>Ga0265798_10002449_pt1 | contig 27479 bp, 28 predicted proteins | sample P3T30metagenome_FD_192430 | JGI IMG/M metagenome (GOLD analysis project Ga0265798, IMG submission 192430) | Plant litter microbial communities from East Loma Ridge, Irvine, California - P3 T30 | ecosystem: Environmental > Terrestrial > Plant litter > Unclassified | place: USA: California...
GCCCATTACCGTTTATAAACCAGGCAAACATGCCGCACAGCAATACTACGCTTGCCGCTACAGAAAACCATTTGGTAATGCTAACCTTATTTTTTAACGGCAGTTTTTTCTCAAAATGCAGTTCCTGCTGTTTGGCAAAATAACCAAACATGGGCATGTATTGCTGCAAATGTGGCGCTACTGCATCTCCGGCAAAATAAGCTTTAAGGCTGTTTTCTTCTGCAACGGTGGTTTCGGTGTCAAAATATTTATCCAGTAATGCTTCAACTTCTCTTAATTCCATAGCTGTGTGTTTTTGTCAATTCTTCCCTTAGTGTTTTCCGCGCCCTTGACAGGGCAACGCGCACCGCGGTTTCATTCATATCCATTATTTTGGCAATTTCTTCAAACTCATATTGCTCAATATCTCTCATTTGCATTATAAGGCGTTGCTGCTGTGGCAGCTGTGCCATAATTTTTTCGGCCCACTGCAGGCTGTCGCGGTCTTCGGCCTGTTGCTGCAGCCCCGCCTGCCTGTCGGTATAATTAGAGTGTACTATACGCATTTCGCTGGCCTGCTTACTTTTAAGCCTGTCAAGGCAATAATTTTTTGTCATGGTCATGGCCAGGGCTTCTACGCTGCTGTAGCTGTTTAGCTTTTCCCGGTTATTCCACAATTTTACCAGTACCTCCTGCGTGGCATCTTCGGCCTCTTCTGTACTAACCAGCAAACGCCTGGCGAGCCGGAAGACCCTGTCTTTAAACGGGGAGATGATTTTGATAAACTCCGCCTGGTTCATTGTTTAACTGGTGTTTGTTGTTGGTTTATAAAGTGAAGACGATTAACGTATTTTTTTGTTACACGTAACATTAAAAAAATTAAATTTACGTTTTAATTACAAAAGAAGCTTAATGAAAAAGATAACAATTGTGCTGCTTTTACTGCTTGCCCCTCTGGGTTTTATAAGTTGTGAAGACCAGGATGATACCGCTGTACCTATTAGTGATTTTATATGGAAGGGCCTTAACCTGTACTACCTGTGGCAGGCCGACGTGCCTAACCTGGCCGACGACCGCTTTGCCAACCAGGAGCAGCTTAATAATTTTTTACAGCCGTATACTGACCGTACAGAGTTATTTGAAAGCCTGTTATACCAGCGTGGTGTTATAGACCGCTGGAGTGTTATATTCAGCGATTATACGGTGCTGGAAAATGCCCTGCAAGGAGTATCTAAAAGTACAGGGGCGGAATTTGGCCTTGTATATGCCGATGCCAGCCAAACAACGGTTTTTGGTTATGTACGTTATATATTGCCCGGCAGCGATGCCAGTACTAAAAACATACAACGCGGCGATATATTTTATGCCGTGAATGGCACCGTGCTTACTGCCAGCAATTACCAAGCGCTGCTGGGCGCTGATAGCTATACCTTAAACCTGGCCGAATTTGTGGGCACTACCTTAACCCCCAACGGGGAGGAAGTAAGCCTTACTAAAACCCAGTTTGCCGAAGATCCGGTTTATATAAATACTACAATTACAGAGAGTGGGCACAACATAGGCTATCTGATGTATAACGGTTTTTACAGCACCTACAACACCCAGCTTAATGCCGCATTTGCACAACTGGGCAGCGCAGGCGTTACCGACCTTGTGCTTGATTTGCGCTACAACGGCGGTGGCAGCGTGCAAACGGCTACTTACCTGGCCAGCATGATAACCGGGCAGTTTAACGGGCAGCTTTTTGCCCGCCAGCAATGGAACGAGAGGCTGCAGGCTCATCTTGAAGACGAAAATCCGGGTGCACTACGCAATCTTTTTACCGATAATATGGGTGGGCAGGCCATAAACAGCCTTAACCTTAACAGAGTATACATATTGACCACGCAAAGCACGGCTTCGGCCAGCGAGCTGGTTATTAACTGCCTTAAGCCGTATATAGACGTTGTGGTTATAGGCGACACCACCACCGGTAAAAACGTAGGATCGATTACGCTATATGACTCTAAGGACTTTAGCCGTGATAATTTAAAAGACGGCCACCGCTATGCCATGCAGCCTATTGTGCTGCGCACGGTTAATGCAGATGATTTTGGCGATTACAGCGCGGGTATTGTACCTGATTTTCAGCTTGATGAAGACTATGCTAACATGGGCCAGCTTGGCAGCCCTGACGAGCCATTGTTTGCATTGGCCATTGCCAAGATTACCGGCAACGGCAGGCACGGCAACTTTAACAGCCCAGGCGCCACATTCCAAATGTTTAAAGGCTCTAAAGAAATGCGCCGTTTTGGTACTGAAATGTTTGTAGACGGCCTGCCAGAGGGCTCGCTGAATCTTATAAAAGAGCTACAATAGCCTGTAGATACAGATACAGAAACCACCCTTAAGCGGGTGGTTTTTTGTTATAAGGCCTTTACACTTTTTAGTATGAAAATTTCATACCTTTGATATATGAGAGTTATAGATCAAAATATACAAAACCTTCAAAAGCTTTGTAACCAGCATCATGTTGATACAATGTACCTTTTCGGTTCAGCCGTAAAAGATGCTTTGGGTGCAGAGAGTGATATTGATTTTCTGGTAAAATTTAAACCTATTGACCTTGTTGGCTATTTTGACAATTACATTAATTTCAAACAGAGTTTAAAAAAACTGCTTGGCAGAGAAATCGACCTGGTAGAAGAACAAACGCTTAAAAACCCAATTTTAATCAATTCAATAAATAAAAATAAAGAATTGATTTATGGATGAGAGAATCTTAAAGTGGTTGTTTGATGTTAAACTCGCCATTGAAGAAATTGAAAGCTATTTTGTACATTCAGGTAAAAATTTCCTTGAATACAAAAAAAATACGATGCTGAAGCGTGCAGTAGAACGTGACCTCGAAATTATTGGCGAAGCTATAAACCGGATACTTAAGAGCGACCCTGAATTTGAAAACAATATTACAAATTCAAAAGCAATCATCAGTTTAAGAAACCACGTTATACATGCTTATGATAGTATTTCTGATGAAAATATCTGGTCAATCCTTATCAACCATCTGCCAAAATTAAAATCAGAGATAATACAATTAATAGACAGTAACCCCGAATAATGAAACTGCTATACTCCTTCCTTACTCTCATAATGCTTACGGCATGTGCACCGCAAAAAACAGCGTATACGTCAAAAGCGCCCCAGTTTGAAATAATGGGTAAAAAAATACTGCGGGAGGGTTATGTCATCCCCCGAAGCGGTACTCAGGCTTTTACGCTAAACAGGGAGTATGCGGGATTTTGCTTTGACTGCAAAAATTTATTATACGTCTTAGCCGAAACCGATAGCCTGCTAATAGTAGCATTTGACGCCGAGAGGGAGCAACTGTTCTATGTACGTAAAAATGCTGTGGGAACTGAACTGGATATCCCACTGGATAATAGCGAGGTAAATGAACCCTCTGGACATAGGAATTACAGGGATTATGGGCCAAATGATAATGAGGGCGATGAAGTAAATGCTTGTGGCGAAACGGCCGTAAAAAACGGCGAATTTACTTATTCAGATAGTTTTAATCCTGATGATTATGCGGATGTTGAAGTGAACCTGATTACAGAAAAAGAGTTCAGCAAAATGCAGAAAACTGCTGTAGCGCATTTTGAAGAAAATGAGGCTGTTAAAAAAGTGAACAGTACCCTGACTATTGCGAACAAACAATTTAAAGATGGCAGGGGCGAGGGCAACCTGCCCAACACCTATTTTTATGAGGGAGAATATAAAGCGCTTAACGCTTATTTACTGCTGTATGTTTGTGAAGCCTGCGAAGAATACAGCCACATATTAGTAGACAAAAACACCGGTGAAGAAATAGTAAGCTTTTCTAACAAACCGGTCTTTTCGGCAAACTTTGAATATGTTATGGATATGGGCCAGCTGTTCAGCGATTCGCCCACCATAGTCAGTGCTTATAGGTGGAAAGAAGCAGATGGAAACGGCTGGTATAAAGAATTTGCCAATTGGTCGCCCATAGGCGATGGCTTTTGGGGCAGCGACAACTGTTTTTACACGCCGGTAATTCCAAGCCTTACTGCCGAGACACACAATAGTGACAGCGAGGCCCGCAATGCAGTAAAATATAATTATCGCTATATAAAGATTAGACTAAAAGCGCCTACACCTTTTTCTGAAGAGCGTGGTTATATCCTTACACCAGAAGATTAAGTTTGGTTGATATTTGTGATTTATAGTTAATTTTAAATATTTTACATCAATTAATTTAAAATGTTAATTTTTCTTAACTTTACTTGAAAAACTCCTTAACCTCAACGAATGATATCTTCTGACTTTACAAATCATCCCGTATTCGAAAAATTAGATCAATTAAAAGTTAGAATCAAAGATTCTGTTTTAAAAGATGTTCTAGATATTGAAAATTTATCTTTTTTTGAAACAGCTGAAAAATACTTACGTGATAGATTAAAACTCACAATTCCCACTATTGTACAAGAATCTGAATTGGCCGCAATTTCTCAAGAAATTGAATATAGCCTTAATCAAATAAATGAATATATTGGAAATAGCAATATTGGACATATAACGAATGCAACAAATTATTTGTATACCGCTATATCAAGGGTAAGAAATTTACCATTGCCATTTTCTAACAATGATTTTAAATTCTCGACTGAAATTGCGAATTTTGAAACTATAGTTAAGGATAAATATAAATCCTTGGAAGTTGAAAATAACAGCCTTAAAGCTACTATTGAACAACAAAATATACAATTAGATGCAACAAATGCAGAATTAAGTAGAATAGCATCTGAGCTATTAGTGAAAGAAAATGAAATTAAAAATCTTAATTCAACCTTCCAAACTGATTTCAACAATATAAGATCTGCATCTACTCAAAATATTGACACGGATAGAAGCACATACAGAACAGAATTTGATAATCTGACAATTTCTTTTAACAAGGAACTAACTGATATTAAAGAATCAAGCAATGCAGTGACTGCCCAAATTATATCAGAACTAAAAATAAAACTTACCGAAGCAAAAAAAATCATTGGTGTTATTGGAGATGTATCTGTAACTGGAAATTACCAGCAAATTGCCAATAATAATAAATCTAGTGCCGATATATTTAGAATTATTGCAATAATACTTATGATTACCTTATCGGCTATTCTTATCTGCACAATTTGGGATATAAGTGGTGAAAATTACGACTGGACTAAATCTCTCATAAGAATTATTGCTGCCGCTGCCTTATCTTACCCAGCTACTTATGCAGCTCAAGAATCAAGTAAACATAGAAAACTTGAAACTATAAATAGAAAGGCAGAATTAGAATTAGCAGCAATTAACCCATTCATTGAACTTTTACCTGAAAATAAAAAACAAGAAATAAAGGAAAAATTAGTCGAAAAATATTTCGGGAATAATCAATCACATAATGATTCCGATGGCAAAAAAGATGATGATGAGGTATCATTGAATGCATTGGATAAAGTACTAAAAACTGTCTTATCTCATATCAAAAAATAATCCCAACTATACCCTCACACCAGAAGATTAAGCAAGTGATACTGGTTGTTTAGGTAGTCTACATAAAAGCCACGTTCTTTCATATTGCTAAGCAACATATCAAATTCGGCAGCATCTTTAAGCTCAATACCCACTACAGCCGTACCTTTTTCTTTGCTGTTCTTTTTAGTATATTCAAAATGGGTAATATCATCCGTTGGCCCCAGTACATTCATTACAAACTCGCGCAGGGCACCCGGCCTTTGCGGAAATTTTACAATAAAATAGTGCTTAAGCCCGGCATACAGCAGTGCGGCCTCTTTTATCTCTTCCATACGGGTAATGTCATTATTACTGCCCGATATAATGCACACCACATTTTTGCCCTTAATCTGGTCTTTATATTGCTCTAAAGCCGCTACCGAGAGTGCACCCGCAGGCTCGGCCACAATAGCATCTTTATTGTACATAGAAAGGATAACCTGGCAAATGCGGCCTTCTTCAACCAGCAGCATGTCGCTCAGCGTCTGTCGGCAAATATCAAACGTGTAGCTGCCCACTTTTTGTACCGCAGCGCCGTCTACAAACTTATTGATGCGCTCTAAATGAACCGCCTCGCCGGCCTCAAGCGCTTTTTTCATGCTGGGCGCACCTGCCGGCTCCACCCCAATTATTTTTGTATCGGGCGAAAGCTCCCTGAAAACGCTGCTGAGGCCTGCGGCAAGACCGCCGCCGCCTATGGGCACAAAAACATAATCTATATGGTCGTGCAGCTGCTCCAGTATCTCCAGCCCTATTGTAGCCTGACCCTCAATAATATAAGGGTCATCAAACGGATGGATAAATACGGCGCCCTGTGCCGTACAATAGCTTTGCGCGGCTTCTTTAGCCTCATCAAACGTATCGCCGGCCAAAACCACCTGAGCATAGTCGCCCCCAAACATTTTTACCTGTTCCAGCTTTTGCCCGGGTGTGGGTGTGGGCATAAAAATTGTGCCGCGCACCTGCATTTTGTTGCAGGCCAGCGCTACGCCCTGCGCATGGTTGCCCGCACTGGCGCATACCACGCCCCTGCCCAATTCCTCTGGGTTTAGAGTGGCCATCTTGTTGTAAGCACCACGAATTTTGTACGACCGTACCTGTTGCAGGTCTTCACGCTTAAAGTAAATGTTTGCCCCATACACTTCAGATGCCGTTCGGTTAAGCGAAAGCTCTGTTTTTTTAACCACGTGGGCAAGCCGTTCAGCCGCCTGGCGTACGCTTTGTATGGTAGGGAAATAAGTTGTCTCGGTATTCATGTATAGAGTTGTATACCTCAGTGCGTCATTGCGAGCGTAATTTACGGAGCGCGGCAATCCCACAATGCAAAATCATGAGATTGCTTCGTCGTACCTCCTCGCAATGACGGAACGGATATGGTTTATAAATTCGCTGCCACCCTGTGGCTAGTTATTTTCCGGCCTCAGGCTGCGCACGGTTTTGCCCGCCTGCCACATTTCGCTTTCGCGGAGCTCGGCCAGCTCGGCATCCAGCTTTACGCGGTAATCGGGTTTGCTGTTGCTTGATATCGACTGCCCGGCCTCAAAGCCTGTCTCTACACTCTCATATAATTCGGCAAAAAGCGGCTTGGTAACATCGCGGAAACGCTTCCACCAGTCTAAAGCGCCACGCTGTGCCGTAGTAGAGCAGTTGGCATACATCCAGTCCATACCATTTTCTGCCACAAGGGGCATAAGAGACTGCGTAAGCTCTTCCACCGTCTCGTTAAACGCTTCAGACGGGCTGTGTCCTTTAGAACGCAACACCTCATATTGTGCGGCAAAAATGCCCTGTATGGCGCCCATAAGCGTGCCACGCTCGCCGGTAAGGTCAGAGAACACCTCTTTGCGGAAGTCTGTCTCAAACAAATAACCTGAACCGATAGCGATTCCAAGGGCCACTACCCTTTCCCAGGCCTTGCCCGTAGCATCCTGAAAAATGGCGAAGCTACTGTTTAGCCCGCGGTTTTGTAAAAACATGCGGCGCAGCGATGTGCCCGATCCTTTAGGCGCTACAAGGAAAACATCTACGTTCTCAGGAGGGTAAATGCCCGTTTGCTCATTAAAAGTTATGCCAAAACCGTGTGAGAAATATAATGCCTTGCCGGCGGTAAGGTTCTCTTTAACCAGTGGCCAATATTCAATTTGGGCAGCATCGCTCAAAAGGTAGCAAATAATGGTGCCGCGCTGCAGGGCTTCTTCAATTTCAAAAAGGGTTTCGCCCGGTACAAAGCCATCGGCAACGGCCTTATCCCACGATTTAGAATTTTTGCGCTGGCCCACAATTACGTTTACGCCATTATCTTTCTGGTTAAGCGCCTGGCCGGGGCCCTGAACGCCATAACCTATTACTGCCACTACTTCGTCTTTCAGTACTTCCTGCGCTTTTTGCAATGGAAATTCATCGCGGGTTACCACGTTTTCTTCAACACCGCCAAAGTTTAATTTTGCCATTTTGTTTGTTTTTTATTAAGTTACTGAGCCGCTGAGTTACTTAGATACTGAGCCAGCTTCATTATATATTATTTATTAAAAGATTTAAAATTTAATGATTGAAAGATTCCTCATCCTTATGAGGTTGCCGCGCTTCGTTCGCAATGACGGAACGTGCCGACACCACGTTTGAAGGAAGCTGCTCCCTCTCCTCTAGAGAGGGCTGGGGTGAGGCTTTCTACATTGTAAATACCCCGTCACGCTTGTCTAAAAACTCATTTTCTACCACGGGCTCGCCGGGTTTTGAGGCCTCAAATTCAAGTACGGCATTGTGTATGCCTTCACTGGCTTTGATGATTGCAATGCGGCCGCTGCGCACAAACTCGATGAGCCCCCACGGCTGCAAGGCATCTGCTAAAGCGTCTATTTCTTCGCGGTGTCCTGTTGTCTCAAAAACCGTGTAATCGTTGCGGATAACTACCGTATTAGCTCCAAACTGGCGCAGGAGGCGCTCTACTTTAACCTGTTCGGCAATAACTTTTGTAGGCACTTTATACATGGCCATTTCCTGCCACACAATTTCGTCATCGGTATTGTAATACACCTTGAGCACATCGATTTGCTTTTCTATCTGGCGTGCTACTTTTTGTACCACGTCCTCGGTTTCGGTAATTACTATCGTAAACCTGTGGATGCTCTCTACCTCGCTGGGTCCGGCGTTGATGCTTTCTATATTGATCTTCCTGCGCGAAAATATGATGGCGATGCGGGTTATTAAACCTACATGGTTCTCGGTATAAACGCTTATGGTGAATTCTTTTTTCATTTTTTTTATGTTTAATGTTCTTTTGTCTTGAAACAAAAGAACCAAAATTCAAGGCTCTAACATCTTATGCTACAAAATAGACGTTTAAGGCCTAACCCATTTCTTCCCGGCTCAGCACGATGTCACTGACGCTTTTGCCTTGTGGTACCATAGGGAACACGTTGTTTTCTTTGCCTACCATAACTTCCAGCAGGTAGCTGCCGGGGTGGTTGAGCATGGTTTTAAGGGCATCCGTCAGGTATTCACGCTGCGAAACGCTGTCGCCGGGAATGCCGTAGCCCTTTGCCACCTGCACATAATCAGGGCTTTCGATGTTTACAAACGAGTAGCGCTTTTCATGAAACAGCTGCTGCCACTGGCGCACCATACCCAAAAAGCAATTGTTGAGTATCAGTATCTTTACATTGGGTTTAAACTGCATAATGGTGCCCAGCTCCTGTATGGTCATCTGGATGCCGCCGTCGCCTATGATGGCTACGGTGGGGCGTGACGGGTCGCCATAAGAGGCCCCGATTGCCGCCGGAAGCGCATAACCCATAGTGCCCAGGCCACCGCTAGTGATGTTGCTCTTGCTATGGTTGTACTGTGCGTAGCGGCAGGCCACCATTTGGTGCTGGCCTACATCGGTTACTATAATAGCCTCATTTTTTGTCAATTCGTTAAGGATGCGGATGACCTCTCCCATGGTAAGTACTTCATCGGTGGGGTTCAGCTCGTTATATATCACCTTTTCCTCCTCGCGTTTCTGGCAGTCGGTAAACTTGCGGTGCCAGGCGGCGTGTACTTTTTTATCTACAAGGGCGGTAAGCAGCGGAAGCGTTTCTTTACAATCGCCCCATACCGGCACATCAGCTTTTACGTTCTTGTCAATTTCGGCCGGGTCAATATCCAGGTGGATTACCTTGGCCTGTTTGGCATACATATCCAGGCGGCCTGTAACGCGGTCGTCAAAGCGCATGCCTATGGCAATGAGCACATCGCACTCATTAGTAAGCCTGTTGGGCCCATAATTGCCGTGCATGCCCACCATGCCCACACCCAGCGGATGATCGGTCGGGATGGCGCTCATGCCCATTATGGTCCACGCCGCAGGTATGCCCGCCTTTTCTATAAAGGCTTTAAATTCTTCTTCGGCCTTGCCTAAAATTACCCCCTGCCCAAAAACCACAAACGGGCGTTCGGCAGCGTTGATGAGCCTTGCGGCTTCGGCAATAAATTCAGGGCGCACCACGGGCTTGGGCCTGTAGCTGCGTATAAAATTGCATTTTTGATATCCTTTAAAAGCTATTTTTTGCAGCTGGGCATTTTTTGTAATGTCAATCAATACGGGGCCCGGCCTGCCTGTGCCCGCTATGTGGAAGGCCTTGGCCAAAACCACAGGCAGCTCCTCTGCATCGGTAACCTGGTAGTTCCATTTGGTTACGGGTGTGGTGATATTTATGACGTCGGTTTCCTGAAAGGCATCGGTACCCAAAAGATGCGCAAACACCTGCCCTGTAATACACACAAGCGGCGTGCTGTCTATCATGGCATCGGCAAGGCCGGTAACCAAATTTGTTGCGCCCGGGCCGCTGGTGGCAAACACCACTCCCGTTTTACCCGAAGCCCTTGCAAATCCCTGTGCTGCGTGTATGCCGCCCTGCTCGTGGCGTACCAGTATGTGCTGCAGCCTATCGGTATAATCATACAGTGCATCATAAATGGGCATGATGGCACCGCCGGGATAGCCAAAAATGGTGGTTACGCCCTCGTCCAAAAAGGCTTCGAGCACTACCTGCCCACCGGTGTGGGTTTTTGGTTCTTCTGCGGGCTGAATTTGCGGTTCAGCTTTTTCTATTGTCTTTTCCATACAACTTAATTTTATTATATGTTCTTTGTCCTGAAACAAAAGAACCGTATCAATAAGCCACCCCGCCCTTCGGGCACCCCCTCAAGAGGGGAATAGCTTCACTTAAACTTAAATACTTGTGCGGCTGCTCCTAAACCTCACCGGTTACGCAGCCTTGTGCGGCTGAGGAAACGGTACGGGCACATTATCGAGCAACCCGAACTATTTAACCGATATATAATCCAGTTTTCGTTTTTCATCTTTTATCCTAACAGCCTCATGGCTGCCTGTACCCTTATTATAAGTGTATTGGGCTATCCTGTTGGTTTCGGTGGTTTTGAACTCCAGCCTCAAGCCCAGTTCTTTTATGTACAGGTATTCCCAGTCGTTTATAAGGTCTATATTCAGTTTGGCATTGGGATAGCGCTTAAGTATTTCGCCAATGCCCATGCCCGTATGCAGGCCGCCCACTTCTATTTCAGGAGAAATGACCGTAAGGCCCGTTATCCTTTTAACACCGTCCTTTTTATCGGCCACCGTCAAAAAATACTGCAGCTTTTCTTCAAACCACAGCTCGTACCCCAACTCATCTGAGTCATCCCCATACGTATACCTAGGTACTTCTTTTAATTCGACATTATTGCTATACTGGCCATACACATCCGGTATATCCCGAAGCACCATGCCGGCCGCCATTGTGCCTGCATAAAAAACAGGCATCATACGCAGGGAATCGGCATCATAATAAAACGTCTTTACCAGTTTTTTTCCCTGTATTTGGTAAATTCCGCTGTTAGCGTCATAATTGCCATACTGCCGGTAGGCCTCTTCTTCATATTCGGTTTTTTCTTCCGCTGAAGTCGAAAACGTAACTTCCATGACCGTAAACATGTTACCGTTGACTATAATTTGTGTATTAACCGAAGAAAAATCCTCTGTTATTATATCGTCCGTATCGCCCACAGGGTACTCCCAGGTATGCAGTTGCTGGTCTTTTGAGAAACCGGTACACGAACCGTTAACCAGATCTACAATATAAAACTCGGTGCTTTCCACCTCGTGGCTGTTGCTTCCCGCAGAATAACGCATCTCAAAAAACGCATACTCCCTGTTGTCAGAATATCCTGTAAACCCCACATTTGCCCTGCCGTTGCCGCCAAAGGGCGTTTCATAAACCGCCCATTGCTTCCCTTTACGGTACACAATAACAGATGAAATGATGCCATTTGTAAGGCAGTTGTCGGTATAAAACAGGTTGGCATCTGTAACAAGAGTTGCCTCATCCTCTCGAAGTTTTTCAACCTCAGCGTCTGTTTTTGAAACAACGTGCATTTTTTCAAATTCATACACATAGCGGTTCTGTGCCTGTGCAAACAGGCTAAAAAACAGCACTATGTAAAAAATATTTTTCAATATCTATGTTTAAAAACTTAAAGAATACAAATGCTTTTGCGGCTTACTCCTAAAACTCATCGGTTACACAGCCTTCTGCGGCCGATGATACAGTGCGGGCATATTTATAGAGCAATCCGCTTTTTACTTTTAGTTCCGGCTGCTGCCAGGCTGCGCGCCTTGCAGCGAGTTCTTGGTCGCTTACCAAAACGTTTATTGTGTTGTTTACGGCATCAAGCTCAATAACATCATTATCCTGCACCAGGGCAATGGTTCCGCCTTCATACGATTCGGGTGTTATGTGCCCCACTACAAACCCGTGTGTACCACCGCTAAAGCGGCCATCGGTTATCAGGGCTACGCTTTTGCCCAGGCCTGCGCCAATAAGCGCGCTGGTGGGCTTAAGCATTTCGGGCATGCCGGGTGCGCCTTTGGGGCCTTCATTTTTTATCACAATCACGTCGCCGTGCTGTACCCTGCCGCCGCTTATACCGGCTATCAGGTCTTTTTCGCCATCAAACACGCGTGCGGGTCCGGTAAACTTCTCACCTTCTTTGCCCGTTATCTTGGCTACGCTGCCGCCTGTTGCCAGGTTGCCGTACAATATCCTTAAATGCCCTTCGGGCTTAATAGGGTTTGATACGGGGCGGATGATTTTTTGTGTTTCAAAATCAAGTGCGGGCACATCGGCCAGGTTCTCTGCAACAGTCTTGCCGGTTACAGTAAGGCAGTCGCCGTGCAGCATTCCTTCGGCCAGCAGGTACTTCATAACGGCCGGAATACCGCCGTTGTTGTGCAAATCCTGCATTAAGTACTTGCCGCTGGGCTTAAAATCGGCCAATACGGGCGTGATGTCGCTCATCAGCTGAAAATCATCCTGCGTTACCGATACACCCACACTTTTAGCCATAGCGATAAAGTGCAGCACGGCATTGGTGCTTCCGCCCAGTATTACCACAATGCGCATGGCGTTTTCAAAGGCTTTGCGCGTCATGATATCTGTAGGCTTTATATCTTTTTCCAGCAATAACTTTATATAATGGCCCGCATCAAGGCATTCCTGCTGCTTTTGCGGGCTTAGCGCCGGGTTTGACGACGAATACGGAAGGCTCATGCCCAGCGCCTCTATAGCTGCTGCCATGGTGTTTGCCGTATACATACCACCGCACGCACCCGCACCCGGGCAGGCATTGCGGATTACGCCCTGAAAATCGGTTTCATCCATGGTACCGGCTATCTTTGCGCCAAGCGCCTCAAATGCCGAAACGATATTGAGCTCCTCACCTTTATAACAGCCGGGGGCAATGGTACCGCCGTATACCATAAGGCTGGGCCTGTTGAGCCTGCCCATGGCCATGATGCTGCCGGGCATGTTTTTATCGCAACCCGGTATGGTAATGAGCCCGTCATAATACTGGCCGCCGCAAATGGCTTCGATGCTGTCGGCTATCACATCGCGGCTCACAAGGCTGTACCGCATGCCATCGGTACCGTTGCTCATGCCATCGCTTACGCCAATGGTGTTGAATATAAGGCCGGCAAGGTTGTTATCCCACGTGCCCTGTTTTACAATTTTTGCAAGATCGTTAAGGTGCATGTTGCAGGTATTGCCGTCATAACCCATACTGGCTATGCCCACCTGCGCCTTATCCATATCATCATCGGTAAAGCCTATGCCATAGAGCATGGCCTTTGCAGCGGGCTGTGTGCCATCCTGCGTAAATATTTTTGAATACTTGTTTAATTCCATTCTTACGTTTAAAAGTTAAGTTCAAAAGTTTAAAGCTGCTCGCTCCCACTCTTAAACCTTAACTGTATTTTGTTTGTTTATTTATTGAACCACCCTGCCCTGCGGGTACCCCCAAAGGGAAAGCCCACTCTTTTCAGCTTACACAAGTCCAGCATGACTGAACCGTAACTTTTTAGCCCAGTTGCAGCTTAAATTCCTGAAGGCTTTTACCCAGCGTTAAATTGCGGTAGGCTTTCTGGATGGTGGCGCTCAGGCTGTCGTCCCAGTTTTTAGTAAAGGGCACATCATCCAGCGAGTCCAGCGCTACAACTTCGGCAGCGGTACCGCAAAAAAAGGCGGCATCGGCACCGCGCATCTCAGCCGGGGTGAAGAATTTCTCTACCGCCGGGATTTCGAGCTCACGGCAAATATCAAGCACCGTGGCACGGGTTATGCCCGGCAGTATGCTGCCCTTTGCAGGCGTGTACAGCACGCCATCTCGCTCAAAGAACACATTGGCACCACTGCTTTCGGCCACATTACCGGCTGCATCCAGCACCAGGGCTTCGTCATAGCCCATATCTTTAGCTTCCTGGCATGCCAGGATAGAGTTTACATAATGCCCGCTAACCTTTGCCTCTACCTTAAACGCTTTAGGGTTAGGACGCTCAAAGCTGCTGGTCATGATGCGCATCTTGTTGGCCAGGTAGCCGTTGCTCCACTCCCACGCCTCTATAGCCAGGTAGCTCTCTTTGCCTTTGCTCAGCGCCATATTTGGCGAGCACAGCACTATAGGGCGGAGGTAGGCATCGGTAAAGCCATTGCGCTCCAACACCTCATAAGACAAGTCTGTTAGCTGTTGGGTAGTATAGTCAAATGGCATGTGCATCAGCTCGGCACTGCGGCGCAGGCGATCGTAGTGCTCCTTTGGCTTAAATATCTTAGTGCCCTTATCAGTCTTGTATGATTTGATACCTTCGAACACGGCATAGCCATAGTGCAATGACTGGCCGTAGAGGTTGGTACCGGCTTCTGATGCCTTTACAAATTGACCGTTGTAATAGATTATCGTATTGTTATCGTAATACATATAGCAAGTTTTTATTTTTTTTACTAAAAGATTATTTAATTCTTAAAGCTGCGTTAGCATACGGCACAAAAAAAGCCGTTTCGCTAAGGGAACGGCTTTTATTTTGTTTGTATGTTGCAATAACATTATAAAAGCATCCCTGCACTATGGCCAATAATGACAATAATGACAATGATTACTTGTATGATGTTCTTGTTTTTCATAATTACGTTTGGCTAAATTAAGAATTATTTTTACCCAGCCAACATTTTATGAATATTTTTTATACGAAAACGTTTTTTCTTGAAATATGTATTGAATTACTGTTAAGGATATTAAACTATCCTCATTCGCGATTCAGGGTTGAGGTTTTATTTTAAAGAATCTTGTATCGAGAATAGTCCAAATAAATAAAATCTATAAAAAAATAATCCACCCATAGTTTTCATTTATAACTAAAGTGGATTTTAATGTTGTGAAACTTTATCTAAAAAAAGCCGATTCCAAGTTCCGAAAGTGAAAAATTAGACACAAAAGTTGAGGATTTCTGACTTTGAAATGTTCGATACTAATATCCCGAAAGTGGAATATCTAACGTATAACTTTTACCGGCAGCAACAGTAAGGTGGCGGTCGCGCAACCATGGGTTATGCAGCTTAAGCACCTTATAATTAATGCCTTGCTCTTTTGCAAATACTGCTAAATCAGCAATAGAGCTTGTTACTTCTACTTTTTTAACGGGCAATGTTTTATACAGGTCGGTTGCCGGAATTGTAAAATTGTAGTTAGCCGGATGTTGCATTATCTCCTTGAGTGCCAGTATTCTGAACACATACCTGAAGGTTTCATCAGTTAAGAGCAGGTCATAATAATTGCTAACTCCCTGAAAGGTAATCTGTTTGTTAACACCGCCTACCCCACCATTGTAGGAAGCAGCGGCCAGCGTCCAGGAGCCAAACTTGTTTTTGGCAGCCACCAGATACTTGCAGGCAGCCTCGGTAGACTTAGCCAAATGGTAGCGTTCATCTACTATATCATTGACTTCCAAGCCATACTGCTTTCCGGTTTCGGGCATAAACTGCCATACGCCAATGGCTTTAGCCGATGAAATAGCGTTGATAAGGCCGCTTTCTGCCACCGCCAGGTATTTAAAATCGTCCGGAACACCATACTGCTTAAGTATAGGTTCTATAATGGGGAACGCCCTGTTAGCCCTTTTGATTATTAACTGCGTAGTAGCGTGAAGGTTAGCATTAGTAAGCAGCTCCCTGTCCAGCCTTTCTTTTACATCGGTAATATTAAGCGGCGCTTTTTCGCCCGCGAAGTCAATCTCAGCCGGAAAATAATTACTTATATTAACCTGCTGTGGTTCAGGTTTTTGATTTTTATACGTTGTGTGTACCACGGCTCCGCCTACTAGCATTGCCGATAATACCAACCCCGATTTTTTAGCCCATTCCATGTTCATTTCCATCTTTATTATAGTAGTGATTTATTTTAAAATTAATTGTGGCAGGTTGTCATTCAGCCATTTATACTTGTTTATTATCATAATGTGGGTACCGCCCTTAACGGCAATGTAGTTCTGCAAATATTTCGGCGGAAATACCTCATCAGTATCACCATGAATATGAACCACATCTACATCCGGTTCGCACCTGTCCCAGTTTATAATAGTCTTAAACGCCCAGTCGAGGTATTTCTTATCGCGAACGGACATAAATTTTTCATACAACTCTAACCTCCTGGCTATAAATTTATTGCCTTTAAAAACCTTGCCCAGCCATGTAAAATCCTGCATAAGGCGGGTAGGGAAAAGCCTGTACGCATGACTCATTTTAGCAAAGCGCATCCTCCGGGGAAACTCGGAATTGCAGCGCACACTCGATATGATGATAACCTTACGGGCATTTACAACGGCAGCCATCTCTTGTACCAAAATACCTCCGAATGACACACCTACCAGTACCGGGTTGGGATGTTTAATACCTTGGCAAATACGGGCAGCATAATCAGCAACAGGCTCATCTTCAGAAGGAATAAGCCACTCCAGGTAATAGCATTCAAACCGGTCCTGCGGCAAATGTATGTTTTCAAAAATTTTGGGGCTTGCCGCTAGCCCAGGCATAAAGTATACCGGTATCTTATCCATCCGTAAGAGTTTTAACGCATCCCGAAGGCTGTTAATCAATTTTTATTCCGAAATTTGTATAAAATTAAAGTTTTTAAGGCGAATCAACCCTTAAAACACTTTAATTTATCAGGAATTTTATGAGGACAAGACTTTTCCCGAAGGGCCAGAGAGGCACAGCCAACCACGGCTGGCTGCAGGCTAACTTTTCTTTTTCGTTTGGTAATTTCTATAACCCTGACATGGTGCAGTTTGGCATGCTACGCGTGCTAAACGACGATACTATTGCCGCCGGCATGGGCTTTGGCACACACCCGCACGAGAACATGGAAATCATTACCATTCCGCTGGAAGGTGGCCTAACCCACCGTGATAGTATGGGCAGCCATGCCACCGTTAGCTTTGGAGAAGTACAGGTTATGAGTGCAGGCACCGGTATTACGCATAGTGAAATGAATGCCAGCAAAGACGACAGGGCAAAAACATTACAGCTATGGATCTTTCCTGATAAAGAGAACGTTATACCAAGGTATGACCAAAAAATGTTTGACCTTGAAGCCAGCAGGAATACGCTTATTAATATAGTTTCGCCCGAAGACAGAAATGACGGTAACGCGTTGTGGATTCATCAGGATGCGTTTTTATACCTTGGCGTTTTTGACGCAGGACAAACCGTTGAGTACCCCGTAAATATAGCCGGTAATGGCGTGTATTTGTTCTTAATTGAAGGCGAACTGGATAGTAACGGGCAGGTAATACAGGAGCGCGATGCCTATGGCGTTGTAGAGTTTGAAACGTTTACCTTTAGCACAACAGCACCGGCTAAAGTACTTGTTATTGAGGTGCCTATGCAATTTAAATAGCTATGGAAATTAAAGACAATGAATTTTCAAGACAGTTTGAAACTACTGTAGACGGCAAGCTGCTGTCTATAGAATACTCCGTACAGGAGCGCAAACTGTTCTTGACCAGGGTAAACATTCCCGAAGGCTTTGAAGAAGAACCGGCATTAACTGATTTCCTTAAGGAGATACTGGCCCAGGCAGAAGAAAAGCGACAGCGCGTTGTACCTACACACCCCAAGGTAGCGGCGTTTTTCCGTAAAAACCCAAGGTATAAAGATATGCTTCCACCAGGTATCAGATTATAATTATTACAACCAATAGAATACAATGCAAAATTTAAAAGGAAAGACCGCGCTGATTACCGGCGCCGGTAAAGGTATTGGCAAAGCTGTGGCTATTGCCCTTGCCCAAGAAGGTGTAAACGTAATTTTAACGGCACGCACTACTGCCGATATAGAGAACACTGCTAACGAGGTTAGAGAACTAGGCGTTACCGCGCTTGCCGTTACTGCGGATGTAGCTGATATAGAATCGGTTAATAAAGCTGTAGAGCAGGGATTAACTCAATTTGGCAGTATAGATATACTTATCAATAACGCCGGCATAGGCAAATTCGGGAAGTTTTTAGAACTTACGCCCGATGAATTTGAACATATAATTAAAGTTAACCTTTTTGGTACTTATTATGCAACAAGGGCTGTATTGCCGGGTATGATTGAGAGGCAGACAGGTGATATTATAAACATATCATCTACCGCAGGGCTAAAGGGTGGGGCGGTTACAAGTGCTTACAGCGCCAGTAAATTTGCCGTAATGGGCTTAACAGAATCGCTAATGCAGGAAGTGCGCAAGCACAACATACGTGTAACTGCGCTTACACCAAGTACCGTTGCCACCGATATGGCTAAGGACCTGAACCTTACCGATGGCAACCCTGATAAAGTAATGCAGGCTGAAGATTTTGCTGAGCTTATTATAGCACAGCTTAAACTAAACCGAAGGGTATTTATTAAAGAAAGCAGCATCTGGTCAACAAATCCGTAGTATATGCATAATCCTGCCTGCCCGCTGTGCAGCGGTGCATCATCAGATTATTTTTTATTAAAAGAAAGGCAATTTTTGCAATGCGTAAATTGCCTTTCTGTTTTTACGCACCCTAAAGATTATATTTCGGCTGAAGCCGAGGAAGCACATTACCGAAAGCACAATAATGACCCGGAAGACATTAGATACCAAAACTTTACGAGCCCTATTACAAATGGCATTTTAGCTGATTTTAAACCGCACCATAAGGGGATGGATTTTGGCAGTGGCACTGGTTCGCCCATATTCAAAGTACTGAAGGACAATAACTATAATGTTGTGCAGTACGACCTTTTCTTTCATAATTCTCCCGAGTTATTAGAAAGTACTTATGATTACATAGCCTGCAGCGAAACAGCAGAACATTTTAAGGAGCCTTACACAGAGTTTGTACAGCTGCGCAGGTTACTAAAACCGGGCGGAAAACTTTATGTTATGACCGACCGCTTTAAGCCCGATGAACGCGAATTTAAAGCCTGGTCTTATAAAAATGACCCTACCCATGTTTTTTTATATCATGCCACCGCCTTTGAGTGGATAAAGGAACACTTTGGCTTTAAGGATATCATATTTGAAAAAAGAATGGTGGTTTTGGGTCTTTGATTTTTTTCTATTGATTATTTAGATATGAGTGAGATTAAACTAACACGAGAGCAGGAAGAAGCAATAAACAAAGCTATTAAAAGCTATAAACAGGGAAACCGGATTACAGATGAAGAAGTTGAAAGGGAGATTCAAAAGTGATTTGATGACAAAGACTCCTCCACTCCGCTGCGCTCAGCTCGAAATGGAACTAATGAGTGAAAGCTCAGAACCTAGTAGCTCAGCGGCTTAGAACCTTTCTTCTAAGCAAACACCGGCTCTTCAACAAACTCCATGCGCACTATACCGTCTTCATCTATTTTGGTTAGGGTAATGTTGTGCAACGTATTAACCAGTTCAGGGTTCCAGTAGGTTTTTACTTTTACGTAGTTCTCTGTAAAACCGTGTATATAGCCCTCCTTATTCTCGCTTTCAAATAATACGCTACGGGTTGTGCCTAACTGACTTTCATAAAAGGCACGTCGCATTTTAACCGAAAGCCCCCTAAGCATTTTGCTGCGCTTTGCCCGAACGTTAGCAGGCACGGCACCGGCCATTTCAGCAGCGGGAGTGTTATCGCGCTCGCTATAGGTAAACACGTGCAGGTAACTTATTTCAAGACTGCTCAGGTAGTTGTATGTTTCTAGGAAATGTTCATCAGTCTCGCCGGGAAAGCCCACAATAACATCTACACCTATGCAGGCATGCGGCATTACTTCCCTTATTTTTGCAACACGCTCAGTATATACCTCACGCAGGTAGCGGCGGCGCATCAATTTAAGGATGTCATTACTACCCGATTGTAATGGTATATGAAAATGCGGCACAAACGTGCGGCTTTTACTAACAAACTCTATCGTCTCGTTTTTAAGCAGGTTGGGTTCTATAGATGATATCCTCAGGCGCTCAATCCCTTCTACTTTATCAAGTTCCTGAACCAGCTCATAAAACGTATGCTCGTGTTTTTTGTTGCCAAATTCGCCTTTACCATAGTCGCCTATATTTACGCCGGTAAGCACAATTTCACGGATATTTTGGGCAGAGATTTCTTTGGCATTTTTAAGTACATTCTGCAAGGTATCGCTACGCGAAATACCGCGTGCCAGAGGAATGGTACAATAGGTACATTTATAATCGCAGCCGTCCTGAACTTTAAGAAATGCACGGGTACGGTCGCCTATAGAGTAGCTGCCTACATAAAAATCAGCCTCAGATATTTCGCAGGAATGCACCTCGCCCATATCATTTTTAGAAAGGTCGTTTATATAATCGGTAATTTTAAATTTTTCTGTAGCGCCTAAAACAAGATCAACACCATCTACAGCGGCAAGATCTTCAGGCTTAAGTTGGGCATAGCAACCCACGGCAGCAACAAAAGCTTTATCGTTGGTTTTCAGGGCTTTTTTTACAATTTGCTTAAACTGCTTATCGGCATTTTCTGTTACCGAGCAGGTGTTTATTACATAAATATCGGCGTTTTCTTCAAAATCCACACGGTCAAAACCTTCATCCTGAAAGCTTCTGGCAATAGTAGAGGTCTCCGAAAAATTCAGTTTGCAACCCAATGTGTAAAAAGCGACTTTTTTCCTGTTTTCCATAATCCCAAAGCTTTTAAAAGCCTAATAAATAGCCTGCAAAGTTAAAAAAAAATCTTTAGAGTTGCGAGTTACGGTTACAGTTTTAAAACAAGCACTGACGGCATGGGTCAAGCCGGTTGATGCTAACCTTTAAGAAGAAAAGTATAGAACACAAAAACGCCGTTAACGGTAATCCCGCAACGGCGTTTCTAAACAATTTGCACACGCAATTTGTTATAATGGCCTTCTTCTTCCTCCTATTACGTTAAGTAAAATCATAATGATTGCTACTACTAAAAGGATGTGGATAAGACCGCTGGTTACATGCCAGGCAAAACTGCCCAGTGCCCATGCTATTATCAATATAATGGCGATGGTATATAATATACTTCTCATGGCTTTTATTTTTTAAGTTGGTTTATTGATTTATTTTATCGCGTCTACTTTAGCTTTTACCTCTTCAGAGTGCTGTAAGTGTGCGTGTAGTACTGGCAACATATTAGCAGCCCATTGTTTAATTTCAGGATCTTTAGCATCTTTAGCCGCTTTTTCCATTTTTTCTATGGTTTTTTTATGGCCGTCAACCATCATATCTGCATAGGCTTTATCAAAGTCATTACCTGATTTTCCGTTTAAATCGGTAAAAGCTTCGTTACCTTTTTCTGTAAGGGCCATTGGCAGCGAAATGTTTTTTGATGCAGCAAGAGTTTTTGTATCTGCTGAAGATTTAGTATGCTGGTCAACCATCATTTTGCCCAAAGCTTTTACATCTGCATTAGTACTTTTAGTCTGGGCCAGTTTACCCAGCTCAATTTCTTTCAGGTCAACTTCTGCAGCAGCTACAAGATATTGGGAGTCGTCTTCTTTAGCTTCGTTAGTATCGTCAAACTTAGCTTCGTTCTGGTCTTCGGCAGCTTCTTTACTGTCTTCAGGCTTATTGTCTTTACAAGATACTGCGCCAAATGACATGGTTACCACTGCTGCTCCTAAAAATAATTTTCTGAATAATGAGGTCTTTTTCATGATATAGGTTGTTTTGAAATTTTGTATAATGCTAAATTAGTGCTTATTAAAAGGCCGCGCTGTTATCAATATCACAATAAGTGTTAGCAAAATACTAAAACTACATAATTGCCTCTCAGTTTAAAAGAGCTGCATTATTTTATCTGGAACCAATAAATTAACAGGAAAAAAATTATTGCATATTTGTAACATCGTTGCATAACCGCAGAATTGTATAGCTTTGTATCTGTATATATTTTTGATATGATAAACCCCTCAGCGAGCGGCTGGATAGACAAATTTTTTAGCACGCAGAAAGCAAAACTTTCTGGGTATGAAAACTCGCATGCGTTTTACCGTGCCATTCGCGATACAGGGTTTATTTACGGCCACGTAGTTTCGTTCAATAACCTCGCTGCTAAAGAAACCAAGGGGTGGACTACAGAAGAAACCACAAAAGCATCACTATTAAACATTTTGTATGATGTATACCGTCTTATTACTAAAAAAGACGATACGCAGGAGTTTATTACCCAGGCCATAGCATTTTATAAAGCCATGCAGCCGGGCAGTTTTGAACTGCTAAAAAAAGTGCTTCCCACCGCCACGCCCAGCCATCAGCTGGAGGGTATTTTAGACGACCGCATATTAACAAATGACAATATTATAAGCCGCAACTTTAGCCCTATACTTACTAATGCCCTGCTGTTTATGGATGTTCTCGCGTTTAGGCAATATCTTATAAATGAAGAGCTTCCTGAAAAGTACCTGCGAAGGCTGGAAGCATCCGTTTTAACAGTAGTATCTCTTGCGCTTAAAAGCAAGGAAGAAAAAACGGAATATGATGAGTTACTCATCAAGCTCTTTGAATCGTCTGTGCGTTATACAAAGCTAAGCACCATAAATACTGACGATATGGAAAAAGCCGGTTTTGATTATTTTGAATCGAAATCAGAAAAAAATTACCTGCTGGATATGGCTGCCATGGCTATATGGAGTGATGGCCGGGCCCAGCAGAGTGAAATTAGCTTTTTGTACCGTCTTAGCGAGCGTATGGGACTTGTAGATGAAGCCGCTGCCGAAAGTATGGCCAGCTACGATGTGTTTATAAAATTCAACAAAAAGAGCATCCCCTACTTTAAATACAGTAACCCGGTTAAGCATTTTTATGACCATGCATCGCAAAGCGTTACGCTGCTAATAAACCGCAATAAAAACCGCCTTGCTAAGGAGTTGAGCAATAACGGCGAACTTGTAGTGCTGCTTACCCACTCTACCCTCCGTAATCTTGATGCAAAAGAAAAAAAGAAGGTTAAGAAGCAGTTGTTAGAAATTTGCAAGACCATACCGTCACTCACCATATTTTTACTGCCGGGCGGAAGCCTGCTGTTGCCGCTGCTTATTAAGTTTATACCGCAATTATTGCCCAGTGTGCTAAACGAAAATTTAGAGAAGGATAGTGACGAATTATAAATACTGCCATGGACGAAAATTATATTATTGTAAAGGGCCTGCAAGAGCCTGAAGCTGTTTACATTCTTTCGGATTTTGCCAACCAATACCGGGATATAGAGGCCGTTAAAAACATAAAGCTTTATAAAAAGACGGGCGAGGCACAGTCTTACCTCATACTTTTTTCTGAGCAGCCTGACTTTGATATCTTCAGCTTCCTGGTAAATTATATTAATTATCCCGCTAAAGTAAAAGTAACCGATCCTTTTGTAAGGGGTTACTTTAAAACACGATCCATTTTATCAGGCCGCGATAAAATTACCGGTAACCGCGTTATGGTGTATCTATCAAAAGATGACGCTGAACATGACAATGTATTTTTTACGGATGAAGCAGGTGCCCACTTCATTAATGATTTTGGCGGTGGCATAAAGAGAGTAAAGCAGCCGGAACTGCCATTTGAGCTTATTCCGTTCGCTTTAAACGATTATACCCACGTTGCCGATATTTCTCCTGCACACAGAGGCTTTAAGGCGCTCAACGGCCGTAAACAGCCCTGGTGGAAACTTTGGTAATACGCTATAAAAAAAGCCCTTCGCTTGCGCGAAGGGCTTTAAAAAAAACACACTTAACTTAAAAATTTAAACGGTCTACACGTCCAAGATCGTTGTTATCGCAAAAATTAACCTCAAGGTCTTTTACAATACCGGTATCAAGCCCGTATACCCATCCGTGCAGGCATAAATCCTGGCCGTTTTTCCAGGCATTTTGCACTATACTGGTTTTAGCAAGGTCGCTTACCTGCTCTTTTACGTTTATTTCTACAAAGGCATTAAACCTGTCGTTTTCGTTAACAATACTGTCCAGGTAGGTATGGTTATGCCTGTAAACATCTTTAATGTGCCTAATCCAGTTGTCTATAATACCTATGCTCTGGTTACCCATAGCAGCCTTAACACCACCGCAGCCATAGTGGCCACATACAATAATATGTTTAACCTTAAGCACGTTAACGGCATAATCTACTACGCTAAGCATGTTCATATCACTATGCACTACCATATTAGCAATATTACGGTGTACAAATACCTCGCCCGGCTGTGCGCCTATTACCTCATTTGCAGGCACACGGCTATCTGAACAGCCTATCCATAGCAATGGGGGCTGCTGCCCTTTAGAAAGTTTTTCAAAATAATCAGGATCGTTAGCCAGTTTAGTTTCGCTCCAAATTTTGTTATTGTCTAATATCTTCTTGTAAAATCCGTCGTTAATGCTCATAATTGTTTTTTTATAATGGGTTTTGCCTCAGCAAAACGGTTGTTTTTTTAATTAAATTTCAATCTTCTCTTTTTTTTTCGCATGTTCAAAAAACACGTTCTCCTTACCCATGTTGGTATTTTGCAGGTCGTAAGCTTCTTTAAAACCCACAAGTACCACATCAATATTATTCTCCACGGCCTTAATATCCCTGAACTCTTTAATCAGGTCAAGCACATCATGTGCTATATATACCGTATCGGCAGCATCTATAACTACCTTGCTGTTTTCGGGTATATCATTAAGGGTGGCCTTTATAGCTGCTTTGTTAAGAAAAGAAACCTCCTGCGCCAGGTCGATATGAATAATATCGCCCTCTACATAATTTTCTTTCCTAAAGTTGTAAGCACGTTTAATGTTGCCACGCAATACAAATGCAATACTTACTGCCATGCCCAAGGCAACACCCTTAAGCAGGTCGAGGCTTACAACAGCCACCAGCGTAACTACAAACGGTATAAGCTGGTACTTGCCCTTATGCCAAAAATGCATTAGCTTACCGGGGCTGGCAAGTTTGTAACCTACAAGCAGCAGCACGGCCGCAAGGGTGGCAAGGGGTATCATGTTTAGTATGCGCGGAATAGCCAGCACACAAACCAATAGCAATAAACCATGTATTATAGATGACATCTTAGTTCTTGCCCCTGCATTTGCATTTGCCGAAGAGCGCACCACTACCGATGTCATGGGTAAACCGCCTATTAATGAACTAAGCATGTTGCCTATGCCTTGTGCTTTTAGTTCTACATTGGTATCTGTATAACGCCTTTGCACATCCATACGGTCTGACGCTTCAATGCAAAGCAGCGTTTCTATAGAGGCTACCACAGTAATGGTTATGGCTGTTACCCATACCTGCATGTTGCCGATGGCCGAAAAATCAGGCATAACAATAATATTCTTCAGCTCGTTAAACGATGCCGGTACCGGTAGCGTAACCAGGTGATTTTTACCAAGGGCAAGGGGGTTGCCCGTGCTGATAAATATCTGGTTGATAACAATTCCTGCTATAACCGCTACCAGTGCGCCCGGCACCAGCTTTAGCCTTTTTAAAAAACCTATTTTATCCCAGGCAATAAGTATGGCTAATGATATAAGCGCTATGATCACGGCGCCCATTTCAAAGCGGCCCAAAACATCGGGCACCTCACTAAAAGGGTTGCCACCATTAAGGTGAAACAACGATTCGTCTCCTTCATAATCTTTATCATAGCCCACAGCGTGCTGCACCTGGTTAAGGATAATAATTACCCCAATACCGGCAAGCATGCCCTCTATAACATTACTGGGAAAGTAATTTGAGATGCTTCCTGCCTTTATAAAGCCCAGGAGAAGCTGAAGTATACCTGCAAGGAAAACACTCAGCAAAAATACTTCAAATGAGCCAAGGGTGGCAATAGCAGTTAGTACAATAGCCGTAAGGCCAGCCGCAGGGCCGCTAACGCTAATATGAGAACGGCTTAAAAAGCCCACAACAAGGCCACCCACAATACCGGCTATAACCCCGGCTAATGGTGGTGCACCACTGGCAAGTGCAATACCTAAACAAAGCGGTAATGCAACTAAAAATACCACAAGCCCTGATGGAAAATCAGACCTGAGGCTGGCAAAAAGATTGGTCTTTTTTGTCATAACCCGATAAAATATAATATAACGAATGATAAATGCTTTAGGCATTTAAACTAAGCCCGCGTAGGGCTGCTCCGGTATTATACCTGTTCGGGAGGTGGAATAAAAATATCCCCAAAGACATTTTTATGCCCACGGGGATTTTTTGATTTTATTAATGTAGATTTTTTTTGAATAGGACGAAAAGCAAACTCAAACGCAGTGTATGGTGCTACTTTTATTTCCTTAATCTCTTTTTGTATTTCTTCTTCAAGGCTTACCACAACAGTAATTTTAGTATCGTCATCGTCCTGCAGCATGCTCACAACAGTGGGCGCCGCCAAAAACGTGATAAATAAAATTAATACTATGTGCACACAAGCCTTCATAGCTGCGAAGGTAATGATATTTTATTTATTACAGTTCTAAATAATACTGAAATTAACATTAAATTTCTTCCTCGCTCCATGCTTTCATCATCCACATGGTTTTTTCCTGCTCTTTAATAAAGTCGCTCATCATAGCGTTTGTACCTTCGTCGCCTTTATTTGAGCTTTCATCAAGTATAACACGTTCAACTTTAAGCAAATCAGCAAGAGAATCCATAATTAAATGTACTGCCTCTGTGTCTTTGCTAATATTTTTACCTACAGTAAGTTTATTGTTGGCAATATAATCTTCAAAGGTATGCAGCGGGGTAAAACCCAGTGTTAGCACACGCTCTGCCACAAGGTCAATTTTTGCCTGAGCATCATTATACAGTTCTTCAAATTTTACATGCAGCTGAAAAAAGCGTTTGCCACGGATATTCCAGTGCAGGCCGCGCAGGTTTTGGTAATAAATCTGGAAGTTAGACAGTAAAATATTAAGTTCTGCTGCAATAACCTCAGCATCTTCCACCGGAAGACCCAGGATATTTATTTCTTTTTCTTTTGTTTTCATGGTGTTGTGTATAAGTTTATGTAAGTTTTTACTTCATATAAATTTAAGTAAAATTACTCATTAAAACTATAGCTAATATCAATGATTTTTATAATTTTATCATAAAAATCTATCTGATGACTATTACACAATTGC
>Ga0265798_10002450_pt1 | contig 27474 bp, 30 predicted proteins | sample P3T30metagenome_FD_192430 | JGI IMG/M metagenome (GOLD analysis project Ga0265798, IMG submission 192430) | Plant litter microbial communities from East Loma Ridge, Irvine, California - P3 T30 | ecosystem: Environmental > Terrestrial > Plant litter > Unclassified | place: USA: California...
CTAATCTTGGCCCCCTTCGCAGGCACACTATCGATCTCGTCGTCACTGCTCTCATCGTTTAAACCGTCCGCCAGACTGATGTTGTTAACAGCAGCCTTGTCGCCCATGGAGAATCGAACGTTCTTGCTCTTCGAGCTGCTAGCAGGAATGGTGGCGCCGGGAGAAGCGTCGTCTAGCATTTGCAGAGCCTGGAGCTTTGCCAGGCGGTTCTCCTCCTCCATGGCGGTCTGCCTGTGCGCCTTTTGCTTCTGCTTCTGGGCCGCCGCCACAGCTGCGGTGCTCGGCGCGTTGCTAGTCTGCGGTTTTTTCGCAGCGACCCAACTTGGCGGCTGAGCAGTGGCGGCGCCAACAGGGGTTGCGTGTCCGGAACTTTGCGTCGACGCCGTGACAGCGTCCTCGTCTCCAGATTCCGCAGAGTTCGCGTCCGCATCGTCATCTTCGTCGTGTGGGGATGAAGCGGCGGCGGGGCGCATGCTGGGCCTTTTGCCAGCCAGCGGTCTAGCTTGGTCCGCCGGACTTGGAGCCGGCTCTAGGCCGTTGCTTTCGGAGGCGCCAGACTTGCGGGCTACAGTCCGTTTGTGATCCCATTGGCGGTCTCTGAAATCATCGGGCAAATAGTCAGGGAGATCTTCCTCGCCGTTGTGTCGGTCCTTGAGATAAGTCGGTATCCCACGTCGCCTCCCGGCATTATTGCTATTCCGTTCGGGCTCGTCTTCCTCGTCCAAATCTGATCCAATGTCGACTTCCTCGTATTCGACGTGGTTGGATGCAGACTTTCGTCCTGGTCTCTTTGCAGCTGCAGTGCTGGGGAATTTCAGTTTCTTCTCCATTGAACGATAACCGTAGTTGTCGTCCTTCTCGACCGGAATGAGAGCCTTTTTCGTTTTGCTGGTAACGAGGTACCCTTCGTCTTTCCTCTGCTGGTAAAGTTCTCTGGAGACTTCTTTGGGATCCTTCTTCGGGGCAATGTCACTTGTAAGAAGGTCCATCGTCGTTCCATTCCCATTGGACTGCGCGGCGATAGCAGCTGCGGTTCTGTGCTGGCTATTGGGCGCGTTTGTGCCAGCAGCACTGTTGCCTAGCGCGACATTGCCTCCCACAGCAGCCAGTGCAGCCTGCGCCAACTCAGCGGCTTGGGTCGCCTTTGCTGCCAAAATCTCGTTGAGTCGATGGCCAGGGACTGAGAACTTGACGATACGCTTCTTGCCCTTGAGCGCCGCCTGCATCATGATAAAGCGACCTTCCGTTTTGGCCTTCTCGAGCGCTTTGCGTTCCTTCTCCTTTTCGAATTGACGCTGGACTTGATTCTTTGGGGGCGCGGGTCCATCTTCAGCCAGATCCACACTCCTGAAGCCTGCTGCAGACAAACGAGGTTTCTTCGACTTCTTGCCCTTCGACATGGAAATATCCTCATGGTCGTCTTCATCACTGGTACGCTTGCGCTTGTTGAAGTCAGTTGTCGAAGGGTCCTCGCCATGGTTCATTGGCTCGACACTGCCTGGGCGATACGGATCAGGATAGTTGGTGTGGCCATCCTCGTCAATGTGACCGTACATGTGCGCCGGAGGCGGCATGTAGCCGGCTGTGGAAACAGCAGAGTAACCTTCGAGCGCTGGTACACTGCTGACGGGTGCACCAGCCAGCATCGCAGCAGGAGATGGGACAGAAACGTCCGCTTGTTGTAGGCGGCGGGCGAAGTAAGCGTCGGAATCGTCCATTTCGGTTTCTTTCGCGTTGCCACCCAGGGCCGGATCCAGAGGCGTGGCGTTCGCCGGCGAGTACTCGTAATCAACGCGGCTCTCGTCTACGAAATCTGGATGGTCGGCGTCGTCCCCGATATCTGCACCATTCTCCTTGGCTTTTTGGGCATCAGCCTTCGCACGGCTCATACGCTTCGATTGACCTCTGGGTAGCGCCTCGTCATCCTTGATCCAGTTGAGGTTGCTGACACTGAAGTCTACCAGTGCTTCTACACTTCGAACGTCGGCTACTTTCTTCGTGTCATGGCCAAGCAGGGTGCCTTTCGGCTCGTAGGGCTGCATTTTGCCTTCGCGTTTGCAAGCGCCCGCGAAGCAGATTCCCAGACAGTGTGGACACTGCCAATTTGGATCCTCCATGATCTCGAGTGGCATCTTGTCCCATCCTCTGAACAGAGACCCGTAACACCATCCACGGTCGCATGTCGTGCAGAAAGCCATCTTCCAAGTCGCATGGCGATGGCAGCACACGTGGCATGGCAGGTTGTTCTTGAGCCATGCCTTGCTCCTTTTCTTCTTGATTTTCTTGACCATGCCGTCGTCGCCTACAACTATCTCTTCGTCCTCCTCAGCGTCGGACTTTGGCTCTTCGATGGGCTTGTGCATGTCCTTGAACGGCCGACGCTTGAGCTGATCTTTGCAAACTTCCGCAAGCGTCTTCTTGTGCTGTTTTCTGCGCTCGTCAACGAGTGACAGTGGCGACTTGTCCGTCACTTGACCACCATCCAAAGCAATAATGAGCTTTCGCCAAGTCTCATACTTTGACGCCAGCTCTTTCCAGCGGAATTGCTCGACCCATTTGAGGCCGCTGATGCACCAGCATGACCTTCCCATCGCAAAGCAGTCCAGACAGACGTCGTACGGATCACCCTCAGCCTCATCTGCATGGTGCCCTAACATATCTTTGCAGCATTCGCAAGACAGGAATCTGTTGAATACGTTGCCTCGGCAGTACGCGCAGGTCACGTTGGAGTCAAATGGAAGATACTCGATATTCTTGGGCGACGGCTCGTCGGGGTTGAACATCTCCGACAGTAAGATCTCGCGGTAAAGTGCAAAGAGCTGTTTGAAGTCTTTCTGTAGTTGCCTCACCTTGGTCTTGTACATGAGCTGGTGTGCGGCTTCTGGTGCCATGCGAGAGGCCTGTTGCTGTGCGAGACCCAGAAGACTTGCATATTTCTGCAGAGTATAGTAGACAATGGCTTTGTTCTTGTACTGCTCGTCTCGACAGACGATTCGACTGCGCGGCAAAGCTTCGTCAAGTGCCATCCTCAGGGTCTCGACAGTTGTGCGATTCCAGGCTACTTTCATCGTTCGTGTGCCGCGATTCCAGACCTGGTGAGGCGCGAGTGGCGGGATAAGAATGAAGTCTCCGGGGCGTTGCTCGACGACATAAACACTGAAGGGCGCTTTCTTCCATGCAACAACTTGCGCAAAGTGATCTTCCACTTCGATGTCATGTCCCAGAACGCTTAGCCAATATTCAGAAACCAGGTGGCGGTCACTCGTTTCGGTCATGAACCAAATGGAGCTGCCGGGCTTTTCAGGCTTGCCGTCCTCGTCAAAGGTGCCGCTTGCCTCTACCATGATGTTCTGGCCTAAGCTGGCGCACATCTCGCGATGCGAAGGTGTATATGTTCCTTCGTGGCCAATGTAGCACATGAGGTTCTCCGCGCGCATGTCCGGTGGTAGCGAACTCATCAGATCACCTGCGGGCGCAATGCCTCTGCCAGACTTTCGTCCATCCTGAACCGAGCCAGGTCCACCAATCTCACCCGTGCTGTCGTTGAGGTAGGCAAGCACTCCCGGCGTATGCTCTTTTAGCTTATCCCACCACACGCTTGGGCAATCGATGTCTTTCAAATATACTCTTTGTTTGTTCTTCTCCTTGTATGCGCCTGGCTTTTCGAAGAACTGGTTGGTGAGGAGACCCATGTTGTTCAAGTAATGACCGAGCGTCAAGGGCAAGTGTTCTTTGCCTGAAAGATTCCGCGAATTTTCGACCTTCTCGCCGCAGTTGTCACGTAGCCACCTCGGGGTGAATGTCCATGGGTCCAGGCGGTCCTCGAATCCGTCAATCACAAGAGGCTTTCCTCCAATAATAACGTGAAGTCGCACCAGCTTTTCGAAGGCAGCCAAGCCTTGCTGGTCGATCATGTCGCATGATATCCTGTCGACGTACGAAAAGTTCTGGTTGCCCTCAACCAGTGCTTTGATGTCGAAATCTGGCGCAATGGGCTCAAAGGCCGCGCGCGGCCGCGAGGCTGGCATGACGGGTGACCGAGTGTTCATACAATGCGTAGTATGACAGATCCAGTAAAGTCACCCGGTATAAGGGCTGTTAACACGACATGAGCGGAGTGGACGTCGGATGTTGAACAGCTCCGAGTGCTGGAGCGCGATCGCGTTGAAGATGACACGGTCGCAAGTGAGCAAGCGCTGCGTAGCTCCTCGCAGCGCATCTGATCGTGGGCGCGAGCTGCTCTTGCAGTCGTGTTGTTGTGTTTGAAGTGAGACAATAGGTAATATAGTGGAGGAGTGTGTCGCGAAATCGCGAAGCTTCCAGAGCAGTTGTTGGAGGAAGACGCGAAGGCCGAGGCAGGTGCACGTCCCCACCTCTCTTCACTCACTCACTAGGAGCCTTCATTTCGACCTACCTATCCCGTCACCTGTCCATACGTGTGAGCTGCTTACAGCAACACCGAGTCTCTCTTTCTTCTTCTTGATACGGGTTACAATCATCGTAGGTCTCTTGCTCTCGCTCTCACTCTCATTGGCGGACACGTATTAAGGTAGGTTAGGCATTTTTTTATCCTTCCCTTACGCATTCGCCGCCATGACTTCACTCCTCGCAAGACGCTACATTGCGTGTCAAGGCAGCTCGAGTCCTTCAACTTTTTCTCGGACCGCACAGCAATTGCAGCTCCAGTACGCACGAAGATGGAACTTCACCACCGCCAACTCCAAGGGACCACTCACACCCTTCAGGAAGATACATCCTGCATGCCGCATGAACACTAGGTCAAATGCCACAGTGCCCACGGTGAAGAAGGAACCGAAGCTCGGTGCTACGATTCAGCCAGACCAGCTGCTGGCTCCAGCACCATACATGCCACCAACCACTGGTCTCCTTTCTGTGCTCCCCAGTCCCTGGGTACCATATGCTGAGCTCATACGTCTCGACAAACCAGTCGGCACAAACTATCTCTTCTTCCCTTGCATGTTCAGCACAATCCTCGCCGCACCTCTCACCAACCCGATCACACCAATCTCGACCGTGGTCGGAACATGTCTTCTCTTCTATTCTGGCGCCATCATCATGCGCGGTGCGGGCTGCACTGTGAACGATCTTTGGGACCGCAATCTCGACCCACACGTTGCGAGAACGCGACTGCGACCTATTGCGCGGGGTGCGATCACGCCCTACCAGGCCATACCGTTCTTGGGCGCACAGCTCTTCGCAGGACTGGCCATACTGTTGCAATTCCCATGGCAGTGCTTCTTCTACGCCACACCGTCCTTGTTCTTTGTCGCCGTTTACCCGCTGGCGAAACGTGTAACAAATTATCCTCAGTTCGTACTTGGACTCACTTTCTCCTGGGGAGCTATGATGGGATACCCTGCCTTGGGCATTGATCTGCTGTCGAATATGCCAGCTCTCGTATCTGCTGCTTGCTTGTACGGTAGCTGCGTGGCGTGGACCCTTGTTTACGACATGATCTACGCCTATCAAGACATCAAGGACGACGTCAAAGCCGGCATCAAGTCCATTGCTCTCGCGCAACAGCACAATGCAAAGACGTTCCTTTCAGTCGTTGCGGGCGTGCAGGTGGCTTTACTTGCTGGCTCGGGATTGGCCATTGGCGCAGGTCCGCTCTTCTACGGCGGCGTTTGCGGCGGCGCCGCGGCAACCTTGGGATACATGATCAAGAAGGTGAACTTGTCGAGTGTTACCGATTGCTGGGCCTGGTTCAGGAGAGGGGCGTGGTTCACTGGAGGAGCAATCTCACTCGGTCTGACTGGAGAGTATGCGGCACACGCCTTGGGTTGGTACGAGGAGGCGGGAACCGCAAGCGAGATCTGAGGATGATCGCGGATGGCTCGCTGGAAATCCAGGGAAGCGCTGCTTATCTCAACCGGGCCCGTTGGTTTTGCTGGCACTCGTTGGGATCTCGACATAACGGCGAAGATTGCGAGACTCATGCAAGCCGCTGCAACCGAAGTGTGATGCGCCGCGTCGCAACTACTGTGGATCTGGTGTCATCATCGCTTTATCAACGACCGGCGTGGTTGGTATAGCGTTCGCAAGCCCACGTCAAAATCCGAATGCCTCATGCAATGTACAACATATAACACAGATAAAAGCGAGTTACAGCCTTACCCACAGATACTATTTTGGCACGAACTGCGACTTTATGAGATGGCCACGAAACTTGTGAGCTGACAGTTCAACAGGCCTCACGGTTGCAACACGCGGCTCTGGAGACGAGCCAATAACGACGTCCCGGCTTTCCCAAATAGGCAGCCCGCCGCTATCGCAAGATCCTTGCAGCGTGGTGAGGCGTTTGTGATCCGATATTATCAAATTCTTGCATCAGTTGACGTTCACATACTGTCCCGTCTCTGTCCGTGTCATGCTACAAAAGGTGAGTCTGCTCGCTGATTGTCTTGATCTACACACTCCCTCAGGGGGCGGTCTGCGACCAAAAGAACACGCATCGACGTCGACAGTCGCCACCACATCACGTTTTGCCATCATCTCGTCTTCATTCGCCTCACACCAACAAATTCTAGCTTCTCCAATACACGAACATGGAGACATCAGTCTACTGGGTCAGCACTCCACATCAGCATCAATCATTGGCCATATCAGTCGAGAATCAAGTACACACATCGATCAATTTTGGTGCACGACATCGACTATGATCTTGCCTCACCCACACAGAAAACACAGAACACACAGAAAACATTAAGTAACTAAGAAGAACACAAAGCATTCGTCTGGAAAACTGACTTCATTGAACATCCTTACTAATCTATGCTATATCTCTACTCAAAACTCCTCCGAAATCGTAGGTTCTCGTAAGGGAACGGGTAATCAATAAGAAATATTTCGATCGAACACTACACTGACACCAGGCCGATGCTGGAATTGGATCGAACAACTCAACCACATCACGGTGGTACCACTCTAGTCCTCAGACTTGTGCAAGCTGCCGGTGACATAGTTTTCCTCCAGGGAGTCGATGGTCGCCATATCTTGCTCCGACAGATCGAAATCGAACGAGTCGAAGTTGGACTGGATGCGCGAAGCCGTCATGGATTTGGGCAGAACGACATTTCCGCGCGACGCGCTCCAGTTGATGAGGATCTGGGCGGGTGTCTTGCCGAGGCGTTCAGCGATCTCGCCAATGCGCGGGTCGTTGAGCTTGTTGCCGCGTGCGAGCGGCGAGTAGGCCTCGATCTTGATGTTGTGTTTTTCACAGAGGGCCACGAGGTCTTTGCGCTGGCCAAAGGGGTGGACTTCAATCTGGTTGACACAGGGGACGACTTTGGAGTTCTGCAAGAGATGTTCGAGGTGCGAGGCGCCGAAGTTGGACACGCCGATCGACTTGACGATTCCGAGCTTCTGGGCAGTCTCGAGGGCTCGCCATGAGTCGAGACGCTTCTGCTCGCACTCGGCTGGTGAGTGGAGGAGGTAAAGATCGAAGTAGCTGAGGTCGAACTTCTTGAGTGAGTCGACGAGAGCGTTGAAAGCTGACTCGTAGCCATGGTCGGCGTCCCAGAGCTTGGTGGTGATGAAGATCTCCTCACGAGGTGTGCCGGTACGAGCGCACCAGGCCTTGACTGCGCGGCCGCAAGCTTCCTCGTTCATGTAACGGGCGGCGGAGTCGATGTGTCTGTAGCCGGCGTCGAGCGCGGCGATGATGGCGTCTTCTGTTTCCTGGCCGTTGGGTGCCTTGTACACGCCGAGGGCGATCTGAGGAATCTCGTTGCCGTCGTTCATGTCGATGGTGCGCTTGCGCTGGGGCATCTTGCGGCCGCCGACACCCTGGAGGGGTGATGTGCTGTCACGACGCTCCATGTCGAGGTTCTTCTGGCTGTGCATATCCACCTGGGACTCGGAGGGCGAGATTGCGATGGGTGCCATGTTGGGTATGTGTGTGGGTAGGTTGAGACTTGATCGATTTGATTGAAAGACGTTTGGACTTGGGGAAAAGTTGATTGAAGAGTATGGGGTTCTGGGGATAGTTGTGGAGGTGGGTATTTGTGTGGGACAAGAAATCTATCTGGACCTGGACGATTGGGTCGTACTTATACCCTATCACGACCACCAGAAAGGAGAGGGAGGCTGCCCTTCTGCCTGCCTGCCTGCCGGATGATTGCCAGCTGGACACAACCGACGACCAAGCGGATCGCATACACGGAGACGTAGAGGCTGCATGTTGAGTCGACAGCTGCGCTTCGGTTCTCGTAGTCTCCAGTGTTTGCTCCAGTGTTTTCGTTATCGATCGCGGACTAACCTCGCAGGTCCATATTTCCACACTGCACCGTCAGCTTAGCGTCCAACGACACTGGGGGAATGTGCCTCATCCCCATGGGCAAGTGGCAATGATCTATGGGCACTTGTGCATCGTCCGGGTCGCGATATGAGATTAACGATCGTGTAGATTGGCGTTGGCGCTTCATTTTGGACCCTCGTTTCCAATCTTGCCTCTACGTTTTGGCTTGTAGAGATACATTCGCAGGGCTGCGAAGGTAGAGTCCACAGCCAAGAGTTACCGCAGAGCCTCTCACATGTCAGCCGTGTTAGCGAGGGAAATGGAAGCTTGGTGTGAGTCGAGTGACGTCGAGGTCGGAGCCATAGCCGTGCCTGTGTCTGCAATGCAACATCGCGTCACTCAGGGAGATGAGCTCGAGACGTCAACACCCAATAACAGTGGCGAGGATAGAGCGCTCACTTCTGCACGGCTCTGCAGGTGCCTGACATGAATGATGAGCACTAAGGCACGGGATCGGCCAAACGCACCGCAGCACCGCTCCTGTATCAAGACCTCATTTGACGGATAACCCTCTGCGCTCGGATTCCGTTCGTACCCGATTCTGTTCGACTCGATGAGACTGCTGATCGTACGCTCAACCATAGCAGGTCCGCGGGATGAGGCCAAGATTGACCTATCTTCATGTCAACCTTGTGGTGATCGCGGCAGTTCGAGGATTGCCACATACAGGCAATCTACGGTGAAACGGAACGCGAAATCAGAACCCTTGGACGTCATGGACTCACGATTCTACGTCAAACACATGATGGCGGTGAACGGCACTTGTCTGCACAGCTTGAGAGTCTTCTTTCATGTTCTTCAAACTTTGCATGCTCTTACTGGCAGATCGAAGACATGTTGCATGTTGTCTATCCCATTCCGAGTCTCCAAGTCCGCATTGAGAGGCTGGAGAAACCCCCACTCCATCTGCGAGTAGGGGCCCACCTTCCTCCACGTGATAATATACTCGATCCTTAACGCAACGCTATATACATAGCGTATATAGTAATGGTTCATCGTCGATTACGATAAGAAATTGATGGTTACTGCGCTGCAACTGATGTATGCAGTAAGAACGCATCGCATTGCATTGCACACCCAGCTCGCCTGGCTGTACGTCAACACAAATATAGTGAAAACCTCCCGCCTTTGCTTCTCAACCACACTCGTGACAATAATATCAACACCATTATTACTTTGCAATTACTGCAAGAGGCACGACTACTGTACTGCCTGCGAGCTGTTCTTCCGCCTATGCGAAACCGCCCGGCTACCCGACCACTCCACCTCTACGCCCGACCCACACACATCTTCCCAACGCTCTTGTGGAGTCGACGTTTCTATCTCCCTGACCTTCGGTTCCACCGATTATTATTTATCCTTGAGAGATAGCCCCAGCAAGTATGATACGTGCATAACTATACGGAATTCAAGAGTAGATCGAAATGATCGACACAACAGCGACCCTAGGCTGGCAAGCAAAACATGGATTATCGGCATCCAGTATCAGTCATTTCGTATTCCATGTCGCCAAGCAGAGAGCAGAGCGGAGACGGCCATATAGATCACGGTGGACCATGCCAATGATCCAAGACAGCTTACCCACCTCTCTCACATATGCATTTCACACCAATCCGTCTGCCATCTTCGACACGAGGTGGTGCCACTACTAGGAGACTCGCTGGGCCTTGCTGGAGGTCAGACTCGCTGGGTCAACTGAAACTCGCGGCACATTTTCGCCGAGGTGAATGCTGCTCTTCACTTTCGTTTCCAGAGTCATTATCGTTGCTGTTGCTGGTCGTTGCTGTTGCTGGCCGACGTCGAGCTCGATCACTCAGCCCACAAGATCCTTGCGAAACTCATGTTGCTTCAATTCTCCCGAGCCCATCGATCAAGTCAAGTCGAGACCGAACCAAGAGATGTGCCACCATGTCCACTACAACACCACAACACTGTATCATTACAACACTACGAACAAGCCAAAACTCAGCAGTAGTAAGCAGGTAAGTGAACAAACAAGTAAACGACTAACCTGATACGCTCGACCCGCCCGACTAGATAGACCTGCACAGACACGATAGCACAGCCACGCCCCGACTTCAGAGTCGACAAGGATACAGGCCGTAGTACATACGGTAGTGGAACCGGCGCTCATTCTCGGTTCCATGCGGACAACGACGAGTCAAGTCTGTAGTATACGGAGAGGGAAAGACGTCCGGTCGTATAGTGATAATCATACGAAGCTGATGGGGAAACAGTGTAAGTAGCAGGCATCATCATGTATTACTGTATTGCAATCATCATCACAAGTGACCAACTAGACCTACTGTACTCATCTCAAAACACGATCTTGAGACCTGAAGTGTCGAATTTTACAATTGTGTATCTTATCATAGAACCAGCAAGTAAAGTGATTTGGAAACTGAATTGGATTTGAGAGTTTTTTTCAGCAATCGACGCAACGAGGAACGAAGGCATACTAGTACTGCCCTCGACTCCCCATTCGAGCGCTTCTATTTGACAATACACCGGGCAAAGAATGCTAGGCTCTATGCGCGAGCCCACTTCGAGCAAGAAACATTAGAAGGGAAAAGACGAAGAAACCCCTCCCGTGTTCCCCTAGGACGCCAAAAAAGCAGGAAATAGAAGGAAACCACACAAATGTACACCTTTCTAGATGTCGCTGGGCTCTCTCTGTCTTTCTCATTTCCCATGGTACAGTGCAATGCGACACCGAAAAGATGAGGTTTTTGATCTTACGGCGAGCCCTGACGATGCCTCCTTGGGGGCAATTCTGCAGCCGTGTTCCTTGCGCAGAAAAAAAACACTGGTGTCCAGATATGTCAAAAAATGTACAATTGCGTACCTGTACAGTTCAGCCTAGGAAGTCCGGTCTAAGGGCCAGAGAATCGAAAAGAAAGGTCGAAAAGGAGACAGGATTCAAGACTCCGATGCCTGTGCAGTCATTTCCAAAAAGTGATCCGATGTTGACAAACGATGCGCCGATTGTGAATGATCCAGATGTGGTGTGTGTTGTCATGATAAAGTCTATGGTGCTTGCGTGTCGTTATAAGCTTTGAACAAAGGTCGGTGCTGCCGACGGTCTGGTTGCTTCAGAAGTTGATTTGCATCATGAACCCATGGTGTTGTCTTTGCGCATGTCCCAGCTGGGCTTCAGTTGCGCGGCAAGGTCATCACGGGTGCCGACCATTTGGGGCGGAAGGCGTGAGACGCGGTAGGCGCCAGCACGGAGAGCTTCAGAGTGCATGTTGGAGATTCCGGAACGGGCGCTGCGGATTGAGCCTGCGTCGCTACCACCGCCGTCGACTCTGATGCGACTGGGAGGGGCAAAGTCCAACGCGGTGTAGGTACCGGACTTGCGCATCTGGAATGGAGAGGGCATGGGACTCAGATCAGCCATGGAGTCGGCAAGTGGGACGTGTGATGCTACACTCGGGCTGTATGGGCGCATGCTGCCGGTGGGGCTGTCACTGCCGCGACCGGCCTGTCTGTCACGGTAGGAGACGGGTGGTGCGAAGTCGTCGGCGTTGAAGATGGCGGTGTCGTCCTTCAGCATACCAGGAGTCGGGAGCGATTTCAGAGGCATCGGAGGCGGGAGAGGTTTCTTCGGCATAGGTGCTCGGGGACCATAGCGGTTGACAGTCTGAGTGGACATTTGGCGACGGTGAGGACCAGGGACTGGTGTCCTGGCTCCACGAGGCGGAGGCGTCATGGCACGACGACCAAGGGGCTCGGCGAAGGGTCTGTTCGCGGAGCGTCCACCAGTCATGAAACCACCGGTGTCGGGGTCGTAAACAGCGGCATCAGTGAGGTAATCGAGATCGTATGTATCCTGATATTGGGCACCAGCGGGCTCAGGCTTGCTGTCATCAAAGTATTCCTTATAGAACGAACGGATTCTGTTGGCACGCGTTTCAGGGTTGTCCTCGGGACCAGCTGGCGGCAAAGGGCGAAGGCCCATTACTGAGATTCTCTTGTTTGGCATCGAGGGCTGGGCGAGGTTGAGGCCTTGTACAGACAATCTGTGTTGCTGTGCGTCCGGAGCTTCGATCATGAGAGATGGGACTCTACGTGGGGGCGGTGCATCGTCGATTTCATCAACCTCAATGTCTCCATAGTCGCTAGACTGAGTCGACATACGTGGCGGAATAGCAATGTGAGGCAACGAGGCCTTTTTGGCGGCGTGTCCGACTGCGGCAGAAGAGGTCCGAGGAGGCAGTGCTTGGTCCTCCTTCTCCGGCGGCGGCGGAGGAGAGTGGACATTGATACGGGGTCCGTTTTCTGAGATGTTCGGTAGAGAAGGTTCTGAGGGTTTGCGTCCGCCTCCAGTCATGTGGCGGGCTAACGATGTGTCGGAGTCGATCGAGTCTTGAGGCGAGAGCGGTTCGTTTGAGAGCTTAGAGTCGCCACGCTTGGGGTACGATTGAGACATTCGAGACGCGTTCGCGACCAGTCCGACTCTTTCGGTTGAGCGAATGCTGGTTGCAGCCGAGTAGACTGAGCCCTTTTCGTTAAACGCGCGGCTGCGTATGGAATCGCCATCACCTTTGGAAAAGGTCACAGGTCCGTAAGGGTCGTGGTCATCGTGCAGGGAGCGGGACATGCTGCGGACAGATCCTCCATCTCCGTTCACTTCTTGGGGGAGAAGATAAGGATTTGCGAGGCCCATGTCGTCGAGTGACAGGCCACGGTCTTTACGGCCCGTCTTCATGTCGCCTGCCTCAGTGATCTTCATCTCCGGACCCTTCCTTTGCTTTGCCCACTTGGACTCTGGCCTGCCATCGATACCCACGCCGTCCATACCAAAGTCTAGTGATTTGTGCGGATCGTTCTTGTCCTCCAACCGTTGTTTCCTCTGGTGGCGTTGGTGTAGGTAGACGAGCACGAAAGCCGCACAGATCAAAGGGATACTGCATGATTGTTAGTCTCTGCCAACAATTGCAATAGCACGAACATGAGCTCACCCGGCGCCCAGGGCGATGGCTATCGTCTGCGTGTGTGCTGAACCGGCAGGCGTTTCGCATGCGGCGGAGTGATCATCGGGTTTACATGTTGTCTCTGATCTCGCTGCCAGTGTGCGTGTAATGTGCTGCATCACTGTGGTCGCCGTTGCGCTGGCGGCGTTGTCCAGACTGCGCTCCTGCATTTGTCTCCATTGCTGTCCAGCCTCGGATATCAAGGCGAGCTTCATGTTGGCTGATGTCCACGCTCCAGGGTTGCAGCAGCTCTGTCTGCAGTCACCAGGTCCAGGAAGGTTGTCGAGATTAATTCGTTGGCACGGGGCCGAGGACCGAGTAGTATTGCAGCCAAGGTTGAAACTCTGCGATGCGTGTACGAAGGAGAGGCTTGTGGAGGCGTTTCAGGGGATGTGATGGGCGTCGCACGTGATGTGGTGTTAAGGAGTGAGGTGCCGCTGTACAGGGCGTGTGAATGAATGGATGCGGTCAACAGTGGCCAAAAGAATGTAGGTCGGACGAGCCGGTGAGTGATGCGAGAGAACGGACGACAACACACTGGAGCTGGAGTCGTGAGCGGTCGTATGGCAGTTCAGTCGTCTGGAAGGGGAGAGTGGAATGCGAGGACTTAGGCCTGGCCGTGCACGGGGCTACCGCTGCACAAAACACCTACCGGCCGATGTGGAGGGCTCGATGGGCTTGATTATGCTGATAGCGGTTAGATGCTCTCCTTGGTGTATCTCTATATTGCAGATGCATATATTTCCTGCAGATGTGTATGTGTACAGGCCACGATCCGTCACGTCCCTCACAAGCATCATTCTATCCTCGACGAACTCGCTCTTACATGGAAATCAGAAACTGCATGTAACGATACCCGCCATCTCTGCTACAGCAGTCCTGTTCCAACTCCCTGCCCCCCAGGGACCCATCGATAACGGGCAGATCACCTTCTCCTGGCATCTTAGCCATCTTAGCGCCAGGAACACCCGCTGCCACCCACCAATCGCATCCCTTTATGTGTTGGTTCCTGCATTTTGCGGCGCAGCATGCAGCGGCAGAGCGGGCGGCCAATGCCCACTTGGTCGCAGAGTGCTTCTTCAGAGTCCCACCCGCCTGCAGTCGACCGCTTCGACCTTTGTTTTTGAAGCCCTGACAGGACTGATTTGCTGACCAGACGGCGTCCGACTAGGCCGCGCCGCAAAGAGCGCCCTCTGCTGCTGCCGTGTTGGGGCACCGGGCCCATGTTGAGCGGGCCATGACTTTGATGCTGGAGATCTCACAGGCGAGCTGGCGTGGCTGGCCAATTTCCGCGTGCATCCTCATGCTCGTCAATTCGCTTGTGCGTGCAACCGCGTCCGTGGCCGAAACACAAGTCGCATTTTGCCGTGCTCATCGGTATCTCGCTGAGACATGCACGTGGTTTGCCCATGCGAGCCATGGTCGCGGCTATGGTGCCCGTGCTGCCTTCGAACACGCATGGACAAGGAAGCTGGCGGATGCTGGGGGCTTTGGTAGGTAAAGCCATCTATTTTGGTGGAAGTAACGCTCTATAACAACGCCTGGTAACCTGGTGTTGCTATGTATACAAGGATGTCTCATCGTAGTCGGTCAAATTGGATGTGACTTCATTCTACCCGTCTGCACGTCATCTCATCAACTTCGTCATACATCTTGAACGAGTGAAGACATAGAGATCTTTAGTTTGGTCTTGGTCTGTTCGTGTTTTGGTTTGCCAGACCTTCTCATGTTTCGGCAGAAGAAGGTGGGCCGAGCTGACTTGGTGGAATTTCGCACCCTGTCGATCTTCTCGCGATATCGTGGAGTGAGGAGGCTACACCTCAACGTCTGACTCTTGGTGCGACCAGATAACATTCACTTGATCGATTGAATAGACAAGATGAACTGCTTTTTGTTGGACCCCAGGCCTCGCCCATGACCAGATTGTATCTCAGCTTCGCATACGATATTTCACACACTGTGTCGTTTCAATCAACACAAATATCGATCCTATCGATAGCCCTCAGTCGAAAGAGGTAAGAAATCCATATCCCGCCAAGCCCCCACGTCGCGTTGCGGTTTTTGCAACCACCAATTCCGAAATTCACTTACAAAATCCGCGCCTTCCCTCAAGGCACAACAACACCAAAAAGAAAGATATAGAGTAACTGAATCGAGCAAAAGAACGGGTCTTGCCCGGACTCGAACCGGGGACCTCTCGCAATCGATTTCTGATAGAACCCTAAGCGAGAATCGTAACCGCTAGACCACAAGACCTGTTGGTTGATTGATCAATACTGACCGATGGAATCACTTCTAGTTCGCAATCTCATATTGCCTAAACGACAGCTGCGTACGCTCTCCACGCTCGATCGATTGGGTATCGCACAGCTAGAGGATTGACATAGTTGTTGATTTTACTGCTGGCATGAGGCAGTGACTGCCTTGAAGAAGTGTCGAATACGTCTCATTGGTAGTACTGAGTACCTGACGCTTTATCGACACTGGCTAGCTGTAGCAATGCTGCTTGGATAGTTGGAGCAGTAAGTGTACAGTTTCCTGGTGTCTCTGCAATCCATTTCTCAAATCAATTCATCGACTCCTTCGAAACGACTTCCCACCCACTACACTCACCTGGAGTAAGTCAGCTTATCATCGCATCCATTGATAACTGTTGCGTATCGTCTACCATCGATTGCGAGGATGTAACCCGCCACATACAACGCCGACGACGATATTGAATGCAATGATAAGGGTTAGGGTTGGGGTCAACTCAATAGCGAAATCTGCCGAGTCAACTTCGAATCGTGTTCACATACTACGAGCACACGTGTATCCATGCCAACAACCATCATATCGACTTTCATATCATCAAAGCGTTCGCATGTAGGTGGCAGTGGCTTCCAATGTTTGCCTAAAACTCTCTCCACCCACCACATTACGGCGATATACTTGGATGCGGCCATCACACTCTCAACTATGTGCCTGTTGCAAAGATTGACTGCATGTGAAGAAGAGACAAGACGCTTGCATGCCGATGACCACATCATCGAGCTATTCGTAAGTACATGACAAGTGCAGCATTCCCGTCCCGACGATTCTCTACTTTTCCACAGCGGTAGGCTTTCATACGGCGAAACCTGGCCGGCTGCAGTCTCGCCTGAAGTCATCCAACCACCATGAACTCCCACCCCCCCAGAAAAGTACAAATACAGCCGCGCTTCCCAATGATGCAGACGATATTACTATTCCCTACCAACTGACCACCAACATCACATTTTGATCGATAATGTCCACCCAACGCCCCCAAACGAGAGTCCTCATATCCGGCGCCGGTATCGCCGGCCCAGCCCTCGCCACCCTGCTCAACAAGAACGGCTTCCAAACAACCATCGTCGAGCGTGCAGAGAGCCTTCGAACAGCCGGCCAGCAGATCGACGTCACGGGCCCCGGAGTCGAACTGATCCGCTTCATGGGAGTCGAAGACGCCATCCGGGCCCGCACCGTCGGCGACGAAGGAATCCACTTCGTCGACGCAAACGACACGCGGATCGCGAGCTTCCCCGCCTCCAGCAGTACGACGAGTCTGGTGCGGGAGATCGAGATCATGCGCGGCGACATGGCGGATGTGTTTTACCAGGCGACGAAAGACCAGACGGAGTACGTTTTCGGCGACCGCGTTACTGGGCTCGTAGAATCGGAAAAGGGTGTCACAGCCAGTTTCAAGAACGGTGCGGACAGAACTTTCGACCTTGTCGTCGCCGCCGATGGGCTCAGCAGTCGAACGCGAGAGGTTGCGTTTGGCTCGTCAAAGGTTGCTGCTGTCAAGAATCTGTCGCAGTGGGTGGCGCTTTTCTTGATCCCCCACTCGGCTGAAGACGGGACTTGGTCTCGCTCATACAATGCTCCTGGAGGTCGCGTGGTGGTCCTTCGGCCGGATGTGAAGCGGAAGCGGACGAGTGTTTATCTCTGTCAGGGGAGTGATGATATGAGCATTACTGAAAAGAGTGTTGACGAGCAGAGGGCGATTGTCCAGCGGACGTTTGCGGGCGCAGGCTGGGAAACGGAACGGGTGCTATCGCATATGGCAGATGCGGAAGACTTTTATGTGCAGCAGGTTGCGCAGGTCAAGATGCCTTCTTGGCATAAAGGGCGGACGGTCTTGCTCGGAGATGCTGGGTACTGCCCTGCGCCTGTCAGCGGTCTGGGGACGACAATGGCGATCGTGGGCGCGTATGTGCTGGCTGGATGCCTGGTTACACACGAGAATGATCTGCCACGAGCGCTGGAGCAGTACGAGACGGACATGCGGCCTTTTGTTGAGTCTGCGCAAAAGCTTCCGCCTGGTGTTCCGGCTATTGCTACGCCGCAAAGTAAATTAGGGGTTTGGGCGTTGAGGAGGCTTTTGGCGACTGTTGGGACTGCGATGAAAGTATCGCGAATGGCAGTCATTGGAACGGTATTGGCGTGGGCTTTCTGGCCTCTCTCGCTCATATCAGAGGCTTTTACCAAGGTCGGCTGGCTGGGTGGTGTTGAGAGCCTGCCTTTACCAAAGTATCAAAGGATGAAGGGCGCCTGAAGGATCGACGAGGATTGCTGCTTTGTTCGATTGAGATCAATGCCCATTGCAACCTGCTTTTATTTTCGATTCAGTAGTTAGGTGGAGTCTGCGTGGCCAACAATATATTGATTTAAGTAGACTTCGACCAAGCCGAGAGTGTGCAATTGACAGGAGTGCCGGCGAGAGAGCGTTCTCAAAATATCCCGACCTCACCCCGAGTGACTTATATCCAGTGGAAGTACCATCCGCTTCCGCCCATTCAAGTCGGTTTCACACCAACAGATTACAAGGGCCACCGTGAGGTAGCTGTGGTGACAGCTTTTGCATCTTCCAAGATGCTTCCGAGGGAGATTACGATGCCAATGAGATAGATGCACAGTGGCGGTCAACGAGAAGGAGACCTCCAGAAGTTCCAGGAAGCAACGAGATTTCTCAGCAACATGGTTTCCAATTCGTAGCTCTATCGTCATATCCCCGAAGATCGCTCTACTAGCAACCATCTCAGGTCCGTTGCAACACTGACTTCATCACAGTGTCCATATCATCAAAACCATCACTAACACTCGTCCCTGGTGTCGCACCACTTGTCAAACAATCTAGCAGTTAAGGCGGACAGCTGGAAATTACATGTTAGTGAACGATAACATCAATCGACAAGAGACAAGGTCAGATACATACCGCTGGCGAACAGGGCGTAAGAGTCGGCGTTGTTGAGAGACTGCGAAGCAGTGAGACGGGTAGTAGCAGAGTAGCCGTAAGCGTTGTCAACAGTGCCCGGGCTGTAGACACCAGGAGCGTGGGTGGACTCGTGGAGGACGGTGGTGGCCTGGTCCTGGCCGTAGCAAGTTCCGGACAGAGCAGGGAGCTGGTTGAAGAAGGCGGGGCAGTAGGCGAACAGGTTGGCCGACGGGAGGGTGTACGCGAGCACACCGCTGGAGCAGGCGCCGTAAACGTCGGTGCAGTAGGTACGGGTCACCCCGCTGGTGGTGGAGCCGCAGTCGTTGGCCACGGCACGGAATCGAGCGGCGACGGTGGAGGCCGACGCAGTCTTGAAGATGTTGGTGTAGCGAGAGCCACCGGAGCCGGCAGCATTGGCTGCGCTGGAGGCAAGGCTGCGGCAGTTGCTGATGGCATTGCGGATTGCAGTGCCACGAGTACCAGTGCAATCGCTCTGGACGATCGTGCGCTTCGAGAGCCTGGCGACAGCAGTCTCGATCTTGGCAGCCTTCTCAGAGTCGACGTCAACGGTGATGGCTTCGGCGGTGTACGGCAGAAGATCTCCGGTGAGCTCGGTAGAACCCTCCTCAGCGTACATGAAGGAGCCAGCGGTGGTAACGCTGTAGGTGCCGGTCTCCGAAAGCTCGTACAGCTCGGCAAGCTCGATTTCGACCTCAACGGTCTCACCGGCCATGATGGTCTTGAAGACCTCCTCGTCAAGGTTGCTAGTGGCCATACGCTGGTACAGACCAGCGAACGGAGCGCGGGCAGCTATGAGACTGTTAGGAGATTGTCAAACAAGAACGGTGGAGCCACATACAGGCCGAGGAGACGATCAGCTTGTCAGTAGGAGCATCATCGAGGAAAGACTCCTTGTAAAAGAGCTTGTAGTTGGTCTCGGCGTTGTTAGTAAGGGCGACCTTGACCTTGCTGTCCTCAGTGTGTGTGAGAACGACGGAAAGAGGAGAGTCCCTCTTGGCAAGGTCGACAGCTGCAGAGCTGACGGTAGATGCCAGGAAGGCAAGAGCTGGCAGAGAGTACTTCATGTTGGCGAGTATTGAGCGAGTGGAGGAGCGAGTGAAACTGGTTTGAAGTCGATCTTGAACGAATGAAGATGCTGATGTTATGTGTTATGGTCGTTTCTTTGCCAGGTTCAAGAGACCTACTTATACCCTCATCGACTACATCCAAGAGATATCAGTACGTTGTCTCCTTCTCATTTCGTCAAGCGTCTCCGTTCGATGGCTATCATACAATCTTGGCATGTTGCACAGATGAGGATATAGTATTTCTTGGACATGCTTGGCTGTGTGCAACAAGGTAAGAAGGTGTCAGTCTTCATGCCTGTGGAAGATAAAGAGATTGTGATACATGCAGGCCAGACCGGCAGATCAACAGGTAGGTCGAAACCTTGAGCGACTTTCTACGAAACAGCAAGAGGTCCGGCGCGAGCGGGAGGCTGGGCGCGAGGAATCCCACGGGGTTGTTTTCTCACATAGGCCAGTACCTGACGCGAGTGGCTCGAAGAAAGAGTGCTCTCAATGGTCGAGCAGGGATTCAGAGATAATCCGATGTGTAGTAGCTGCGTAGCAGAGTGCAAGCGGGGCTGCCGCATGCATGGCGAGTGCGATGGGAACCGTCCGCACCGCACGGCAGGATTACTGTCGTGTGTAAGGTATGGGTCATCCCGAGATCTGCTCCAAGGGTTAACAGTAACTCCATTAGTATGTCTTGGTAAGTTGAGATAGAGCGATATTCGACCTTGATGGTGGAAGCCGCATAAAATGCGGAAAGCCATCAAGGGAACTGCGGTTGCACACCTGCCTCCACAGCAGTGTACACTCCCAGCCAGGGAGGTGCTCCGTCCACGCCCCGTTCATGTACAGAACAATGGAATATTTCTACGACTGGCGACAGCTTGTCCATGGAAGATTAGCTAGAACGCTATAGGTGATCTTGGCTCTGCCACTTGTAAGAGTTTCATGGCCGACCGCGTCCAATCAGGACGCAAGTCGAGACGCCTTGGAAAGGATAGGGAAGAGTCATGAGTCCAGTCGAGGTACAGTAGCGCTGGTTGGCCGAGACAGCGCGTATTTGCGAGGTTTGGTCGGATATCTGACTATCATGAAACGGGTGTCTTGGGACTTAGAGCAGGCAAGTCTGCAGGTTTGGGCGGCGAAGAAACGGCGGTGCATGGCCGAGGTTGTAACGCTGTTATCACGCGATATGAGTGGGATGTCTTGAAGACAGAGGGGCGGGCATGACCGATGCCCATTGGATTGTCGGGCTAATGTTGAGGTGAGGTGGAAGAGTTTGAACACCTTCCAACTTCGGCTCCTCCGCGATTAGCGCTGCCTTGGCAGGGGAGATCAATGTGTTTTGAAGATGCGCGCCGAGATTCGCTACAGCGAGCACCTTATGCATGATTGCCCACGCCTCCAATCAACGTGGCTTGCGAGCGACGGAGGAGGGCGCGCCGTGCTGCTTTCAATCCGACACGCACGTCGTACATGGCGTTGCATGAAGGGTTGATGAAACAAAGGAGCCGACATCTGCCCTCGCTTCGCTCAGCCTTCGCCTTTGCCACCACTGACGACATCTTTAGTAGGTATTGCGTTCTGACGAGCTCTTATCTTGTGCAATCCACAGTGGTACAGTAGTAGTATGTATTATGTAGGTAGGTAGTGCTAATACTCCGCAGCTCAACCTCAACCGAGGTGACTGACAATCAGGTGTCTAGCGTAGGTACGAGTAGTACGTACTCACCTAGGCACCAGCGATACCGATCAGCAGTATAGTAATTACGTGAGCACTGCCGTCACTTGTGTGCGTGGACACGTCTCGACAGCAAACATCAGCCTCCACACGAACTTTCACTTCCATGGCCCTCCGAACAGCAATACTAGCAACAGCATTCCTCGGCACACTCGCCACCATCTACCATCTCAGCAGCAGCACCTCACAGACTTCCTTCATCATGCCACCCAACCAGGCCGTGGCAGTCTCACTATCATCAGCCCAAAACCCCCTCACAATCAAAGTAACAATCCGCAACGACTCGAAAGACAAACCATTCTCCTTCCTGACTTGGGACTCGCCCTTCGACCCGCAAGCCGTCAACACCGGCGTGCTCTGCCTCAAAGACGCCGAAACAGGCAGCACCATCGAAGGCCCTGGCATGAAACTGAACAGAATGTTGCCACCGCCCCGCGACGAACTGGTCGAGATTGCTCCTGGATCATCTGCTACGAAGGAACTGGGACTCAAGTCTCCTTGGATTCCGACTGATGGCAAGAAGTACCAGCTTCATATGCGAGGCAACTGGAGGGCTGCGTGGACGAAAGCAAAGGCTGATGTTAGTGATGGCGAATTGGAGGCTATGGGGTCTGATGGCACTGAGAGCGCGTTCGAGAGTGATTCTCTCGAGGTGCAGCTTAAGGAATGAACGTCGGCTGTCCGGCATCTATTGCCTATAGGATTAAGTCAAGGCGGATGCATTCCATCTTGCTCCAGTAATATACATTATTAACGGCCGCCCAGCGAAGCATGTTCCTCCCTCACTGCGTCTTCCCCAGTACCGAGTGTGTCACCAATCTCCATGGTCTCGTACACTTAGAAGAGGCAGCCAGTCTGATCATTCTTGATAACATCGTCGAGGTTAGAACCCAACAGTCCCGCCCTGTGGATCCAAGCCTATCGAAATAAGTGTCAGCGCTGCCATGGGAACACTCTATACATCCCGCAAGAGGATACTTGCATCAAGTACCGAATCCTCAACCTCCCGCTCGCGGCTCAGCACAAACAGCGTGGTGAAGTTGTTCGACTGCACAATAGCAAAGTCGCCCGTGTAATCTGCGATCAAGACAATCATCAAGAGTCAGCCATGCGTTTCGGATCACGAAATACTCCTCAGATCGAAGTCCTAACTCACCCTGAACAATATAATTCGGCCCCGGGCAATCAGGCCCAGCCTGCCCGGGGAATCCAACCTGGAAAACGCCCGCGGCGCCATAAGTCGGGTTCGCCGGAGCAGCGGTGCCCAGAATGTTGATGGCCTGGCCCTGGGCCTGGCAAGTGTTGTTGACGGCGACGGTGCCGTTGTCCTGTTACACATCCAAGTCAACTCACTTTGCACTTTGATCGGACTTGAGGGAATCTAGGCGGTCTCGTACGTTGAGCTCATACTGCGCCTGAATGCACTTGCAGCCGGCGGTGAAAGGCGCCACCGTTCCGGCTACTTGGAACCATTTCCCTAGGTAGGACTCGAGCTGGAATCCGATGTCGGCTTTGGGGTAGTAGCAGGAGCCGTCCCAGGATGAGGGCACGGCGTTCAGTGGGGCGGAGGTGCTGTTCTGGGACGTTGCTGAGGCGAGGGCCGCAAGGGCGAGGGGGATGGAGGCGGTGGTGAAACGCATGTTTGTTCTTGTTGCTGCTTGAGATGAAGTGAAACGGGTATGGGATATATTGAATGGAGTGTGAGATGATTGGGATTGTTGGTGGGCAGGGTTGTGGTGTAAGTAAGGTGTCAAGGTATTGATTGTGTAGATACTAATGCGTTGAATGCGAGTTTGCTGGATACTTATATGTGATCTTGTGTTACAGTTCTTGGTTCGATCGATTATTGTAATCATGTTCATGGCGTTCTGCCATTCCGTACATTGATCCACAGCGTATTCGCTTCTTGTTCGGAGAACTTGATGTTCATGACGACGCCGAGCTCGCTAACAAGAAAGTGTAAAGGTTGTAGGACCACGGGAGGCGAATCGACCTTGGCCAAATTGGCAGATGTATACGATGTTTCAATGAACAGATTCTTACATCCAAAGAAATCCTTGAGCGTCGGACTTCAGGCAGTTTTCGCAGAAATACAGATTGTTGGATGGCTGAATAGGTACCTAACGAGAATTACGGTGGAATTTGAGAAAGATCGAACGACGATCACAGACGCCAAGAATACCTAACGCACGTCATGCTAATGATGCCACGCGATCCGGGGTTTCCGGGATTCTTACTTACCAATGGAATACGCTGTGGATTGCTCATACGACATGACATCTCGTTCATTCGTTCGCTCCTGCTTCTGCTGCTATACATACTGGACATGAGAAGGCTATGTTCAAGACTTCTTACCTGGCCCTCTCAAACGCTCAAAATCCTCCATCATCAGTACAGCCCTCGACTGCTCAGGAGTTCTCGCACAACTCGAGGTACTGGCTTGTAAGATCGGTGACCATAGCCTGCAGTGGCTTGAGCTTACGTCCCAAGACTTTCTCGGCCTTCGAAGAGTTGGAGAGACCAGGCTTCGACTTCTTTGTGTGGGATCCCGAGATCTGGCCTGACTTGACCGCCTGAGGGAACTTTTCGGCTGCGATCTTGGTGATATCCTCCCAAGCAATGTCTGCAAGTGTCAGTAAACATGACCGCCTTCTCCAAAGATGGACGACCTACTCTGGCTGATGTATAAGTTCTCGACGCCTGTTTCTGCTTTCTTGACCTTGCTCTGGTCGAGAGCCAGGACGTGAAGCAGGGCAACGTCATCGACATGGACAGACATTCCGAGCTCCGGCGGTCCATTCGGGTCAGATTGACCGGTCAGGACAGTCAAGAAAGCGGAGTTTGAACCCTCAATGAGCTGATCCTTCGCGGTGGCGTGGATGTTGCGTCCAATGACATACCTAACAGAAGTCAGAAATCTACCGTTGAACTTTCAAGACTGGTCACAGCGAAGAAATCTACTCACGGAGGCTGTATGTTTACAACATCGAACTCAGGCGACTGCTCCTTCACAAACTTATCGGATGCTTCGAGCGCAGCGATCTTAGACGCAATGTACGCAACGAACGCATTGGCAAATGGTGGCTCGATCTCGGGGAGTCTGTCATTGCCGGAGATGGTGAGAGTCGACGGCGGGTCGTCAGAGGGCAGCAGTATGGAAGGAGGGATGATCGCGACCGCGGAAGAGGTGATCACCACACGTTTGACGGTGCCGGACTTTTGGGCAGCCTCGAGGGCGCGAAGAGTCGCGTCAACCGCGGGCACGATCAGCTCGTCGATTTGACGCTCCGCTGGGATGTCTCCGTGGAGGGGAATGGGCGAAGCCAGGTGAATCATGTAGTCTGCGGACGCTGCAGCCTTGTCGAGTGCTCCTGGAGCGAGGAGATCCGGCACGGTGACAAACTCCGCCTTCTCGATCCCCTTCAGGTTGGGGTTGTTGCACAGAGTCTGTTTTTTGGTGCTGCTACGGACCACGATACGGATGTTGTAGTCTTCCTCGAGCAGAAGCTGCAAGACACGACCGCCGAGGAAGCCTGTCGCGCCGGTGATGGCAACGGTCTCTCTCGCCATGGTAGCTGCGGGTATTGGGGTAGAACGTAATGTTTGGGATGTGGTGGATTTGACTTACTGGTGGTAGTAGGATGTTCCTGGCGGCGAGTCGTCTTTTAAAGGTATGTGAAGTGAAGCTATGCCTTGCTTACTAACTCACACGCTCGTGAGAGTCGATTGCTTCAGTCAGCACAGTGGTGCTTACTCCCTAAGCGCTCATGTGAGATCTGCTGCAGTCTGTGTCTGTGTATGCTTACAGAGAATAGTGAGCTGATGTCTTGACAAACTTGGATCAGTAATCAACAAAGCACCGATGTTGACTTTCATTCGCTTCATCATCGAGCTCTCCGGAGATGTCAACGTGCGGGCTTTCTGTCGAAGATGAGTGATCAATGGTGTCTTGTCATCGTTACAGAACATGCTGCAGTGTTCCTGCGTCTCGAATGGCGCCTTCCGCTGCATATACTACCTTCTTTACACTATGGCGTGACCGCTTTTTCTACTTAGTCATGGATAAGGGGTTGTCGTTCGATACAAGAAACTCACACGTGTACTAGATACGAAAGCGACTGACCCCTAGCGTCGCCTTCTTTCGGAACATTCCTTCACGCATCGCAGCCTGCAAGTGCACACCACGCATCTTGCTTGCTCCGAAAATCTATGTCTTCGGTATGCCGAGTCGATCATGCCGATCTTTCCCGAGCCACGTGCTTACCTGGGTACGATGCACTGTTTACTTACGGACACTACATACTGTAGACAAAGACACAGCAGATCTAACTCACCTCCTATTCGCCTGATTGTTTATTAACACACGTACAGCTCGTTACTATCCTTCGCAGACCTATCAGCTTCCTGCCCTGCCTACAACCGACATCGTCATGGCAGCAGACCTCACCCGCGCAACGCTGGTCCGAAATCCAGAGTACGAGCGGAATGGCCTGAAGTCATACGTGCGCGCTCTGCAGAAATACGGCATTACGCCGACAGTGACTGGACCTTACTGTTTCGCTAGCAAGCCGGAGTCAGATGTCCATGGCGTCTTCACAGACCACGGCGGCAAGATCCTCACTCAGGAGTTTCAGCTAGTGAAGAGAGACGCCGAGACCGCTCGTGCTGGCACAGTCCCAGTATGTCTTTCAAGACTTGAGTGCGCCGGCGTTGATGAGAACACACACTAATCCCCACCAAAAGGCCGAGGACGTCGAACACAACTCCCTGTACATTGCCGAAGTCGGCATTGGTACACCACCGCAAACCGTTAAGTTGAACTTGGACACTGGATCTGCCGATACATGGGTGTAGAGCACCCTCCTCCCCAAAGAAACAAGAGACGGCAGACACGCCTTCTTTGATCCAACGAAGAGCTCCACCTGGAAAGAAGTAGAAGGCAGTACCTGGAAGATCACGTACGGCGATGAGAGCACTGCCAAAGGCACTGTCGGCCTGGATGATCTTCACATTGGCGGCCTGGTTGTCAAAAAGCAAGCCATCGAGCTTGCAACATCAGTGAGCTCGGCCTTCATGACCAACAAAGGCGACGGCCTGCTCGGCCTCTCGTGGGGCATAAACAATACCGTCTCCCCCGTCCCCGTCGCCACGCCCGTCGAAAACATGATTCTGCAGGACGACATCCCGCCCTCAGCCGAGCTCTTCACCGTCTGGCTCGGCAACATCACCGAGCGTAGCTTCTTCACCTTTGGCTACATCGACACCGCCGCCCTACAAGGCCAGCAACCTACTTACACGCCCATCGACAACAGCGGCGGCGCCTGGCAGTTCAACTCTAGCGCCGCCTCCCTCAACGGAGCCCAAAGCGACCGCACCGGCAACAAAGCCATCGCCGACACCGGCACAACCCTCTGCCTTGTCTCCGACTCCCTCTGCGAGCAAATCTACGCCTCGATCCCCGGCGCGACCAAATCTACCAGCCAGCAGGGCTGGATCTTCCCCACGCCCGACGACCCTGCCACCCTGCCCAAAGTCGCTCTCAGCGTCGGTGACGCGCTGTTCCAGATCAAGCCCGCCGACTTTGCGTTCCAGGTCCTCGAGGACGGCATGACTTATGGCGGGATCCAGTCCCGCGGAAACCAGGAATTCGACATTCTTGGGTGCGTGTTCCTGCGGTGTATATACGCGATTTACGATCAGGGGAACGCCCGCTTTGGGTGCATTCAGAGGGATCTACCGGTGTCGTCGGCTCAGCAGGCGTATCCGCTGAAAGTGCAGAATGTGGAGCCTTCGCCGCCGATGGACGAGCAGTTGAAAAAGAAGAAGAGGAGGAGGCTTGGGTTTTTGGGGTGTTGTCGGAGTGCGGATTGAGGAGGGGTTGAGGTGGTCAGTGTGAGAGCGTTGAGCGATTCGTCTGCCGTGCATCGCCGGACCACGCACCTGTGGCTATCGATGCTGAATTGCTTATTGCAAGGCTTCTGAGCCTTTCCTATGTGTAAATATCCTTGTTCTGTTATCCTAATTCTGTTGGGTATCAATAATCGTAAGACATGTTGCCTGTACCAAGCAAAAAAAACAAACAATCACGCCGTGTACCGTTCTTTACCTCCATCCCCGTGCTCGTTCTCGTCGTCACCCTACTCCAA
>Ga0265798_10002451_pt1 | contig 27470 bp, 22 predicted proteins | sample P3T30metagenome_FD_192430 | JGI IMG/M metagenome (GOLD analysis project Ga0265798, IMG submission 192430) | Plant litter microbial communities from East Loma Ridge, Irvine, California - P3 T30 | ecosystem: Environmental > Terrestrial > Plant litter > Unclassified | place: USA: California...
CGAATCAAAAAACCGAAGAGCGTTGGCTCCAGATCAGAACCATCAGGTTGACGCAGTCCCTGTAGGCGCGCGCTTGCTCTGGGCCGCACTCGGACGATCTATGGTTGACGCGGTCCCTGTAGGAGCGCGCTTGCCCGCGATCTACCGCGCAGCGGTAGCAAAACCAGGCGACTCGAATCTGCCTGCTACCCCGCATGCACAGGTCTTGCTGCCGGTTCCCGGCAGATCGCGGGCAAGCGCGCTCCTACGATTATATTGATCGTACCCACGCTCCGCGTGGGCATGCAGGTTCTGACGCTCTGCGTCTACTGGATCGGTGGTGCGCCTCATATTTGTGGGAGGAACCAGGACGAAGGCGCAAGGCTTCTGCCGTTACGGTTAGGTAGAACCCAACCATTTGCCCCACCGCAAATAATGAATACTCATCCAACCCAACCCAACCCAACCCAACCCAACCCAACCCAATCCAATCCAATCCCACTCCCGTCAGCCACAGCGTATTAACGACCGTCGCAACCTCCGATTGCGCCTACAGATTTCGGCGTCCGCCCAGCAGCCCGACGCGTCCACAAAAAAGCCGCCTTTCGGCGGCTTTGACGTCCAGCTGAAACCACTATTGCTGACGCACGCTCGCCACGTTCGCAGCACCCACCTGAGTCACACTCGCCGCCTGATTGGTAGCGCTCTGGTTCACGTTCGCGGTGTTCCCATTGCCGGTTTGACTCACGTACGCCGTGTTATAGCTGTCAGCCTGCTTGACCGTCGCGATGTTCGCGTCGCCATCCTGATAGGTGTACGAACGGTTGTCGCTGCCCGATTGCGTGATATCGGTCGTGTTGCCGTTCCCGAAGCTGTTGTCCGTTGCGTAGTTACCATCGCCGCGTTGATCGGCAATCAGAATGTTGTCACTGCCGTTCTGCTCGAAATACAGCTCGTTGTAGTTGTCGTTCTGAGTCACCTTCGCATCGTTACGTGCGCCGTCCTGTTTCAGGTTGGTGAGGTTCCCGACGCCTTTCTGGGTCAGGTTGATGCTGTTTTGCTGACCGTTCTGGTTCAGGAATGCCGTCTGACCGGTGCCGAACTGCCCGCCGGGTCTGGTGAGTTCGAACTCGCTGGCGAAAACCTTGTTCCCCGAGCCGGTGGCGACGGCCGTCAGGTTGTGGCCAGCGCCAGCTTGAGAACTGTAGTGAAGGTTATCCTGACCATTCTGGGATACGTTGGTGTTGCTGCTGCTGACGAAGTACTGCGTGACACTGGCAGCATTGCGGTCCCCCCACTGGATGATGGCGCCAAGGTTGTTGGCGCCTTGGACCTGATCGACCACTCCCTCGTTGAAGGTACCGGTCTGGTTGACGCTCGAGTGACTGTTGGTCTGGGCTTCCTGAAACATCTGGGCAGTGTTGAACTCGCCCAGTTGATCTACCGTGATGGAGCCGCCAAGTCCGTTGCGTTGGTCGGCATATGCGTAGTTGCCCGCGCCATCCTGATTGATCTGGATCTGTCCGTTGTAGTGCTCCACCTGTTCGCTGTACGCCTGGTTGCCATCGCCCCGCTGGATAATTTGCGAGTTGTTACCGCTGCCACCGAACAGTTGCTCGGCGGCGATGTCGTTCGCGCTGCCGGCCTGATCCGTGGTGATGGTGCTGCCAATCTGGCTGTCCTGATAGGCGAAGACCATATTGTTGTTGCCCGACTGTTGGGTCGTGATCTGGTTGCCGCTGCCCAATGATTGACTGGCATGGGTGTTGTTGCGCTGATCGGCCTGGCGCTGGGTGATTTTACTGGCGACTTCCTGAAGCTGCTCGCCATAAGCGCCGTTCTGGTTGCCATTCTGCAACTGATCGATCTGTGAATTGGTGTCCTGCTGAAAGGCAGCGGTGTCGTTGCCGTCACCGATCTGCACCTGCTGGACGCTGGCCTGGGCCGCCGTTATCTGCTGCACGTCGGCGGTGTTGCCCGTACCGTTCTGGTACTGGGTGGACAGGCTGTTGGCCGCCATGGCGTGTCCGGTAAGCATGACCAGAACAGCCGCAGCGACAGGGGTGAGTTTAAAAAGCATGGTGTAGACCTCCTGATGGTTGATTGCCGAGGTGTCGAGCGCGTCAATGCAGCTGACGAACCTCTACGCTCTGGCCATTTCCAGACTGACTGATGCTGCTCTGCAGCCCTGTGCCGGCCTGTTTGATGCTGGCGCTGTTGTTGGCGCCGTTCTGCGTGATTGCTGCCTGATTGTTCGAACCGGTCTGCGTGATGTCCGCCTGATTGCCATAGCCCTGCTGGTTGATGGACGCCGAAAGATTGGAGCCCTGTTGCAGGATGTAGGCTTCTTGCGCACTGCCGACCTGAACGATGTTGCCCAACAACGAGCTGCCGCTTTGCGACAGGCTGGCGATGTTCGACGAGCCTTGCTGCAGGATCGTCGCGTGCTGACCGATGATCGAACTTCCGGGAAAGTTGATCGGCGCATCGCCCAGTTCCGAACCGCCACCCAGCTCGTCGCCACCCGTGAACTCGTCCGCCTGCGCCGACAGGCAAACCATGCCCAATGCTGCAACCAGGGCGACGCCATACAGAGAACGGCAACGACTGACTGACATGGTGTTCTCCTGTCTTGAGCCGCATGCGCGGCCACCGACATTGGCCCGCCTGCGTTTGCACACAGGCGGGCGGGTTTCATCAACGAACGGTGATCGGCAGTGTCCGTACGGTCCCGACCGCGGAGCGGGCGGTTGCGGTCGGATTGGTTCCGGACGGCGCAATCGCGTTGACCACCGAAACCCTCCAGCGCCCTGTGACAGGCACCGCCACACTGTCCAGAACCACTGTGCCCGTAGGCGTCGTGACCGAGACGGTAATGGTGTTGCCGGTAATCACCGAGCTGGTACCCGAAAGATCCCAACTGAATCGGTTACCGGTACGAACCTGAACGGTTGCGGTGGTGATCGTCAGGGTTTCCTGATTGGCCGGTGGCGCAGTGACCTGCACGTTGACGGTGGCCGGTGTCGACAGGGCCCCGAACGAATCCGCCGCCTGATAGGTGAATGTCGCGGTAAACGAAGCGGTGACGGTCGCTGGCGGGGTGTACACCACGCTGGTGCCGTTGGTGGTCACGGTGCCGCGGTTAACGGCGGGTTGAGTGAGGTTGGTCACGCTCAACGGCGTGTTGCCTTCCGGATCGGTGTCGTTGACCAGGACGTTCAGGGTCAGGGGAGCGCCCGCCAGCGTTGCGCCGGTGTCGGCACCGGCAACCGGTGGACGGTTAGGCGTGACGCTGACAGTCACGGTGCCCGCACTGGTCGATTTCAAGCCTTTGTTGTCCACTGCCTTATAGGTGAATGTCGCCTGGATGGGAGCGTTCACTACCGCTGGCGGTGTGTACACAATCGAGGTTGTGCCGTTCAGGGCCACGGTGCCAAGGCCATTGGCCGGTTGGGTCAAGTCGCTGATGGTCAGCGGAACGTCACCATCCGGGTCGCTGTCGTTGGTCAGTACAGAAAGGGTCACAGGGACGCCGAAGCCAGTGCTGCCGGTGTCGTTGACCACCACAGGAGGCTGATTGGCGCCGGTGTTTGGCGCTGTGCCGACGACAGTGACTGGCTCGATATCCGATCCTCCCGCAGCGGATTTAATGGTCACGTAAGCAGGTGGCTGGGTGAGGTCGGAGACGCTCAATTGCTGGACAAGTCCGGATTTCGCCAGACGTCCGTAACCCTGAGCAACCAGATCCGGTGGGGAGGTTTCATCACTGGACGAGGCTTCCAGCACCAGGGTGTGGTTATCCCACGAGTAGCGTGCAGTGCGGATTTTCACCACGTCCACCAGCTTGGCCGACACCGGGGTCGGCTTGGTGGTGTTGGTCTGGCTGCTGGCGGTCAACACCACAAACGGTGGCAGGGCGGCCGTCGCCGGGCGCTGACTGAAGAAGTGACCGTTGTTGTCGGTCAGTAGACTGAACTGGCAGGCGGAGGGTGGGGTGCCAGGCACTAACGCCAAGGTTTCGCGGTAGCACAGACTTGAGGAGTTAGGGGATGAGGCGAACAGCTCGATCCTTGTCCCCGAGCCATTGCGGCTGTAAGTGCTGCGATTGATTGAGACTGGCGTCTGGACGCGAGCGTCCAGCACTTTGCCGGAGACGTTGAACAGATTGGACTCTATCGTGCCTGCGGGGCCCTGGATGCGCACGAAGTTGGTACCGTTCGGGCTGCCGGTGACGGGCTCGGCGACATTAGGGTCACCGATGAAGGTCTCGGAGATTCCCGTGTCAGGGTTAATCGCGGTGTATGGGCCGTTCAGGCTACGCAAGAACGGTCCGATGGCCCCACTGAGGGCACCGTTGAAGTTGCCTGGCGAGCCAATGCCGATATCGCGAGTGATGTTGATCGCCCTGCGACCGGTACCGCCGGCAGGCACGACAAAGGTGTCCACGCCATAAGGGTGAGTCACGGTGTAGGTGCCTGCGGTGGGAACCGCCGCGCGGATTCGAATCCTCGCGAAGCTCTGCTGGTCCCCTTCGCGTGGCACTTCGGCGGCAAAGGCCGCTTCAAGGGCTGCTACATAGACTTCCAGTTCATAGCCACTGTTGCCAACAGCAGGGATGGCCGTCTCGGCGGTGAACCAGAATGCTTCGTCAGGGAAGTTATCCGGGAACACCATGGGCAGCGCATCGTCGTAAACGCCCGGCGAAGCGTTGAGCAAACACATATAGGAAGGTGGCACCGTCGGAGCGACCCGGGCACTGACGGCTCTGGACTGACACAGCTCCAGCGACAATTCATTCTGGTCCTTGTACCACAGCGGGAAATGCCCGGTGGCGGCGGTGTAAGGTCCCGGGTCAACCGCAGTGAGACCAGCATAGGCTGCCTCACTGGCTGCGATCAGACCCACGGCGCTGAAAATCAGACTTGGCCAATTGTTCATGTTGCCTCCAGATTCGAGTGCAAAAAGTGGGAGCGATCAGGGAACGATCACCACTTCTTCGGTATCGCTGCCGCCATTGGCTGAAATCACCTGCACTTTGGCTGGTGGAATCGGCGAAACGCCGGTCGTCAAGGTCTTTGTGGGACCGTCACCATTGAGGGTGCCAATCGTCCCGCCGCTACTACCGATCGCGGTCAGGGTTCCGGGTGAGGCGGCATCGCTGGTGCTGGCGGCGAGGCTGATCTGACCGGAGGACATGCTGTAAGTGGCGTTTTCGATGGTCACCACGTCCACCAGTGCGCGAGGCAGGGTGGTCGGAGTGCTCTGAGGAATGGCGGCACTGTTATCAGCTGTCAGACTGAGGTTGGCCGGCAAGGTCGGGTTGGCCGTGGACTGACCGTACCAACTGCCGGTGCCGTTGGCTTCGGTCATGGCCACGTCGCTGTTTGCAGTGTCGACGAATTTGGCCGTGCCCGGTTGTGGCGGGGCCAAGGCAAACACGTCCTGTTGCGCCTCCACGCCCGTGTTGCCGGGACCGCCGGTTCTGCGCGAGTACGTTGCGCGCTGGACGATCATCGGCGTAGGACGGTTAACCGTGGAGAATTTTCCGGAGATGGCAAATACCGTGGTTCGCACGTCGATGCCGTTGGGGCCTTCGACGCGAACAAAGTTGGTATTGAATGGACTGCCGGTTACCGCCTCATTGAGGTTGGGGTCGCCGATGAAGCTTTCCTGCCCTCCGGTCATGGGGTTGGTCTCGGTGTACGGACCGTTGACGCTGCGCAGGAAAGGGCCGATGTCGCCGCCCAGTGCGCCGGTGTAAGTTTTCGGTTCGCCGATGCCAATGTCGCGGGTCATGTTGATGGCACGACCCCCTGGGGTGTCGATGTTGAAGACATCCACGCCGTACGGGTGAGTGATGGTGTAAGTGCCGGCGACCGGCACGTCGACACGGATACGAATGCGGGCAAAGCTGACTTGATCCCCTTCGACAGGGTCCTCAGCAGAGAACGCGGCTTCCACCGCCGCGACATATCCCAGATCAATTCCCGTTGCCACGTCGGTGATCGCTGCATCTGCGGTAAACCAGAACGCTTCATCGGGGAAGTTGCTGGGGAATACCACCGGCTGGGTATCGTCGAAAATTCCGGGATTGGGGTTGAGGACGCACATGTACGATGGAGTGCCCGGCACGGAGGGAACGCGAGAGCTCAATGCCTTGCTAAGGCACAAGTCGAGTGTGCGACCGTGCGTGTCCTGATACCACTGGGCGAAGTTACCGTTTTGCGGACTGTAGGGGCCCTGATCAACCGCGAACAACGCGGCCTGGGCGGAACCGTGAATCGCTGCGATCAATGACAGCAACGTTACGGCGGGGGTCAATTTGCTGGGCATTTGTCTTCCCTCTCGCAATGAACCTGCCTCTGGCATGAGTCGGACGAAGGCGTCGGTTCCAGGAGGCTGGGACGGGCAGCGCAACATCTGTACCAAAATGCTGAATATCGCCTGCAAGCCTCGATCTAGAAGGGATGGCGACTCAGGTCCCCAGAGTCGGACGCGGCGTTTCGCAGTTAACGCAGCGGAGGGAGTGGGGCGCTCTCCCCACTGTTGGGGAACCGCTGGGGGAGAGCCCCGGGAAAGCCGTTGGAAAAGTCGGACGGACGGCGTGCATGCAAAAAAGTTCAGTGTATTTTCGAAAAGTGCTTTGGCTATCAGGGACTAAGCGCCGAACGGTCACTCGAAATGCTGTCATGATGATATCAATTGCTGCGCAGCCCTCTGAAAATCAGCTATCGCAAAGCACCGCCTTACGCTATACCGACCTTAAAAAGTGACCAGGACGGCTGTCATGGGATCTATAGGGCGCAGTGAAATGCTGACTCAAGCCAGCATCAAAGAACTCGAAAAAAAACCACGGCCTCGCTTTAACCTGCTGCGCTGGTTTTCACTCGTCAGCTTGTTGGTCATCGCCTCGGTTGCCATTGGATTAGGACTGATTTCCACCCGTTTCGTCGTCAGCGAAGCGGTCCAGCGAGACTCACTTCTGACCTCACAATTCGTCCACGCAATCGCCACTGCGGAGATCCGTCACGCGGACATTCCGACCACGCGCACCATGGCCGAACTGCTGGATACGCGACGCGATTTGCCGGTGGCCGACGTTGACCCGGAGACGCGGCGCAAATCCCGGGACGAGTTTCTCGACCACATTTCTTCCTTGCCCGATGCCTTGCTCGTCAATGTCTACGCTTCGGACCGCGTGATCATCTGGTCGACCAACCCGGCTTTGATTGGTAAGGCGATTCTGGGTAATGACGACCTTGAAGCAGCATTCCGTTCGCGGCAACGGACCGGCACCGCGCACCATGAAACCCAACGCCATCAGAACGAACAGAAGTTTCTGAATCCCCCGGATTACCTGTTTATCGAGAACTACGTTCCGCTCTTCGACGCAGAAGAAAAAGACGTGCTGGCCATCGTGGAAATCTACAAGGAACCCAAAGACCTGATCGCCAGCATCGAGCGCGGGTACGTAGTGATCTGGGTGTCCACCGGTATTGGCGGGATGCTGATTTACCTGGGGTTGTTCTGGATCGTACGTCGGGCATCCCGGCTTCTGGAGTTCCAGCAACGGCAACTGATCAACAGCGAGAAATTCGCCGCCTTGGGCGAGATGTCATCGGCGGTCGCGCACAGCCTGCGCAACCCCTTGGCGACCATCCGCTCCAGCGCCGAGCTGGCGCTGGAAGTGGTTGATCCCGCCGCGCAAAAGAATATTAACGACATCATCAACCAGGTCGACCGCATGTCGAAATGGGTGCGCGAACTGCTGCTCTCGCTGCGCCCCATCAGCGGCGAATCCGAGGCGGTGGATGTCGTGTCGTGCATGCAGGATGTGCTGCAGTCGTACGAGCAGCAGATTCGTCGCGCCAATATCGACGTGGCGTTCAATCCGGTCGAAATCCCTCTGGTCATCAGTCAGCGAATCTTGTTGGCACAGATCCTGAATAGCTTGATGGCCAACGCACTGGAAGCGATGACCACGGACGGCAAGTTGAAGATCGACGTCGTTTCCGAGCCGGCCAGTGGCCGGGTTTACCTGACTGTTTCTGACAATGGCAAGGGCATGTCCCGGCAGCAAGAGGCGATGGTGTTCAAACCATTCTTTACGACCAAGCAGGGAGGTCTCGGCGTAGGGCTGGTTCTGGTCAAGCGGATCATGGAGCGGTTTTCCGGCAAGGTCTCGCTGACCAGCCGTGAACAGGAAGGCACCCGTGTGAAACTGACCTTCAAAATTGCGGCAGGAGGGAGACTCGATGGAACACAGCATACTGGTGGTTGAAGATGACGAGCTCTTGGCCAGCAACATCCAGACGTATCTGGAGCGCAGGGATTTCGAGGCCAGGGTGTGTCATTCGGCCGAAGACGCGCTGAAACTGCTGCAGAACTGGCGGCCTGACGTCGTTTTGACCGACAACTCCTTGCCGGGCATGAGCGGCCATGAGTTGATCAATGCTCTCAAGGAAAGTGCGCCAGACCTCAAAATCATCATGATGACCGGCTACGGCAACATCGAGGACGCGGTCACGGCGATGAAGGAGGGCGCGTTTCATTACCTGACCAAACCGGTCGCGCTGCCTGAACTTAAACTGCTGCTGGACAAGGCGTTGGCGGCCGAGCGTCTGGAGCGGACGCTGTCCTTCTATCAGGACCGGGACGCCAAGCATTCCGGCCTGCAAGCCTTGATCGGCGACTCGCCGGCGATGATGCACGTCAAGGGCGTGGTCACCCAGTTGCTCGACGCCGAGCGCCGTATGACCAGCAGCGACCTGCCGCCCGTGCTCGTCGAGGGCGACACCGGCACCGGTAAGGAGCTGATTGCCCGTGCCCTGCATTTCGACGGGCCGCGTGCCAAAGGGCCGTTCGTGGAGTTCAACTGTGCGTCGATTCCGGCGCATTTGATTGAGGCCGAGTTGTTCGGTCATGAGAAGGGCGCCTTTACCGACGCCAAGGATCGCCGCACGGGCCTGGTGGAAGCCGCGGACGGCGGCACGCTGTTCCTCGACGAAGTCGGAGAAATGGACCTGTTGCTGCAGGCCAAGCTGCTCAAATTGCTCGAAGACCGGACGGTGCGCAGGATCGGGTCGGTGAAGGAGCGCAAGGTGGACCTGCGCATCATCAGCGCGACGAACTGCAACCTCGAACAGATGGTGCAGCAGGGTAAATTCCGGCGTGATCTGTTTTTCCGCCTGCGCATCATCTCCATCAAGGTGCCACGTTTGCAGGCACGGGGCGACGACGTCATCCGCCTGGCGCGGCATTTCCTGCAGTTGCACGGCAAGCGCTATGGCAAGACAGACCTGTATTTCAGCGTCGAGTCCGAAAACCTGCTGCGCAGTTACAGCTGGCCGGGGAACGTCCGCGAACTGCGCAACATGCTGGAGCAGACAGTCCTGTTGACCCAGAACAGCTGTATCGCCCCTCATCAGTTGGGGTTATGCATGAGCCTGATGGATGAGCCGATGACGCCTCACGGGTTCATGCTGCAGTTCACTCCACCGGCACACTCGCCTCTGCAAGGTCAGGCGCAGTCGCAGTCACCCTATCAACCGCACCCTCATTCGCCCTTGGCAGACGAGGGCATGGGCAACATGAACTTGCCTGAAGTGGAAAACGAAATGGTGCGCAAGGTGCTCGACAAAACCGACTGGAACGTCACCAAATCGGCACGCCTGCTGGGGCTGACCCGCGACATGCTGCGTTACCGCATCGACAAGCTCGGACTCACCCGGCCAGACCGCACGCAACCATAGCGATTGTCGATGGCCGCGATTGCCATGGGTGATTTCCGACCCGGTGAACGGCTCCCTACAATGGTCCCATCACGAGAAAACAGACCAATAGGGAGCAACACATGGCTATCGAAATCGGCATCAACGAACAGGATCGCGCAGAGATCGTCGAAGGGTTGTCGCGACTGATCTCCGACACCTACGTGCTGTACCTCAAAACCCACAACTTCCACTGGAACGTCACAGGTCCGATGTTCCGTACCTTGCACCTGCTGTTCGAAGAGCAGTACACGGAACTCGCCACCGCCGTTGACGCCATTGCCGAACGGATCCGGGCGCTGGGCTTTCCGGCCCCTGGCACTTACTCGACCTACGCCCGTCTGTCGTCGATCAAGGAAGAACCGGGTGTGCCCGCTGCAACCGACATGATCAAACAGCTTGTGGAAGGCCAGGAAGCGGTGACCCGAACCGCACGCGGACTGTTCCCGCTGCTAGAGAAAGTCAGCGATGAACCCACCGCCGACCTGCTGACCCAGCGTATGCAGGTGCACGAAAAGGCCGCCTGGATGTTGCGCTCTCTGCTGGAAGCCGAATGACCTGAAAAGGGTTCCAACCAGCCCCTGATGCTTTGCGTCTAACGGATCTGTGGTGCACCTCAGATCGGAGGGAGCCGGCTTGCTGGCGAATGCGGTGGGTCTGCAACATCAATTTCGGCTGACACGCCGCATTCGTCCGAAGTGCGGCCCATACCCTCGTAACCTCGGACGTCTCCCACAGGTATCGCAGCGCGCACGAAACTTGAAGCAGGCATCGAACCTGTTGATCAACGCTTCTGCAACCAGCCCAGGAAATTGTTTTTCTTGATCGCAACCGGTTTGCGCAACAGCACATGCTGAGTGCTTTGCTGACGAATCGCCTGGAGTTTGTTCAGCGCGGTGGTGATGTCGGCGCGGTGTTCCATGCATTGGCGGGTGGCGGCTTTGTCGATGCGGTAGACAACGCAGGAGGTGAGGGCGATGAATCGGGCTTCCGACGGCGTGTCGGTAAGCACGCTCTGCTCGCCCATCACTTCGCCCGGTCCCATGCGTCCGACTTCAACCAGAGTGCCGCCGTCCTGAACGTTGGCCGAGACCACGCCGGTGGCGATGACCAACAGCCCGTCGGTGATCTCCCCCAGTTCGACGATGGTCTGTCCGGTCGCGTATTCGCGCGACACCATTGTCTGCGCCAACTGCGCTTTCTCATCGGCTGTGCTGGTGCGGAAGACCTTCACTTCGTCCAGCAAGGCCCTTGGTCGCGACACGGCTTCGGCCGCGGTTTCCGACTGCCAGGCAATACCGGCAGCTTCGAGGTGACGATACGCGAGGTCGAACAACAAATTGCGCACGTCGCTTTTGTTCGCCAGATCGCTGATGAAACCGGTGACGGAGTACTCGATGGTTGTCGGGCTGGTGTCCTTGACGACTGCGCGAGGGCGGGGTGTCGGCAACAGCGCGCTGCAACCCTGTAACGCGCGCTCGAGCGCATCGAGGACCCGACGCGGGCGGATATGGGGCGACATCATGATGTTGATCGAGACCCCGTGAATATTGACCGGTCGGCTCAAATTCACGATTTTCGCCTTGGCCGCCACCGAGTTGGGAATCACCACCATCGTGCCGACCCCGGTCAGCAGGTGCGTGGCGCGCCAGTCAATGTCCATGACCTTGCCTTCCATGCCGTCGATGGAGATCGAGTCATCCACCTGATAGGGCTTGGTGGTGTTGAGGATGATCCCGGAGAACACATCGCTCAACGTGCTCTGCAACGCGAGGCCGACGATGATCGCCATGGCGCCGGAAGTCGCCAGCAACCCCTTCACCGGCAGCTGCAACACATAGCCGGCGGCCGCAACGATGGCGATCAGGAAGATCACTGCGCCGATGACCTCTTGCAACAGTCGCCCGCTGTGGCCGACGCGCCCGGTCAGCAAAAGCCCCAGCAACACGGTCAAGGTGCGGGCCGCGTACATCCACCAGACTATCGCCAGCGCCGTCGCGCCGAACTGGAGCGCGCTGTCGTCCGGCCAGGATGGCGCTTCCAGCGGGCTGACGCCCGCATTGATGATCACCAGGCTATAGGCGACAAATCCTGCCAGGCGAGTCGCGATCCGTGCCAGGCGGTTGCGCTCGGCCAGAAGGTGCCAGGCGACCACGTCGGCCAACAGCAGAAGCAGGCTCCAGGCCAGCGAGTAATGGGGAACAGCTGTAGACATTGAGGGTTATCCGCTAGAAAGTTGCAGGACGCTGTGGCACGCGCGGATGGTAGGGACAGAGGTGGCTGGATGTCTATAACCGATGGGGCGTGGATCCATGCTGTGCCTGCAGGGGGGGATAACAGGTGGCGGGGCCAGATTTGGACCCGCGCGGCGGGCCAATTCGAGCGGAACAGGAACTGGGAGACGAAGGGTCTCCGAAACAAGCACATTGCTTCAATCGCGCGGCAAACGGGGGCCTCACCATCGAACGCCTCTCTGCACATAGATTGAGGTTTCCCATGAGTGCTTCCCTGTTTCCTCTGGCCGTCATTGCAGGACTGGGTATGGCCTTGTCCATCCCGTTTGCCGCCGCTCAACCTCCTGCCCAGCAGAAGACCCAGGTACCGGGCTACTTCCGCCTTGCCGTGGGCGATTACGAAGTCACCGCGTTGTTCGATGGGTACAACGACCTGTCACCCAAGTTGCTTAAAGGCATGAAGCCCGAAGAGATTCGTGCGCTGTTGGCGCGGCATGCCATCGAAACCCCAGGCGTGCAGACCGCGTTCAATGCCTTTTTGATCAACACCGGCAAAAACCTGATCCTGGTCGACACCGGTGCCGGGCAGTGCATCGGCGAAACGGCAGGCATGTTGCCGCAGAACATCAAGGCCGCCGGGTATCAGCCGGAGCAGGTCGACACCATTCTGCTGACGCATTTGCACCTGGATCACGTGTGCGGCCTGGTCGACGCCAACCAGCAGCCGGTATTTGCCAATGCGACGGTCTATGCCGCCAAGCCCGAAGCCGATTACTGGCTGGACCCCACCGCACTGAACCGCGTACCGGAACAAGCCAAGGCCTATTTCAAGATCGCCCAGGATTCGACAGCGCCTTACGTCGCGGCCGGCCGCTTCAAAACCTTTAATCCGGGCCAGTCGCCGGTCGCTGAAGTGCGCACGGCGCTGGAGGCGGGGCACACGCCGGGCAGCACGACCTACCAGTTCACCTCGAACGGGCAAAGCATCGTGTTCATCGGCGACCTGGTGCACAACCTCGCCGTACAGTTCGAACACCCGGAGGTCAGCATCGCTTTCGATGAAAACAGCAAGAACGCCATCGCCAGCCGCGATGCCGTCTTCAGCGATGCGGCCAAGCGCAAAGTCTGGGTCGCGGCCGCCCATCTCCCGTTCCCTGGCACCGGCCACATCGAGGCCGTGGGCAAGCACTTCCAGTGGGTGCCTGTTGAGTACGGTCCTTACCAGCGTGCAGCGCATGTGCCCCTGATCGACTAACATTGCGACAAGCCAGCCGTCCACATACAGGGAGTGGTCGGTTGGCTGAACCCATCAAACAGGAATCCACACTAGGAGGCATCCTTGAATGCGCCCCTGATCACACAGCTGAGCCACGACCGATTCACCGCCGTGCGCATTCGTCAGATGACGCCCGACCCTGAAAAAGTGATCGATATTCCCTGTCTTGATGCCTTCTCGATCATCGTTCAACTGCAGGATTTCGCCGCCCATCGCTTGTGGCACGGGCGGCGCCTCAATTATTCAGGCGGCTATCGCGCGGGCAGCGTGTCCTTGCCCTTCATGGGCAACGAACTTCGCTGCCAGCACCGTTCGCCTTACGACAACCTTCGACTGACGATCTCCCGCCAGACACTGGACGAGCTGCAGGCCGAGCGCGGCGCGAAGAAAATGGGCGTCTTTCGGTACGATCAGGGCGGTGCTGAGGACGCCGTGCTGTATCACCTGGCTCAGGCGATGTTGCCCGCTTTACAGCAACCCGAGACGGCTAACCGGCTGTTTCTCGATCATCTTTTATTGGCGATGTGCAGCCACGCCATTGACCGTTACGGGCGAGTGGCACCGCTGTCCGGCAAGCCTCACGCGGCACTGACCTCGGTTCAGTTGGCGATCGCCAAGGAGATGATCGCCAGTCAACTGGATGGCGAGTTGTCGGTCGAGCGCATTGCCCAGGAATGCGCATTGACCCGCAGCCATTTTTCCCGGGCCTTCAAACAGGCCACAGGCATCGCGCCTCATGCCTGGCTGCTGCAAATGCGCGTCGAGCGAGCGAGGGAATTATTGCGCGCCGTGCCGCCCATCCCCATGGCGCAGATCGCCCAGGATTGCGGTTTTGCAGATCAGCCGCACCTGACCCGGGTGTTCACGCGTCTGACCGGTGAAGCCCCCAGCGCCTGGCGCAACCGGCAACGAGCAATGGTTTTTTTGAGTTAGACGCCGGAATGAGCACAGCGGTACAAGCCGACCTGCGAGCCGCCCGATAGATTTTCTGCTCAACAAGCCGTGAATCCGAGGAAGGCCCGACCATGAAGCGAATAACGCTCTGGGCAGTGCTGCTGATCGCATTGATCGGCGTGATCGTCTGTACCGCGATGATGTGGCGCCCGTCCATCAAACCGCTCGACACGCCGGTCACGGCGGATGCCACGAAGATCGAACGTGGCGTAAGGGTGGTGGAACAGGGCGACTGCGCTGTTTGCCACACGCGGCCTGGTGGTGCATACATGGCGGGCGGGCTGCCACTTGTGACGCCCTTCGGCACGCTTTACACCACTAACATCACCCCTGACCGCGGCACCGGCATCGGCGATTGGCCGGAAGAAGCGTTTGTCCGTGCGATGCGCAAAGGCGTCTCCCGCGACGGGCATTTTCTTTACCCGGCGTTCCCGTACGTGCATTACAGCCGGCTGTCTGACGCCGACATCAGCGATGCCTACGCTTACCTGATGAGCGTTGACCCGGTGCAGGCCCGGGCACCGGAAAACCACATGATGTTCCCGATGAACTTCCGGCCGCTGGTGTCGTTCTGGAACCTGCTGTTCCTTCGCGATGACCCGTTAGTGCCGGTCGCAGGACAGTCGGAACGTTGGAACAGAGGGCGTTATCTGGTCGAGGGCGCAGGGCATTGTTCGTCCTGCCACACGCCACTCAACTTCATCGGCGGCGAAAAATCCAGCGAGCATCTGGAAGGCGGCCTGGTGGATGGCTGGCACGCGCCGGCCCTGACGGGCATGACGCAGGCGTCCAATCCTTGGTCGCCGCAGCAACTGGTCGCTTACCTGCGCGGTGAAGTCGCGAAGGGGCATGGCGGTGCCGCCGGGCCGATGCTACCGGTCAGCCTCAGCATGGCGCAGCTGCCGCAGGAGGATGCCGAAGCCGTGGCCGAGTACATCCTCAGCCTGAAGGCCGACACAACCACGCCGGTGTCGAGTTGCGTCGCGGCTCCCCCTGAACCGATCAAGCCCGATCAAAGCGAGGGCGCGGCGCTTTTCGCAGGCGCCTGTGCGGGTTGCCATGGTGGCGGCGCGCCGATGCGCACAGTTGACGGTCGGCCAGGCCTGAGCGTGGTGTCTGCGGCGACGTCGGACAGTCCGCGCAACCTGATCAAAACGATCCTCGAAGGCATTCCGTTGTCGACCCGCGCGCCCAGTCATTACATGCCGGCGTTCGCCGACACCCTCGACGACGCCCATATTGCCGCCCTGGCCGGTTACCTGCGTGGTCAGGCGTGCGCCGCGAAACCTTGGGCTGACCTTGCAAAAACCGTCACCATGATTCGTCATGAGGGGGAGTCGAAATGATCACCTTGAACGTCAACGGCACGGATCATCAGCTGGACATCGATCCTGACATGCCCCTGTTGTATGCCCTGCGTAATCACCTGGCGCTCAACGGTGCCAAATACGGCTGCGGCCTGGGTCAGTGCGGTGCGTGCACCGTGATGGTCGGCGACAAGCCGGTGTTTTCCTGCCTGGTGCCTGCCGCTGCTGCGTCGGGCAAAACGGTCCGTACGGTGGAAGGACTTGGTAGCGCCGAGAAGCCGGGACCGTTGCAGGCCGCCTTCATCGACGCGCAGGCCGCGCAATGCGGTTACTGCATCGCCGGGATGATCATGCGCGCCCAGGCCTTGATCGAGACGGTGCCGCACCCCTCGGATGAGCAGATCCGCGAACACATGGCGCCCAACCTGTGCCGCTGCGGAACTCATATGCGGATTTTCTCGGCGATAAAGGCCGTGGTCGCGAGCGGGGTGAAAGTATGAAGAGCCGTCATGAAGAGGTCGATCAGGGCCGCCGTGCCTTCTTGATCAATGGTGCGCTGGTGGTCGGCTTTGCCATGGTTCCCGGCGCCGGTCGGGCGTTTGCCGACACCGAAGTCGACACGCTCGGAACTCAGGTGCTGGCGCCGGATTTACCGGGCAGCCTGCGCACCAACCCGTTTCTGGATGCGTGGATACGCATCGACGAGCAAGATGGCATTACCGTGTACACCGGCAAGGTCGAACTGGGGACCGGGGTGAAGACGGCGCTATTGCAAGTCGCCGCCGAGCGCCTTGAGGTCACGCCGCAGTCCATCCGGTTTCTGACGGCCGACACCGCGCTGACACCCAATGAAGGCTACACGGCGGGCAGCCACACGATGTTCGACAGCGGCACGGCATTGTTCAACGCGGCTGCGCAGGTTCGACAGTTGCTGCTGGAATCCGCGGGGCGGCAGTGGGGCCAGTCGGTCGACACCCTGAGTACCCGGGACGGGACCGTGCTGGGGCGTGACGGTCGATCCATGACTTACGTTCAGGCCGTTGCGGGGGTGCAACTGCACCGCTATGCGAGCGTTGATTCGCCGCCTAAACCTCCCGAAGACTTCACGTTGATCGGCCATTCGATGCCGCGTCTGGACATTCCGGGCAAGGTCAGCGGCGGCGCCAGCTACGTACAGGACATGCGCCTGCCCGGCATGCTGCATGCGCGGGTCATTCGTCCACCCAGACGCGGCAGCCAGTTGCTGGACATTGATCAGGCTGTCATCGAACGCATGAACGGCGTGATCAAACTGGTGCGCAACGGCAGCTACCTGGCAGTCGTCGCCAAGGATGAATGGCAGTCGATCAAGGCCATGCGCAAAGGCTATGAAGTGGCGCGTTGGTCCGATGGCAATCCGTTGCCGGACGCCGGAAACATTCATCAATTGCTCACCGAGCTTCCTTCCCGGCGTTACCCCATCACCCGCAAAGGCACACCAGATGACCCTGCGCCCCACGGCTGGAAAACCAAGGTCACCAAGCAATACCTGATGCATGGCTCTATCGGGCCGTCGTGTTCGGTTGCCTGGTTCAAGGATGGTGTGTTGACCGTCTGGACGCACACCCAGGGTGTTTACCCATTACGTGCGGGCATCGCGGAAATGGTGGGGCTGCCCGTGCAACAGGTGCGTTGCATCCATGTCGAGGGATCGGGGTGTTACGGCCACAACGGCGCCGACGATGCAGCCGCCGACGCGGCGCTGATCGCGATGGCGATGCCAGGCCAGCCGGTGCGGCTGCAATGGATGCGCGAGCAGGAAAATCTCTGGGAACCCTACAGCTCTGCGATGCGCGTCGAGCTGGACGTCGGCATGGACGATTCCGGGCGCTTGCAACACTGGAACACTGAACTGTGGACCACGCCGCACAACGAGCGCATCGTCAATGCGGGGCGCTTGATGCCCTCCTGGCTACTGGCCCGACCTTTTACACCGGCACCTTCAGTGCCGATTGCTCAGCCCGAAGGCGACGGTGACCGAAACGTCGTGCCGCTGTACGACGTCGCCAGCAGCCGGATCAACATGACGTTCGTCACGCAGATGCCGTTCCGGACGTCAGCGATGCGTTCGTTGGGGGCGCACATTAACGTCTTCAGCATCGAAAGCGCGATGGACGAGTTGGCGGCACAGGCGGGCGTCGACCCGGTTCAGTTTCGCTTGCAGAACCTCAGTGATCCCCGCGCACGGGCCGTTATCGAGCACACGGCCAAAGCGTTTGGCTGGCCGCAAAAAGCGCCAGGTCCCGGCAGCGGCATCGGTTTTGCCTTCGCCCGGTACAAGAACATCATGGGCTACTGCGCGATCGCGGTTCAGGTCCATGTCCAGCGGCAGACGGGTGAGGTGGTGATCGACCGGGTGGTGACAGCGGTGGACGTCGGGCAGATCGTGACGCCGGATGGTTTGCGCAACCAGGTCGAGGGTGGAATTGTTCAATCAGCCAGTTGGACGTTATACGAGCAGGTGGATTATGACCCGTTGGGCGTGCGCAGTTATGACTGGAGCGGATACCCGATCATCCGGTTTCCAGCGTTGCCACGTCAGGTAGAGGTGGCGTTGATCGATCAGCCGGGTCAGCCGTTTCTGGGAGCGGCGGAGATTGTGCAGGGTCCGATGGCAGCAGCGCTGGGGAATGCGTTGAGCCAGGCGGTCGGGCGGCGATTGGTGAATTTGCCGTTGGCGCGGCGGGGCTGGCATCGTCAGGTGTGAGCGCGCAAAATCAGCCGACTCGATGATGTCTGACACTCTGCATGCACAGGTCTTGCTGCCGGTTCCCGGCAGATCGTCCGAGTGCGGCCCAGAGCAAGCGCTCCTACCGTTTGAGAGTACCCACGCGGTCTACCTCACACCGGTGGGAGATTCTATGGTTGCAAACAACGGTCTTTAGGCCGTTCTGCTCACGTATTCCTCCTTCTTCTTCATCAGGGGAAATGCCAGCTTGCTGACGAATGCAGCGTGTCATTGAGTTTTGATGTACCTGACCCACCGCATTCGCTGCCCTCGTAACCTCGGACATCTCCCACAGGTACCGCGTCGAAGTGCATGTTGATCGTACCCACGCTCCGCGTGGGCATGCCTGCCAGGACGCTCCGCGTCCACGATGACGCGGAGCGTCAGTCGCTGCGTTACCACGCGGAGCGTGGGAAAGATCAAAGAACAGAAACGTCAGGTTGACGCAGTCCCTGTAGGAGCGTGGCTTGTGTCTGGGCCGCATCCGGACGATCTACCGCGCAGCGGTAGCAAAATCAGACGACTCGATAATGCCTGGCACTCCGCATGCACAGGTTTTGCTGCCGGTTCCCGGCAGATCGTCCGGATGCGGCCCAGACACAAGCCACGCTCCTACACTGAGAAGTGGAATTCGGGAGACGGATGCACGAATCAAAAAGCGAAGAGCGTTGGCTCCAGACCGCGTTGCTCTTCGTGCGCGAGAACCGCCGTCATGGATGGCCTCCAGGCCAAACCTAGCCGCACCACCCAAATCCAACCGATCCACACGCCACCTCAGCGTCACCCAAAAAAACACCTCGAAAGCCCAAGCCCCCGAGGTGTCGAAGTTCGCGATGACGCCACTCAGCGGCTACGCCCGCTGCTTAAAACCAACGAACAAAAACACCACCAGCGCCAACACCGGTAGACCTGCCCCCAGCGCGATCACGCCCTGCCAGCCATGATGCTCATACAGTCCGCTGGCCAGCGCCGAACCGACCGCGCCGCCGATAAAGATGCTCGTCATGTACAACGCGTTCAACCGACCACGGCTCGCCGGATCCAGCGCGTAGATCGCCCGTTGGCCCAATACCATGCTCATCTGCACGGCAAAGTCCAGCAAGACGCCGGTCAGCGCCAGGCCGATCACGCTGTAACCCGGGGCTTTCAGACCCAATAGAAACGCGACGGGGGCAAGCACCAGTGCCACCAGTGAAGCTCGCTGCGTAAGGCCCTTGTCGGCCAGCCGACCCGCGATCGGCGCCGCGATGGCGCCCATGGCACCCACCAGTGCGAATACTGCGATCTGGGTCTGCGACAAGCCGAAACGACGCGCCAGTTCCATCGGCACTGCGGTCCAGAACAAGCTGAACGCCGCAAACAGCAGCCCTTGATACAGCGCCCGCTGGCGCAGTACCGCATGCCGACGCATCAGGGTCACCAGCGATGTCAACAACTCACCGTACGACGCTTTGTGGTCAGGCACCCGTTTCGGGATGGTCAGTGCCAGCACGGCAACGATCGCCAGCATGACCACGGCGGCGTACATGAACACCGCGCGCCAGCCGAAATGGTCGGCCACCAGGCTCGACAGCGGACGGGCCAGCAGGATGCCCAATAACAGGCCGCTCATGATGTTGCCCACCACTTGGCCGCGAGACTGCTCGGGCGCCAGGTGGGCAGCCAGCGGAATCAGCATTTGTACCGATACCGAGCTGAAGCCGATAACCAGTGAAACCAGCAGAAACCCATTGGCGTGTTGCAGCATCGCCGCCGCCAACAGGCTGGCACCTGCCACCACGGCGGTGGCGATCATCAGTTTGCGGTTTTCGACGAGGTCGGACAGCGGTACCAGAAACAGCAGGCCCAATGCATAACCGATCTGGGTCAGCGACACGATCAGACTGGCGCTACTGGACGAGAGGCCAAGGTCCGGCGCAATCAGCTCAACGATGGGCTGGGCGTAGTAGAGATTGGCGACGATGGCGCCGCAGCAAAAGGCAAAAAGCAGCACCATGGCGCGGGACAGCTCTTGCGCCGGTGCCTTGAGCGTGGGAGTCAGTGGAGTGGTCATGTTTGTCTGCTCGGTCGGTTGCAATGGGTGGGTCGATCGGTGATCGTCGATGGGCTGAGACGTTAAAGCAGACCTTGACACCGGAGAATGAGGCGGCTGCGCAAAGCCGTATTGCTCGTTATGCAACGACGGATTGCTGTATTAACAACTAATGATCGGCTAATAATGATCTACGGTTTGCGGCGGGTGATCGGGCGTTAGATCAATTACTTCGTAGTTACTACCCCTACGGATAATATCGATCATTGTCATTTGCTGATTAGATGACTGCTGACTAAAAATGGATCAGCTGCGTTGTACGTATGCACGGGCGAACGACTTCGTGCCTGCGTTCGGCGATCTCAGGGCGTGCGAATCCAATCTAAGGACTGCGTGAATACGATGATAAGTCTCGGTCAGGTTATGGTGTCCCTGGACCTCAGGGACCTTTTCAAAGAGGGCGTTGCTCTGCGCATCGGGACTCGCGCGTTCGATATCCTCGAATTGCTGATCCGTCATCAAGGGCAATTGGTGAGCAAGGAGCAGATCCTGCAACGGGTCTGGCCTGACACGGTCGTCGAAGAAAATAACCTTCAGGTACACATCTCTGCGTTGCGCAAGGCGCTGGGCAGCGATCGTGACCTGATCCGTACGATTCCAGGTCGCGGCTACCTGTTGCTGGGCGGCGAGGGTGGCTTCGTCGAGGATGGGGGGCCTGAAGAGGTCCGTACGCCGCAGTGGCACCGAGGCGCGCATGGCAACCGGTTGCCGGCGGGTGTCGAACTGGTCGGACGTGCGTCATTGTTGGGTGAGCTCAATGCTGCATTGAGCGACCACCATGCGCTGATCACGCTGATCGGCCCGGGTGGTGTCGGCAAGACCAGCCTGGCCGTGGAATTGGGACGGCAGCGGCTGGACCGCCAGTCGTCTGCGGTGTATTTCGTTGCACTGGCCGAGCTTGAGCACCCCGAACGTCTGCTTGATGCGTTCTTCCTGGCATTGGGGATCGACGTTTGCGCCGCTGACCCTCTGGCATATCTGATTCAACAGCTGGCTCAGCGCTCGGGCCTGCTCATCCTCGATAACTGCGAACACCTGATCGATCCGGTGGCGGCGCTGGTGGAGACTATCCTGCGTGGCGCGCCGAACCTGCGGATTCTGGCAACCAGCCGCGAACCGCTGCGCATTGGTGGCGAACGCAGTCTTCAGGTCCCGCCGCTGACATTGCCGGAGCCGGACGCGACCCGTGATGCCATTCTGCACAGCGACTCGGCGCAGGTCTTTTTAAGGCACTGGAGAGCGCTCGATTGTCAGGTCGCAAGCACCCCGGATGCCGAGCTGGATGATTACAGCATCGATCTGGTGGGTGAGGTCTGTCGGCGTCTAGACGGCATCCCGCTGGCGCTCGAGATGGCCGCCGCCCGGGCGTGTGCGTTGGGCTTGTACCAGTTGGTCGGAAGCCTGAACGAGAGCATGCACCTACTGTCCGCCAGTCTGCGAACGGCGCCGCCTCGTCAGCAGACCCTGCACGCATCACTGTCCTGGAGTTATCGCCTGTTGAGCCGCGATGAACGCACGGTGCTCAGGCAATTGGCCGATCTGGAGGGGCGCTTCACCCTGGAGCAGGCTTGCAATGCTCTGCAGCGTGCGACCCTTGCTCGCAGCTGCGTGATGGACTGCATGGTCAGGCTGGCGACCAAGTCACTGCTGATGGTGTCGGCGCAGGGGCCGTTCCGGTTCTACCGGATGCTGGCGGCGACCCGCACCTGCCTGCGGCTGGGCCTCGCCGCGGAACGGGCAAGCGAGGTGCCCAGCCCCGACCCCCGTGGCCCGGATTCCCCCTCGTCACTGGCGAACCTGCGCGTCGCCAGGGCTGTTCCCGTCGGGCCTGACGGGTATCATGCGCGACATCAGAGAGCGTTGGCGGTCGGCCACTGAATTGACGGAATAACGTATGAGAGCAACACCCCGAGTGTATGTGGTGGACGACGATGCAGCCATTCGCACCGCGCTGCAGCGCTTGCTGAGCTCCGAGGACATTGCCTGCAGCGTCTTCGACAGCGCCGAAGCCTTTCTCGCCCATCCGTTGGAAGAGGCCCCGACGTGCTTGCTGCTGGATGTGAATCTGGCCCAGGGGACCGGCTTCGATCTGCAGGATGAACTGACGGTTCGAGGCCAGCTATTTCCGATTATTTTCATGACCGGTTACGGCACCATCGCCATGTCGGTGAAGGCCATCAAGGCCGGTGCCCATGAATTTTTGACCAAGCCGTTCGAGCCTGAGCAATTGCTCGATCTAGTGCGTGAAGCGTTGGCTAACGACGCACTGAACCTGACCGAGCGTTGCCTGACGTGTAATGTCAAAGAGCGTTTCAACAGCCTGACGCCAAGAGAGAAACAGGTCATGGGTTTGTTGATCACCGGCAAAATGAATAAACAGATTGCGGTGGAGTTGGGCACCAGTGAAGTCACGGCAAAAGTTCATAAAAAGCACGTGATGACAAAAATGAATGCTCGCAATGTCATCGAACTTCTGAAAATGCACGAGCGTATTGCTGTATGGCCTTAATAACTCACCGCACAAATATCCATATGCGTACAGAAGAAAGTTGGTATGTCGCATGACATGCAACTTGGGCCTTTTATCAACTTCCACGAAGTTCGGTTTATGATCCGCTTCCTTGCCGCGCGGGATGATGCCGCTCTGCCGTTTCTTTTCGCAGCGCCTGAACGCGGCAACGTGCATGGCCAATACAGTGAACGTCATCAAGGATTTTCATGAGCAGTGCTCACAGCGCGCCAGGCGGGTTGATATCGGGCTCGGGACCGTTTGGACCCGGGTGGCAGGATCAGCTTGTGTGGACGTTGTTGCTCACGGACGGCGCGCTGTCTCATTACCGGGTCCGGCTTGCTGCGGATCTGCAGCAACATTGGCGAATCGTCAGAGCGGTTGGCAGTTCGACGGATGACGCAGCCCGTCGCCTTGTCCATGAGTTCGGCCTTGCCGACAGGCTTCTGCCGGCGTGGTCACTGCAACCCCTGGCGCTGCTCTCATCAGAGTCCGGCCCGCTCCTGGTGTTGGGCGATCCGGGCGGGCAGTCGCTTCACGAACTGGCCGATCAACCGGTGTCCATCGAGCGTTTCTTGCACTTGGCCATAGGTGCCGCCACCGCGCTCTTTGAAACCCATGGCAATGGCCTGCTGCACCGGGACATCAAACCCTGCAACCTGATAGAAGGCGCTGATGGCGTCGTGCGCCTGAGCGGTTTCGGACTTAGCGTCGACGCTGGCCCTGCGGGAGCTCTGCCAGTCTCTGATTCGATCTGCGGAACGCTGGCGTATATGTCCCCGGAGCAGGCACGCAGGGTGGAACGCCGGGCCGATCAGCGCAGTGACCTTTATTCGCTGGGTATGACGTTCTACGAATGGCTGGCGGGGCGTCTTCCATTCGAGGCCCTTGACGCGGTGGAGTGGGTATATTGCCATGTGGCGCGTCAGCCGCCCGCGCTCAGCGAGTTTCGAGGCGACATTCCCCAACCTCTGTCGCAGCTGATCCTGAAACTGATCGCAAAGAACCCCGATGATCGCTATCAGAGTGCAGGAAGCCTGCTGGCGGATTTGCGTTCTTGCAAGTGCCAATGGCGGCAGTTCAAGGACATTCCTGATCTGGGGCAGGATCCACACGCAGACCGTGGCCCGCCCTGGGGACAGGACCGGCTGGCGCAGGTTCGCCGGCAGGAACTGATGCTGGCTTCGCGCAGCTCGATCGTCATTCCGGGAGGTCAGGACACCCTGGACCTGGCGTCGGTGATGAAGGCCGCGCAGGCGTTGTCCGAAGAGACCCACCAGGACCGGTTGATCGAGATGCTCATGAGCACCACGATCATGCACGCTGGCGCGCAGCGAGCGCTGTTGCTGCTGGTGAAAAACGACGCCCCGGTTATCTGTGCCACGGGGCAGAGCGGTGCCACTGGATTGCAGGTTCGGTTAGTGCAACGTGCGCCCGGCAAGCACCATCTGCCCTTGTCGATCCTGTATCGGGTCATGCGCACCCACCAGCGGCTGGTGATTGATGACGTCAGTGTCGACGATTACTTTCGCGATGACGAATACCTTGATAAGGAGCCTGTCCGCTCCGCGCTGTGCCTGCCGTTGCTCAAGCAAGGGCAGTTGATTGGTGTGCTGTACCTGGAAAACAACCTGGCGGCCGGGGTGTTTACCGTCGGGCGCACGGGGGTGTTGGAGTTGCTCGCCGGGCAAGCGGCCATCTCGCTGGAAACTGCCAGGCTGCACCATGAGCTCAGGGAAGAAAACGCCCGTCGCCAGGACATCGAAAACGCACTGCACAATGCCCGCGCCAAGCTGGCGCAGGTGTCGCAGGTCACGGTGATGGGGGAGCTGGCGGCTTCGATTGCCCATGAAATCAATCAGCCGCTGGCGTCGATGGTGTCCAACGCCGCGGCGAGTCTGCGTTGGCTGAACCGCGCGACACCACAGATCGGCGAAGCGATGTCGGGTCTGCGGGACATCGTTCATGAAGGCCGTCGGGCGGGTGAAATTGTCAATGCGCTGCAATCGCTTGCGCGCCAGGGCACTCATCAGCGGCGGCGTCTGCTGATCAACGATGTGATTCGCCACGTGGTGACACTGACGCTGGTGTAAGTGGAACAACGTCGGGTCTTGATGACCACCCACCTCACATCTTCGCCGTTGCAGATCATGGGCTCGGGCGTACAGTTGCAGCAGGTGGTGCTGAATTTGATCCTCAATGCGGTAGATGCGATGAGTGCAGGCGATCACGTGCTCCGCCGGCTGTCGATCACCAGCCAGGCAGTGGGCAGTGATCGTCTGGTGGTCAGCGTTGAAGACACGGGGCCGGGCATCGATCACAAGGACCTGGACAAGGTGTTCAACGCCTTTTTTACCACCAAGGACAAGGGCATGGGCATGGGGCTGGCGATCTGTCGCTCGATCATCCACGCCCACGGCGGGCAGTTATATGTGATGCCAGCGAGGTATGGCGGGACGACCTTCGTGTTCACCTTGCCCGCTGCCGAGTAGGGCCTTCCCGACACCGAGTTCAATACGGCCACTTCGACGCCAGCAACTGCTCACAAAAGCCGCCGACCTTCATGTGCCGGTCATGGAATGCCAGCACATCCGCGTTGATCGTGCCGAAGGTGCTGTGCGGTCGATGCAGTTGTCCCAGTGCGAGCGTGTGCAAAAACTTGATCTTGAACCCCGGCTCACGCGGGAATTCGCGGAGTATGCGGCTGATTGCACCGGGGCACAGCGCTTGACCGTATGTGCCGAGCATGTCCGTGTCCACAGCGGCGCAGAGCAGCGCGGTCATCGGTGGTTTGTGCTGTGGAATCTCGGGAGTGGTGTGCAAAGCGATGGCATCCCAGACCTGGGCAATGTCCTCGCGGGAGCGGCCGTAGCCGCTGAGAAATTCCGCTGCGGCGTCTGCGCTGTCGATCTCATAGCGTTGCTGAGAATGACGGTACAGCGCCGTGACCCCGACCCGCAGGAACAGCGCGCCAATGTACAGCAGCTCTGGGTCATGGCGAAGCTCACGGCTGTTTCCCAACAGCCGGGCGAACACGAACGTACGCCTGGCCGCATCGAACAGCAGCCTGGATTGTGTGTCGCGCATCAACTCGGTCGCGGCGCGTGCCATCGCGCTGTCGGGGATCGGGATTCCTGCAACGTATCGAGTGGTCACTTGCATCCCTCGCAGCGAACCGAACCTCTGAAGTGAGCGACGATAAACCCGTTCACCGACAGCGTCATTGGCGGTCGCCCTTAATTGTTCTTAAGACGTCTGCGTCAAGAGCTTGAGTACGGCGCTTTATTAATCCTTCAGAACGTTTAATACCGCCGAGAAGGACTTTAAGGCGGTGCCCGACCAGACTCCAGTGACCGTCCACTATGAACTGGAGAGTCCGGAATGAACGCAATCAACCCGTCACTGTTTCGTTCGCTACTGGCGTCCCTGCGTTCTCTGCCAGATGACGAGAACGCCGCGCTCGAACAGGTGGTGCGCGAGCTTTCCGCGCACCTGGTCCCAGATGCCGGCCAACAACAACCGCATCCTCCGTCCGATCGGGTCGCGCTTTCGCCCTGGCAGGAACGACGCGCGAAGGAGCTGATGTCCAGCCAGATGGACAAGGGCTTGTCCATCGCCCGCATCGCCAGCGAATGTTCCTTGTCCCGCAGCCACTTCTCCAGGGCCTTCAAGAAAAACACCGGCCTTTCGCCGCGTGACTGGTATTTGCAGATGCGTCTGGACAAGGCGAGGGGGCTGCTCAGCGATTCCGGGCTGACCATTTCGCAGATCAGCCTGGATTGCGGGTTTGCCGATCAGTCGCACTTCACCCGAGTGTTCAGTCGTATGACCGGGGTCACACCGTTCAACTGGCGGCGCTCGATGGCCACGGCTCCCTTGTGCTGCGCGGAGTGAAGCCTGGCTGCTGAGCCTGTGCGCGGCGGTTTGGGAGCAGGCGCGCTTGCACAACGCGGCACAGTGAGATTTAACCGCTATGCGGATACGGATCATTTGAGCAAGTCGAGCGGGTACTGCACGACGATGTACAAGCGATCAATGTCATCGCCCCCTTGAGCATCGTTGCCGCGATGCGACACGTGAGACACGTCCAGCGACAGGTCCTTGACCGGACCGGATTGCACGACGTACTTAAGGTCGATGTCGCGCTCCCAGTGCCGTCCGCCTTTGCCCTGTATGGGCTGATAACGGCCTGAATCCTCGTCGAACGGTTGATACACCGCGCCCTGTGGGGCATGGGTGCCGTCGATCTGGCTGCCTCGCACGTAGCGGGTCATGAATTTCAGGCCTGGCAGACCGAACAACGACGCATCCAGGTCGTAGCGCGCCTGCCACGATTGCTCATGCGCGCCGTTGAAGTCGGCGTATTTGATCGAGTTGGCGAGATAAATCGAGTCGCCACCAACGAAGTCGAAAGGTGTGTCGCCATCGATTTTTTGCCACGCAAGGGTGAACGCCTGGGCACCGAGGCTGTACTTGGCTGACAGGCTATAGGCAGTGTTATCGATGGCGCCGGCACGCGCGCTGCCCTGATCGAGCGTGCGGTAGAGGTTGCTGTCGAGCAGCAGCGCGCTGTTGTCCGACA
>Ga0265798_10002452_pt1 | contig 27469 bp, 22 predicted proteins | sample P3T30metagenome_FD_192430 | JGI IMG/M metagenome (GOLD analysis project Ga0265798, IMG submission 192430) | Plant litter microbial communities from East Loma Ridge, Irvine, California - P3 T30 | ecosystem: Environmental > Terrestrial > Plant litter > Unclassified | place: USA: California...
TTTTTATTCCGAAGCAGTCTCAAGCTTCAGTCTGCTACTGATGCATTCTGGGTGCCGCACGCTTGCGCCTCTGTTCGTCGGTTAACACTCAACCGTAGGCATGCGCGCGGCGTTCCGCATCAGGCTGCTGCACGGTTCTGCTCCACCTCCGTCAGTTCGACGAAAGCGGCGTAGGCATGCCGCAAGCCTTCCGACAGCGGCGTGCTGGCCTGCCAGCCGAGCTGCGTCAGCTTCGATACGTCCAGCAGCTTGCGCGGCGTGCCGTCCGGCTTGCTGGTATCGAAGCCGATGCGGCCGCCATAGCCGACCACCTCGCCCACCAGGCGCGCGAGGTCGGCGATGGTCACGTCCTGGCCGGTACCGACGTTGATGTGCGAATGCATCGGGTCGGTGTATTTGGCATAGGTCGCCTGGTCGAGGTTCATCACGTGGACGCAGGCCGCCGCCATGTCGTCGACGTAGAGGAATTCGCGCATCGGCTTGCCGCTGCCCCAGATCACGACCTCGGGCGCATTGCCCAGCTTGGCTTCATGGAAGCGGCGGATCAGGGCCGGGATCACGTGGCTGTTTTCCGGGTGGTAGTTGTCGCCAGGACCATACAGATTGGTCGGCATCACGCTGCGGTAGTCGGTCCCGTACTGGCGGTTGTAGCTCTCGCACAGCTTGATGCCGGCGATCTTCGCCATGGCATAAGGCTCGTTGGTCGGCTCCAGCATGCCGCTCATCAGGTACTCTTCCTTGATCGGTTGCGGCGCCATGCGCGGGTAGATGCAGGACGAGCCCAGGAACAGCAGCTTCTGCACGCCATTGAACCTGGCTTCATGCACGACATTGGCCTGCACCATCATGTTGTCGTAGATGAAGTCGGCCGGATAGGTGTTGTTGGCGTGGATGCCGCCCACCTTGGCGGCCGCCAGGTAGACCTGGTCGATCTTCTCGGTACGGAAGAACTCGCGCACCTGGGCCTGGTCCGTCAGTTCCAGCTCCTTGTGGCTGCGGGTGACGATGTTCGTGTGGCCTTGCGCGCGCAGGGTGCGCACGATGGCCGAGCCGACCAGGCCGTTATGGCCGGCGACGTAGATGCGGGGCTGAGTAGTCAACGTTCACTCCATTGAAATTGCAACGTTGTATCCATGCGATGCCAGCAGTTTGTGGCGGCGCGCCGTGTCCAGATCGGCCGCCACCATTTCCTGCACCATCGCTTCGAAGCTGGTACGCGGCTCCCAGCCGAGACGCTCGCGCGCCTTGCCGGGATCGCCGAGCAGCGTGTCGACCTCCGTCGGGCGGAAGTATTGGGGATCGACCGCGACGATTGGCTGTCCTACCGCAACCCCTGGCGCTTTATCGCCGGTGACGGAAGCGATCACGCCGCGCTCGTTCACGCCCTCCCCCTGCCAGGCGATCTCGATGCCCAGCTCGCGCGCGGCAAGCTCGACGAAGTAGCGCACCGAGTACTGGCGCCCGGTCGCGATCACGTAATCCTCGGGCTTGTCCTGCTGCAGCATCAGCCATTGCATCTCGACGTAGTCGCGGGCATGGCCCCAGTCGCGCAGCGCATCCAGGTTGCCCAGGAACAGCTGCTGCTCCAGGCCCTGCGCGATGTTCGCCAGTCCGCGCGTGATCTTGCGGGTGACGAAGGTTTCGCCGCGACGCGGGGATTCGTGGTTGAACAGGATGCCGTTGCAGGCGTACATGCCATAGGCTTCGCGGTAATTGACCGTGATCCAGTAGGCATACAGCTTGGCCACCGCGTACGGGCTGCGCGGATAGAAGGGCGTGGTCTCGCGCTGTGGGGTTTCCTGTACCAGGCCATACAGTTCGGAGGTCGACGCCTGGTAGAAGCGGGTCGTCTTTTCCAGCCCCAGGAAGCGGATCGCCTCCAGCAGGCGCAGGGTGCCGATGCCGTCGACGTCGGCCGTGTATTCCGGCGATTCGAACGACACCGCCACATGGCTCATCGCGCCCAGGTTGTAGACCTCGTCAGGCTTGATTTCGCACATGATGCGATTCAGGTTCGAGGTATCCGACAGGTCGCCGTAATGCAGGAAGAAGTTCGTGTCCTCGATATGAGGATCCTGGTAGATGTGGTCGATGCGCCCGGTATTGAACAGGGAGGCGCGCCGCTTGATCCCGTGTACTTCATAGCCTTTCGAGAGCAGCAGTTCGGCAAGGTACGAGCCGTCCTGTCCGGTCACTCCTGTGATCAGCGCTTTTTTCATGTTCCTGCTTGCCTTTCAGGTAGCAGCCCCAAACTGGGTATGCCCCTTAAAATATTGCAATCTCATCAATTATTCTACGCAGCTCAAACGGTCCCGCAAGCGCCGATCCGATTGAACCTGCCCCTTTAAGTCAACCTTAAGAAGACTTAATTTCCTCTAAAACACATTTAAAAGGCGTTTTCTCGCGTCAACACGACTTTGATGGTCTTCAGCACGATCCACAGGTCCAGCCACAGCGACCAGTTGCGCAGGTAGTCGAGGTCGTACTGGATGCGCGCCTCCATCTTGTCCAGCGTGGCGGTTTCACCACGCAGGCCATTGACCTGGGCCCAACCGGTAATTCCCGGCTTCACTTTGTGGCGCAGCATGTAGCCCTTGATCAGCTTTCGGTACTGCTCGTTATGCGCCACCGCATGCGGACGCGGTCCGACGATGCTCATCCTGCCCTGCAGCACGTTGATGAACTGCGGCAGCTCGTCCAGCGAGGTGCGGCGCAGGAAGCCGCCGATCTTCGTCACGCGCGAATCGCCCTTCTGGGCCTGCGTGACGGTCGCGCCGTTTTCCATCACCGTCATCGAGCGGAACTTGTAGACCATGATCTCGTCGCCATACAGGCCGTAGCGGCGCTGGCGGAAGATGATCGGCCCGGGCGAACTCAGCTTCACGGCGACGGCCACCGCCAGCATCAGCGGCGACAGCAGCAGCAGGATCAGCGAGGCCAGCACGATGTCGGAGGCGCGCTTGATGGTGCTGTTCAGGCCCATGAAGGGCGTTTCGCAGATGGCGATGACGGGCATGCCGCCGACGTTGTCGAAGCGCGCCTGCATCAGGTCGAAGATATAGACGTCGGGCAGGAAATAGACCGAGGCCGTGGTGTCCTGCAGCTCGTCGATCAGTTTGCGGATGCGCGGCTGGGCCGAGATCGGCTGGCTGATGAAGATCATCTTGGTGCCGTGCTCGCGCACGTACTGGGTGAGATCTTCGGTCTTGCCCAGCACCGGGTAATGCATGCCTGATGGAATGCGGTCGTCGGCGCGGTCCTCGAAGAAGCCGCGCACCGCCATGAACAGGTTCGGGTGCTGCTCGACCACGCGGGCGAACTTCAGGCCGACGTCGTTGACGCCTACCACCACCACCGAGCGCACTTCCTTGCTGCGGCCCGGCGCATTCGCCAGGCGCGCGGCGATGTGGCTGGTCAGCAGGATCACCGGGGTGGCGACCGCCCAGGCCAGCAGCACGCGTTCGTCGTAGAAGTACTTCAGGCCGCTCGACGAGCCGAGGAACCAGAGCACGGCCAGGGTCACGCCCCAGCCGAACACGGTATCGCGCCCGTAGGCCCACATGCGCCCGCTGCGCCAGGTGCGGTAGGGATCGATGTGCTGGTACACGGCCGACGAAATGAAGAAGGCCAGGATCATCAGCACCAGCATGTAGCCGGAGAACGGCTCGTGGTATACCAGCGCGGACAGGTACAGCGTTCCCATGATGATCAGGGGATCGAGCACCCGCTGGAAGAACGATATCAGTGGTATGTCATTGACCGTCATAGGAACCTGGAAGGACTGCTCAGAACTGGGCGTTGGCCGTCAGCGTCACGCTGTTCGACTTGAAGCTGCCGGTTCCGAGGACAACGGAGCCGCTGCGTTCCTGGTGTGCGACGCCGCCCTGCACCTGGATCGTGGGGCGCGGACGCCAGGTCGCGCGCAGGGTTGCCGTACGCACGGAATCGCGCAGGCTGTCGGACCCGGCAAACTCGCGGCGCGCGCTGTAGCTGCGGCGTTCGTAAATGGCGTCGGCGTTGACCGAGACCTTGGCCGTCGCATTCCATTGGGCGCCGACGCTGGCGCCCTTGTTCAGGGTGTAGCTGACCACCGTGCTCTCGAGCGGGGCGAAGTCGCGCCAGACCGAGGCCGTATAGGTCATCTTGCCGCGCGGCTGGTAGGTGGCGTTGATCTTGCCGGCCAGGCCGCTGGTCTTGCCCTCGCCGAACGAGGCCTGGTCGCGGCGCGTGTAGCCGACCAGCGCGTCGAGCGTGGTCGAGCCGGTCGCGAGCCATTTCACGCGCGCCTTCAGCTCGTCCTGGGTGAAGCCGTCGTTGACGGTGAACGGACCGACCGGACGCGGGAACGGGTACTTGCCCTTCACGTGGCGCGCCACCAGGCCGACCGTGCTGCCGCTGCGCGCCAGGTAGTCGAGCTCGAGTTCGCTGGCGTCCTCGGTACGGTTGTTGTAGCGGTTGCTGATCGCCTCGTAGTTGTACTTGTCGCGCTGGAAGCCGGCACGCACGCGCCACGCCGAATGGAAGCGCCAGGCGCCATCCACATACTGGCTGCGCGTGGTACGCAGGTTGCGCTCGTTGCTGGCGAAATCGGTGTACGGCGCCAGCACCTGCTGGTAGGACGTGCCGACCCGGCCTTCCAGGTGGTTGCCCAGTTGCCAGGCCCAGTTGGCCTGCAGGTCCTTGCCATCGTAGTCGAGCTGCTTGAAGTGGTCGAAGTTGGTCTTCGACAGCTTGGCCACGAGCGTGATGCGCTGCCGGCTGTAGGTCTTGTCGAAGATCAGGCCGCCCTCGCGCGTCCACCACGAATCGCCGCGCGTGTTGTCGAAGGCCGGACGGTCTTCGGGAACGCGCAGCAGGTTGTCGTCATGGCCGTAGGCGACGCCACCGTAGACGTGCAGCGCATCGCTGGGCCCTGCCCCGGCCGGCATGGCGGCAAAGGCGGACAGGAGCAGGAGGGCAAGGGGACGCACGCGGGAATTCAACATGATTGTTTGTCTTCTTAAAGTTAAATGCGCTGGATGGATTTACCAGTACGACCAGTTGCCGGTCCGGACGACCCACAGTCCCAGCAGGCCATTGGTGACAGCGTGCGCAAGGATGGGCGACCACAGCGTGCGGTGGCGCATGTACAGCAGGCTGTATGCCGCGCCAGCGACAATACCGGCCAGCCACAGGTTATGCTCGAAGCCGAACAACAGGACGGTGATGATGAAGCTTTTGAGGCCGAGTTGAGATGGCTCAACCGACTCGAAATTCGCGGCATGCACCCAGCGCATCAGGAAGGAGCGCCAGAACAACTCTTCCATCACGGGCACGACCAGGGCCGCGCCGGCGATGCGGACCGCGACCAGCAGCCAGTCGATCTGGCCGCCCTGGCCGCGCGGATCGAAGCCGGCGGACGAACCGAAGATCATCCAGCCGGCGTCCAGGCTGATCCACAGGAGCAGCACCACGACGCCGGTGGCGAGCGCGGTCAGCGCTTGAACAGATGAAAGGCGGAAAGGATGGAGTTCAGAATACTGGCGCCAGAACAGCGCCAGCAGCACGGCGACGACGCCGATCTTGAGCGGATAGAGCCAGAGCAGCGCGGAGGGCCCGACGCCCATGCGTTCGAGGACGTCGCCGGCGACGATGAAGAACAGGTAGGCCGCGAAAGGCAGGATGCGTACCCAGGCCGCGCGGTTGAACATGGGCGCATTGGCCGGCAAGCTTGCCGTGCCAGGTGGAGCGATGCGGTCGTCATGTTCGGTCATGTCTCTCCGTCAGCAGGCACCTGGCCTGCAATCTCTAGCGAGCCATGCTACTCTCCCCTGGCGCGCGCTTCGAGGCGCTCCCAGCGATCCAGGGTTTCAAGCAGCAAGTCCTCGATCTCCGCAAAACGTGCATTGATTCTGCGCGCATCCGCGGGATTGGTCTTGTAAAAGTCTGGCGAATTCAGCTGGGCCGTGATTGCCGACTGCTCGTCTTCAAGGCTGGCGATGAGCTGAGGGAGTTCCTCCAGTTCCCGCTGTTCCTTGTAGCTCAACTTTACCTTCTTGCTGGACGCGTTCTGTGCGTTGGATGACATTTCATTCGTTTTAGGCGAACCCGTCTTTACAGCCTGGGCCGGCGGTGCGACTGGCGGCGCTTTGGCGGCTTCGTTTTTCACGCGTTCCCAGTCGCTGTAGCCACCGACGTATTCGCGCCACATCCCCTGCCCTTCGGAAACGATTACTTCGGTGACGACGTTGTCGAGGAAGGTGCGGTCGTGGCTGACGAGGAAGACCGTGCCCTTGTATTCGGCCAGCAGTTCTTCGAGCAGCTCGAGCGTGTCGATGTCGAGGTCGTTGGTCGGCTCGTCCAGCACCAGGCAGTTGGCCGGCTTGGCGAACAGGCGCGCCAGCAGCAGGCGGTTGCGCTCGCCGCCGGACAGCGATTTCACCGGCGAACGCGCGCGCTCGGGCGCGAACAGGAAGTCGCCGAGGTAGCTCATCACGTGCTTGCGCTGGCCGTTGACTTCGACCCAGTCGCTGCCCGGCGAGATCGTGTCGGCCAGCGAGGCCTCTTCGTTCAGCTGCGCGCGCATCTGGTCGAAGTAGGCGACGTTCAGCTTGGTGCCGAGCTTGACGGTGCCGCTGTCGGCGGTTTCCTCGCCGAGGATGATCTTCAGCAAGGTAGTCTTGCCGGCGCCGTTCGGACCGATCAGGCCGACCTTGTCGCCGCGCAGCACGATGCCGCTGAAGTCTTCGATGATGACCTTCTCGCCGTAATGCTTGGAGACGTTTTCCAGTTCCGCCACGATCTTGCCGGAACGCTCGCCGCTGCCGACGTCGAGCTTCACCTGACCCTGCTGGTCGCGGCGCGCGGCACGCTCCAGGCGCAGGGCCTCGAGGCGGCGCACGCGGCCTTCGTCGCGGGTACGGCGCGCCTGCACGCCCTTGCGGATCCAGACCTCTTCCTGGGCCAGCACCTTGTCGAACTTGGCGTTCTCGATTTCCTCGATCGCCAGCAGCTCCTTCTTGCGCTCCTGGTACTTGGTGAAGTTGCCCGGGAAGGACAGCAGGCGGCCGCGGTCGAGTTCGACGATGCGGGTGGCCACGTTATCGAGGAAGCGGCGGTCGTGGGTGATGAACAGCACCGAGCCGCGGAATTCGCGCAGCAGGCCTTCCAGCCACTGGATCGAGCTGAAGTCGAGGTGGTTAGTCGGCTCGTCCAGCAGCAGCACGTCCGGGCCGGACACCAGCGCCACCGCCAGCGCCACGCGCTTCTGCATACCGCCGGAAAGCGTACCCATCTGCGCAGCGCCGTTCAGGCCCAGGCGGCCCAGCGTGGTCTCGACTTTGTTGTCGAGGCTCCAGGCATCGGTCGCATCGAGCTTGACCTGCAGCTCGTGCATGCGCTCCATCAGGGCCTCGTCATTGCCTTGTCCGAACTGGCCGGTCAGCGCCTCGTACTCGGCCAGCATCGCCTTCTGGTCGCCCATGCCGCCGGCGACGGCGTCGAACACCGTCATCGCCGGATCGAAGGTCGGCTCCTGTTCGACGTAGGCGATCTTGAGGCCCTGCTGCATGACCAGCAGGCCATCGTCGAGTTTCGAGCGGCCGGAGATAATCTTTAACAGCGACGATTTGCCGGTGCCGTTGCGGCCGATGAGACCGACACGCTCGCCGGCTTCCAGCGAGAAGTCGGCATGGTCGAGCAGTGCGACGTGGCCGAAAGCCAGTTGCGCGGAGGAGAGAGAAATGACAGCCATGATCGTGTGCGGCAATGAAAGAAAGGCGCATTGTACCGACTAGCGTCGACAGACCTCGAATATTGTCCGAATCATCGGCTATAATTGCGATCGGTTCACGATTCCGGCCTGTCCGACAGGGTCCGCTCGCCGAACCCCGAGTCCTCCCCGTAGTACAATGGATAGTACGCGCGCCTCCTAAGCGTGAGATACAGGTTCGATTCCTGTCGGGGGGACCAGTTGTTCCTCAGCCCGCAAAGTCAGCACCCGCACCCCATGCCGGGTCACCGCCACGGTATGCTCGAACTGCGCGGACAATTGCCCGTCGCGCGTTACCACCGTCCAGCCATCGTCTTCGGTCCGCACCGCGTGCCGGCCCTGGTTCAGCATCGGCTCGATGGTGAACACCATTCCTTCGCGCAGCATCAGCCCGGTCTGCGGCTTGCCCCAATGCAGGACTTGCGGTTCCTCGTGCATTTCGCGGCCGATGCCGTGCCCGCAGTATTCCCTGACCACCGAATAACCATGACGGCGCGCATGGCGCTCGATCGCATGCCCGACGTCGCCCAGCCTGGCGCCGGGACGCACCGCCTTGATGCCCTTCCACATGGCTTCGTAGGTCACCTGCACCAGCCGCCTGGCCATCGGCGACACCTCGCCCACCAGGTAGGTCTTGCTGGAGTCGGCGATGTAGCCGTTCTTCTCCAGCGTGATGTCGAAGTTGACGATGTCGCCGCTCTTTAATATCTCGCTCGGCGAAGGCACGCCGTGGCACACGACGTTGTTGCGCGACGAGTTCAGCGCATAGGCATAACCGTACTGCCCCTTGCTGGCCGGGCGTGCCTTCAGGGCGTTCACGATGTAGGCGTCGACCAGGTCGTTGACTTCCATGGTCGACATGCCGATCAGGTGCAGGCGGTCCAGGTAGCCGAACACGTCGGCCAGCAGCCGGCCCGCCTCGGCCATCAGGACGATCTCTTCCGGCCGCTTGGTCATGACCCGGCCACCTTCAGGTGCGGCGTCACCACCCCGGCGGCGCGCAGTTCGCGCGCCATGATTTCGTTGAAGCTCAGGGTCGGGTTCAGTTCGGCCAGCATGCCGATGCGGACCCAGAACGCGGCCTGCGCATTGATCGAGCGGCAAGACACGCCGCTGGCCTTGCGGATCTGGTCGTGCAGATCGTCTTCCATATTCACGATGCCCATCTATATTCCCCATATATAAACCATATACGGATCATATATCCCATACCCCCAAGATGCAAGTGCTCATCGATAGGACACAGGTGGTTCTCAGGCATTGGGACGCCGCATCATGCGCTTGATCGTTGCCCGCATCACGGCTGCGGAACGAGCACGATGCTTGCCTGGGGTCTGCCTTGCCAGGAACACCAACAAGTGCAGGGATTGGGTCAGTACATATCGCTCGCGCAGCAATCCGGGATCCGGATACATTCCCGCGACGATATCGTCGATGAGGTCTTGCACCGGGTCGGGTTCCATATGGATACGCTTTCTCGACCTAAGGACGGGTCACGCCAGCTACATGTGGCTCTGCTTGCGCTTGCTGTGATCGACAAACAAATCGAAGAGATCATGCTTCATAGCATACAGCACCAGTTCCGAGTCCGAATCAAGCGCCAATTTTTCCATGATGTTGGCTTTGTGCGCGCTGACGGTTTTGCAGCTGATACCTAGTTCGCCGCTAATCGTGGACATTCTGCGTCCAATCGCAACGCGCTTGAGAATCTCCATCTCACGGCGGGTCAAACGCACGAGTGGGCTAAGTGAACTGAACGCTTTGATACTCGAAGCAATCAAAGTCGAAATTTCTTGCGCCACATATAGCTTTCCTACCGCCACCATTCGTATTGCCTGAAATATGCGTTCTTCGGAGCAGCTTTTAGTAATGATGCCGCGTGCGCCCATTTTTATCGCCTCCTGAACCTCCGCAACCTTTCCGTCAAGCGTGACAACCACTAAATGACGCCTCTCTGTGGAAACAGGAAATTCGCAGGCCTCATTTTCTTCTTTGAAATGCAGAGGCGCAATCGCGACAAGCACTTGATTTTTCTTACTACAATCGCAGGCCATCGCCTCTTCCATGCACGTCACTTCATAAGCCACTTTCATGTCCCTGTGTCGCGAAAGCAAGGATTTCATCCCTTCTCTGAACGCAAAGACGCTACTTCCAACCATCACGTTAATCATTTTTATTCTGCCTTTCGAATACTTATTTTATGAGCTCTACGCGGCTTACTTTCGAACAAAAATATTGAAAGAAATACGTTTCACTCCACCACTTTATTTTCATTCGAGAATAAGTTTGGCAACGCGTCGATAACAGGATGAAAACAGACTCAAGTGATAATTTACGTGAAGGTTCGATAAGAATGTAAGGATTTTTTAGCTGTTGTTTTGCAGAGTCATCCGTTCAATAACTTACTAAATATTGAACAACGCCCATTCAAACGGCAATCGTGAATTACCTACCTGGCGATTAGCTATGGAGAGAATGAATGAGCAGTGCTGCGCCTAGCACTTGTGTCGAAAAACGTCAAAACATAGATCGGTTGTAACTACTGATCTAGATCAAACGACTGCTCAATATCCCATTTAACGTAGACCAATCAATTCCGGAACGCAGAAGATTCACGGAAATTTTTCCGGATTGAATTAATCCAGTTTATCAGCCATCCATTAAAACAGCCGGACCATTCCAAACGGCATTTATTTGTGGACCACAACATGAAAAAAGCATTGATTACTGGCATAACCGGGCAGGACGGATCTTATCTGGCAGAATTTCTTCTTCGAAAGGGATATGAGGTACACGGCATTCAACGCCGTAGTTCTTATTCGAATACAGGACGGCTCGAACACCTGCAAAGGGAATATCGTGAGGGCAACTCGGCTTTCCGCCTGCATTACGGCGATCTCTCCGACGGCCCTGCCCTGACCCGCATCGTCAGCGAAATCGAACCGGACGAAATCTACAATCTCGGCGCCATGAGTCATGTCGCTGTGTCCTTCGACTGTCCGGAGTACACAGCGGATGTCGACGCGATCGGCCCCCTGCGATTGCTCGAAGCGATCCGTGTTCTCGGGTTAGGCGCCAAGACACGGTTTTACCAGGCCTCGACATCGGAACTTTATGGCCTGGTACAAGAGATACCACAACGCGAAAGCACACCTTTTTATCCGCGCAGTCCGTACGCGGTGGCCAAGCTGTACGCCTACTGGATTACGGTGAATTACCGTGAAGCGTATGGGATGTATGCCTGCAACGGCATCCTCTTCAACCATGAGTCTCCGCGGCGTGGCGAAACCTTCGTCACCCGCAAGATCACGCGCGCATTGGCAAACATCTCGCAAGGACTGGAAGCCACCTGCTACCTCGGCAATCTGGACGCTGCGCGCGACTGGGGCCATGCCCGCGACTATGTGGAGATGCAGTGGCTGATGCTGCAACAGGACAAGCCGGAAGATTTTGTCGTTGCCACCGGTCAGCAATATTCTGTACGGCAGTTCATTGAAATGGCAGCAGGCGCGCTCGGCATCAGTATCGAGTGGCAAGGCAGCGGCGTGACCGAGCGTGGCGTGATTGCCGCGCTCCACGGCGACAAATGCAGCGGCCCTTGCATCGGGCAAACCATTATCGCTGTCGACCCGCGCTATTTCCGTCCGACGGAAGTCGAAACCCTGCTTGGCGATCCGGCCAAGGCGCGCGAGTCGTTGGGCTGGCGGCCGCGCACCGACCTCGAAAGCATGGTCCGGGAAATGGTCGGCCACGATCTCGACACTGCGCGCCGCAAACGGCTGCTGAGAGAGCGCGGCTTCGATGAAGAATCGTTCACGGGGTGAGCCATGGATGCCTTACAGGACCGTATTTTCGTTGCCGGACACAATGGCCTGGTCGGATCGGCGATCAGGCGGACGCTTCAGGTTCGCGGATACACGAATATCGTCACCCGCCGGCATGCCGAACTCGACCTGACCGATCAGGCCCAGGTACGTGCATTCTTCGAGAGCGAGCACATCGACCAGGTGTATCTTGCCGCTGCCAAGGTAGGCGGTATCCATGCAAACAATACCTACCCGGCGCAGTTCATCTACGAGAACATGATGGTGCAAGCCAACGTCGTGCACGAAGCCTGGCGTTGCGGGGTCAGGAAGCTGCTGTTCCTGGGTTCGTCCTGCATCTACCCGCGCATGGCCGAGCAGCCCATCCAGGAACAGTACCTGATGAACGGCGCCCTGGAGCCGACCAACGAGCCTTATGCGATGGCCAAGATCGCCGGCATCAAGCTCTGCGAAAGTTATAACCGCCAGTACGGGACCGATTACCGAAGCGTCATGCCGACCAACCTTTACGGTCCCGGCGACAACTTTCATCCGCATGACAGCCATGTCATCCCCGGGCTGCTGAGACGTTTTCACGAGGCCAAGGTCTCACGCGCCAGTCAGGTCGTCATCTGGGGCAGCGGCAAGCCGATGCGGGAATTCCTGTACGTCGACGATATGGCGGAAGCCAGCGTCCATGTGATGCAGCTCGACCGGGAGACGTATTGCCGGCACACGGCGCCCATGCAATCGCACATCAATGTCGGCAGCGGCGAGGACATCACGATCGAAAACCTGTCCCGGCTGGTCGGCGATACGGTCGGCTACAAAGGGGAGATCGTGTTCGACACCACCAAGCCGGACGGTACGCCGCGCAAGCTGCTCGACGTGTCGAAGCTGAAGAATCTCGGCTGGACAGCCTCGACACCGCTCGACAAGGGTTTGCAGCTTGCCTATCAGGCTTTCCTGAATACGCAATAGCAGGTCCGGCAGTGCCGGTTTCATTTCGTTTCACTCGTGATCAAAGGTAGTCAGCATGACGTACAACGACTCTACCCTGCATGCCAGATTGCGCAACGACGCCATGCGGGCCGACCACGCGATGCACATGGCGCCAGAACCGGTGCGCGACGAATCGGGTAACGAGCTGAAGACCTATTTCAGGGTACTGTTCGACAGCCGATGGCTCATCGTCTCGATCGCCCTGGCGGTCGCGCTTGCCGGCGCGTTGTATGCGGCCAGCCGCAGCCCAATCTACGAAGCCAATCTCATCGTCCGCATCGAGGAGCCGAGTCCGAATGCGACAAAGAACGTCTTGAGCGACGTCGCTTCCCTGTTCGAAACGAAAAAAAGCATTCAGGGAGAAATCGAGCTTTTGCGGTCCCGGAAAGTCATCCTGCCTGTCGTCCAAACACTGCACCTCGACATCGTCGCCGAGCCCAAGCGCTTTCCCCTGCCCGGACTGGCGCAACTGCTGGCGCGCGGCGGCGGTTTGTCGGAACCGGGACTGTTCGGGCGTGGCGGCTACGTGTGGGGCGACGAACGCATCGACGTCAGGAATTTTTCCGTACCACCTACCCTGCTCAACCACCAGTTCATCATTACAGCGCAGGGTGCGGGCCGCTATCTCGTCGAAGACGGGGTGCGCCCTGCCTGGACCGGCGTGGTCGGACGCACGATGTCCCTGCCTACCTCGTCGGGGACAATCGACCTCGCAATCAGCCGCCTCGACGGCAGACCCGGCGCACAGTTCTTCCTCAGCAGATTGCGTGAGCAAACTGTCGTCCAGGCCATTCAGAAGGCGCTTGGCGTCAACGAAATGAGCAAGCAATCGGGCATCGTCGAGGTCACGCTGCAGGGAGAGGATCCGGTAGAGGTCAGCGCAGTCCTGAACGGCATCGGGAATGAATATGCACGCCAGAACATGGCGCACGATACCGAACAGGCACGGAGTGCGCTTGCCATGCTCGAGCAACGCCTGCCGCTTCTGAAAAGCGAACTCCAGCGATCCGAGGCGGCGTATAACGCGTTCCGCCAACGCAACGGTACGGTGAACCTGGGCGAGGAAGCCAGGGTCAAACTCCAGCAGTCGGCCTCGGCCACGGCAAAGCGCTTCGAGCTTCTGCAGAAGCGCGGCGAACTGCAGGCCCGTCTCAGCGACCAACATCCGACGATGCTCGCGCTGGATGAGCAGTTGGCCGCAGTCGAAAAGGAACTCGGCAGCAGCAACGGCACTATCCGCTCGCTGCCCGGGCTCGAACAGCAGGAACTCAATCTCACGCGGGATATCAAGGTCAACACCGAGCTCTACGCGCAATTGTCCAACACCGCTCAGCAACTGCGCATCCTTGCCTCGAGCAAAGTCAGCCATGTCGAGATGATCGATACAGCCGCCGTGCCGGAGCAGCCCGTCAAGCCGAACCGGCCAATGATCGTATGCGTTGCAGTATTGCTGGGACTGCTGCTGGGCACGGCGGCAGCCTTCATGCGGCGCGCAATGCGATCCGGCGTCGATACCCCGCAACGCATCGAGCATTCCCTGCATGCCAAGGTCGTGCTGGCGGACATTCCCCACAGCAGCCAGCAAAAGCGCCTAGCCCGGCAGTGCGCTTCCCACACTGGCAACATCCCTCTGCTCGCACAGGTTGCCCCGGGCGATCCCGCGATCGAGGCCCTGCGAAGCTTTCGGGCAGCGCTGCAATTCGCCATGCCGCAACTTCGCAACAACATCGTGATGATCACAGGGCCGACTTCGCACCTGGGCAAGTCCTTCATCGCCGCCAATGCGGCCGCCATCATCGCGGCAAGCGGCAAGAACGTCCTGCTGGTCGATATGGATTTGCGTAATGGGCATTTGCACCGCTACTTCAACGATACGCAGGAACAGGGACTATGCGAAGCGATCGGCGCCGCCGAACCCGGCAAGAACATTCGCCGCAATGTGCTCGACAAGCTCGACTTCATTCCCACGGGAACCGGCGCCTCGGGGCGTCACGAATTTCTGATGCAACGGGATCTCGACCTGTGGCTCAAAGCCGTCAGCAGCCGCTACGACCTGATCTTGATCGACGCACCGCCAGTCCTGGCGGTAGCGGACGCCGCCATCATCGGCGCGCACGCCGGCGCCGTTTTCCTGGTGGCGCGCGCGGGCGTGACGACCGAAGAGGAAATCGGCGAATCGGTCGGGCGGCTGAACCAGGCCGGCATTTCACCGGAAGGAATCATCTTCAACGACAGCAAGCCGCGCCGGCAGATTGCCGACTATCCGTACCGCGATGTCCTGCCGAAGCGCATCGGCTGGGCAGGCTGAGCAGCAAGGATATGCGATGGCGATCACCGGATGGCAGGCCCTGCGCTGGAGTTTTCTGGGCAACCTGGCCAGAGGCCTCTCGCAATTCCTCGTTGGCGTCTTCCTGGCACGCCTGCTCGGCCCCGAACCCTTTGGTGTCGTCGCACTAGGATGGATGATCATCGGCCTGGGCCGCCTGTTCGCGGATCTCGGTTTCGGTGCCGCCCTGGTGCAGCGGGCAACGCTGTCCGAGGCTGACTTGCGCTACGTTTTCACGGTCCAGATGGGGTTGGGACTGCTACTGACGGCAGCGGGCTGGCTGTCGGCAGATGCCATCGCTGCCTATTTCCAGAAGCCCCAGACCGCACCTGTGCTTCGCGCGCTGTTCCTCCTCTTCGTCATCGAGTGTCCAGGCCAGACGGCAGCGGCCATGCTGCGCAGGGAGCTAAATTTTAGACGCGTCCAGCAAGTGGCGATTGCCAGTTACCTGATCGGCTACGTGCTGGTGGGCATACCCGGTGCGATGCTGGGCTATGGCGAATGGAGCTTGGTCTTCGCGCAGTTGACGCAGTCCGTTCTGAGCACTTGCCTGCTGTTGCACGGCACGCCCGTGCCGATGAAGCCCTGCTGGCGTTCCGATACGCAGGGGATCGCCGGGTTTGGCATGAAGGTCACGGCCGCCAACCTCAGCAGCTGGGCCATCAGCTATATCGACACGGCTTTCGTTGGCCGCGCCTTCGGAGTTGCCGAGCTCGGGCTGTACAGCCGCGCCTTGAGCTTGCTGAATATGCCGATGAGCATAATCGCTACCGGTTTCCAAGGCGTCCTGTTCACCTCATGCTCCAGGCAGCAGCACGACACTGCCAAGCTCAAAACGATTTACCTCGAAACCAGCACTGCGGTCGCCATGGTCTGCTTGCCGCTGTTCGCGACCGCGGCTGCAGTCCCGGCAACGCTGGTTCTAGGTGTCTACGGCAACAAGTGGGAAGCCGCGATTCCGCTTGTGCCGCCTCTCGCCCTGGCGGTCCTCGTCCACGTGATCCTCGCCGTTCAGGGACCTGTGCTGATGGCTGCCAACCGTGTAGGCGCCGAATTGCGCAATCAGGTTTTTACCGTTCTCATCTTCCTTCCCCTGCTATGGGTGGCGGCCCAGCATGCGCTGGTCTGGACGGCCTGGGCCGTGTTTGCCGCCCATGTCTTGCGCTGGGCCTTGCTCACGGTGGCGACACTGCGTCTGACCGGGGCGCGCGTACAGGACTACGCGCGCTGCTTTTATTATCCCGTCCTGTTCGGCGCTACCGTCGCGGCGGCGGCATGCGCGGTCGATGTCTGTTTGGCGTCGATTCCCGCATTTCCCAGGCTGCTCGCAGTGACAGCGGCCGCGAGCGGCCTGTCCCTGCTGCTGGCCCAGCAGTACGGCGCCATTTTCCTGACAAGCCATATGCGTAGCCTGGTCAGCGTCGAGCGCCTTGCATTGCCGATAAAGCGATTTCTTAATATTTGAGGAGACGATCTTGAAACATGCCCTTCTTGTTGTCAGTCTACTGGACGGCAAAGGCCTGAGCGGCATGGAAACGCAGTTCAGCAACATACTGCGTCATGCCCGTCTCCATGAGATCGATACCGAACTGGTGTCGCCCTGCCCGCGCAAGGGAATTGGGCAAAGATGTGCCTCCGTGTTCACTCGCGCGCTGGCCGGCAGTGCCCCGGAACGCATCGCGATCTTCGATGCCTGGGTAGAACGCAAGACGATCGAAGGCAAGCTGGGGGAACTGGTATCCCGTTATGCCGCCCTTGGGCGTACCATTACCTTGTGCGCCCACGACCCGCTCAGCACGCAGGCGGCCCTCCGTTTCAAGGTCACGCACGGCTGCAGGGTCGTCATCGTGATCCATCACCATCTATCGGTCGCTGAGGAGTCGCCGATGACGGGCGGGGCCACACGGGATGGGCTGGCCTGGCAATTTGCCCTGCGAACCAAATGCCCAGCCCTGCTCCAGGTCGACCATATTATTTTCGTTTCCGATTTCATGCGCAAGCTGACTCTGGAACGAATGCCGGAGTTGGGCCGCGTCTCGCATAGCGTGATTCCCAACTTCGTCGATGAGCCCCCTGTCCCAGACGCCGCACCCGATTGCGACGCGGACCTCATCGCCATCGGCACGCTCGAGCCGCGCAGGAACTACGCGTTTCTGTTCCGCATCCTGTCCAATGCTGCCAAACTTGGACACCGCTACACGCTTACCCTGGTAGGCGACGGGCCCGAGGCAGCCAGGCTGCAAGCATTGGCAAATGAACTCGGCATCGCCCAGCAAGTACGCTTCGGCGGGTCTCGCCGGAACGCCGGCAACCTGATCGCGCGGCACCGCGTGCTTGCCCAGACTGCGCCTATCGAGAACATGCCCCTTACTCTCATTGAGGCGCTCGCCACCGGTCGGCCCATCTTGGCACCGGCCGTCGGCGGCATCACCGAAATCTTCGAACATGGAGTCGAGGGCTACCATTGGCCGTTGCAGGATGCCGATGCCGCTGCCGCCATGCTGATCGATCTGCTGGGAAAGCCGGACATCTACCAGCGCTTCTCGCGGGCGGCATCCCTGCGCTACCGGAGCAAGTCCGGTGGCGATCTCCTTATCGCGCATTGGCTGACAACAGTCCTGAATTCGCACGGCTCGAATCACGCAGGCTGGCAGAAGACCTGGATTCCAGCGCGCACCGCGGAACCGCACGTGACACAAACCCGAGCTGCCAAGGAATCCCAATGACAAAAATCGAAATCCTCAGCAATTCGGACAGTATCGGTGGTGCTAGCCGTGCCGCTTATCGCCTTTATCGCGCTTTGCACGCCTATGTGCCCGGAACCTGCATGAGGGTTGCCGACAAGCGCACCGACGACTGGGGCGTGCATGGGCCAGCAAACGTCCTGGAAAAGGCGAAGCGCTTCCTGTTCCCCAGAATCGCGGGCCGCCTTGCCGCATTGCAGCAGACAGACAACACCAGTCCACATTCGCTCAATCTTCTTCCATCTGCCATGGCGACCGGGATCAACCGCGGCAGCGTCGATCTCGTCAACATGCACTGGGTCGGCGGCGAAACGCTTTCCATCGAAGACATGGGGAACATTCGCAAGCCGCAGGTCTGGACGTTCCACGACATGTGGGCCCTGTGCGGTGCTGAGCACTTCAGCGAAGACGTCCCCGATGCCCGCTGGCGCAATGGTTATTTCGTGCACAACCGACCGCCTGGGGCAACAGGCCTTGACCTGGACCGCTTTACCTGGAACCGCAAGCGCAGGGCATGGAAACAGCCGGTTCAGGTCGTGACGCCGAGCCGGTGGCTCGCCGATTGCGTCCGGCAGAGCGCGCTCATGAGGAATTGGCCGGTGGCCGTCATTCCCAACGTCCTGCAAACGGATGTGTTCAAGCCGCTGGATCGCGACCATAGCCGACTTGCCTTGAATCTCCCACTCGACCGGCAGATCGTTCTGTTCGGCGCGCTCGGCGGAATCAGGGATCCTCGCAAGGGTTACAACCTGCTTCTGGAAGCCCTGAACGTGCTGGCTGACGGCGGTACGCAGATCCTGTGTGTCGTCTTTGGACAGGGAGAACCCCGGCAGGCCCTTCCGGTGCGCTTTCCTGTCAAATGGATGGGGCATGTCAGCGACGATACGACACTGGCACTGCTTTACAGCGCCTCGGATGTCATGGTCACGCCGTCGAAACTGGAAAACCTGCCGCAGTCGGCCACCGAAGCCCAGGCTTGCGCCTGCCCGGTTGTCGCCTTCAATTGTACCGGACTTCCCGAGGTGGTCGAACACAAGGTGACAGGCTATCTTGCCCGGCCTTACGATCCGGCCGACCTGGCATATGGGATCGCCTGGGTGCTGGAAGATCCCACCCGCCATAGTGTGCTAGGGCAAGCTGCTCGCATTCGAGCACGACGGCTGTGGTCGCCAGAAGCCGTCGTGCCGGCCTATCTCGCGCTGTATGCCTCGGTCATTGAAGCTAGCCGCCCCCCTCAGTTTGACGCCCGCGTCCCTGTACAAGGATGAGCCATGCCAGCCGCCTACCTCTTCTCCCCCTTCGTGGCGATCTTCATCTTCGCCGTCCTCGCCTGCGCCGGCGGGTGGCTGGCGGCCAAACCCGTGCACGCGGCGGTCTTACTGCTCGGCTTGGCGGTACTCGATGCGCTTCACTTGCCGATCGCCGTCAACGTCGGTCTCTCGCTGTACCCGGAAGACCTGTTCTTTCTCATCCTGTTCGCAGCTTGCCTGATCCGATTCTGCCTGTTCGCCAGGCTGAAGGCCATTCCCCCTGCCTGGTGGCTCCTTGGCGTGATCCAGCTGGGCTTGGTGATATGGGGCGTTAGAGCCTTCGGTACCGCAGGCGGGGTCGATGCGCGGCCTCATTTCTACCTATGGGTCACGGTCGTCTTCTTCGCCTCGGTCCGCTGGTCGGACCAAATGATTTCGCGCGTACTCGACTGGTGGATTGCCTGCGCCGTCTGCTTGAGCCTGCTGGCAGTCTACCGCTGGGTCAACTCCGCCATCGATCCCGTTTATGCCGAGGAAATCATGGCCTTCGACCCCACAGGCGTGCGCTTCAGGGTCATCAGTTCCGTTTCTACACTGGTCATCGCCATCGCCAGCATTATCCTGTCGTTCCGAATCCTGCGCGGCAGACTGCCGATGGCTTTGTGGCCGCTCCTGCCATTCCAGCTGGCGACGATCGCCATCCTGCAGCACCGCTCCGTGTGGGTTAGCCTGTTCGTCGGCGTCGCCTGCCTGCTGCTGACGAAGTCCGGCGCCGGGCAACGGCTGCGGGCGGCGGCCGCCTTCGGCATGCTGCTGCTGCCGCTCGTGTTCGCGCTGGCGCTACCGGCGGACAACAGTGTCGTGGCATCGGTCAAGCAGTCTGCGGACCATGCGGTCAGTCTGGAAGAAGGAACGATGGTGGCCCGGGTGGTCTTCTGGGACGAATTGATGAAGACATGGCTGGGGTCTGGCAGCGCCGCGACCTACTTGGTCGGCCAGCCCTACGGCAGCGGCTACAGTCCGTGGGAGGCGGACGACGGCACCATGCAGGACATGATCCCCCACAACCATTTCGTCCACCTCCTGTTTCGGGGCGGTACTCTCGGCTTGCTCGCCACTGTGTGGATATTCGGCAGCACTTGGTATGCCGCTCTCGTCCGTACCCGACGGGCCGAACAGTACTGGGCGCAACTTTTCCTCGCAGTGCTCTCGGCCTTGTTCGCCTATTGCATCCCTTACTGGGCCAATCACAACGGCGGGCTGCTTCTCGGCATTGCCATTGCCTACTTGCGAAACGAAAAGCACGCCCAGGTGTGGGTCGCGGCGCCGCGGGTTGCCGCACGCTTCGCATCGCGCAGGCTGCCTACGCGCTTCCGCCCGCCCCAGGGCGCGAGCGCGGGGCAGCCGGTGACGATTGAAAGGCAAGCATGAGCCGCCAAGCCTGCAGGGTCGCCGTCATCCTGTCCTGTTTCAATCGGCGCCAGAAAACGCTGGAAGCCATCCGGTGCGTACTCGCCCAGTCCGCGGCGGCGCACACGGTGCTGGACTTCTTCGTCACCGACGACAACAGCAGCGACGGCACGGCGGAAGCCCTTCTGCATCTGCATCCGGATATACGCCTGCTCAAGGGGAATGGCAACCTGTTCTGGAACGGCGGCATGCGCCTGGCCTGGAGCGAGGCATTCAAGGGCGATTACGACTTCTACCTGTGGCTGAACGACGACACCTTCCTGTTTCCGCATACCTTGGAGCGCCTGCTCGACACACATGCACGCTGCATGGCGCGCCATGGGCAGGCGGGCATCGTGGTCGGCTCTACCTGCGACGACCGCGGATGCACCAGTTATGGCGGCGAACGGCAGACCAGCCGCTTGCGGCCCCTGCGCCTGGCAACGCTCGATGCGAGCGTTGCGACCCAGTCCTGCGACACCTTCAACGGCAATTGCGTCCTGGTGTCGAGACCTGCCGCGAATGTGCTCGGCAATCTCGACGGGCATTTCGTCCATGCGATCGGCGATACCGACTACGGGCTGCGCGCCAAGCGGGCCGGCATTGCGATGTGGGTAATGCCGCTGTTTGCCGGCCGTTGCATCAACGACAATCGTATCGGCGGCAGTTTTGCCGATCCTGCGTTGCCGCTGCGGTTGCGCATGAAACAGGTGATGGGCCCCAAGGGTCTGCCCTGGAAGCCGTGGATGGTGCTGTGCCGGCGCCATTGCGGACCGCTGTGGCCAGCCTACTGGCTGTGGCCATACCTGAAGATCATCTTCACTTCGTTGCAGCGATTCAGCCCAGGTACGGGAAGGCGGAGGAAGTCATGAAAATTGTTCTGGTCACAAACAGTCCAGTCCCATATCGCATACCCGCCTTGAACGAGCTGGCTGCCATGTCCGGGGTGAGCCTTCATGTCGTCTTTTGCTGCGGGCGTGAGCCTAACCGCCAATGGAACTTGCCGGCCATCGAATTCCAGTGTACCTACCTGCGCGAGCGGTTCTTCAGGATCGGGGACAAATATATCCATAACAATCCAGATGTGCTTTCCACCTTGCGGCGCCTGCAGCCCGACATTGTCATTACCTCGGGCTTTAATCCCACCCATCTGTACGCGTTCCTGTACGCCAGATTGAAGCGGGTTTTGCATGTGCCCATGACCGACGGAACACTCGACTCCGAAAAGTCGCTGTCGCTGCTGCACAGGCAAATCCGGCAACTCGTGTATGCCCGGTCGACCGCCTTCATCTGGGCCAGTACCGGCGGACAGAAACTCTACGCCAGTTACGGAATCGCCCCAGAGCGCTGCTTCCGAGCTTGCCTGGCAGTTGAAAACACCAGATTCTCCGAAACGGAGGCTTTCCAGCATGGCAAGTTCGAATTCATCTTTTGCGGCCGTCTGGAACGCGATAAAAACCCTGGTTTTGCCTTGGATGTAGCTGCCGAGGTTGCCAGACGGCTCGGCCACAAGGTGCGCATCCTGTTTGTAGGCAGTGGCAAGGAGGAACAGACGCTCAAGCGCCAGGCCGCATCGCGTGCCGATTTGATCGATGCCGTTTTTCATGGCTTCGCGAGCCAGGAAGCTTTGCCCGGGCTGTATCGGTCGGCCAAGATCTTCCTGTTTCCTACAAGCCTGGACGTATGGGGCGTCGTCACCAACGAAGCCTGCGCTGCAAAGTTGCCGGTGCTGGTGTCGCCCCACGCCGGCGCCGCCGGGGAGCTGGTGCTCGACGGCGAGAATGGCTATGTCTGCGAACTCGACGTTGGCGCCTGGGCTGATCGGGCTTTGACCTTGTTAACCTTCCCCGAGCTCTATCGCAATTTTTCCGAGCGCAGCTATTCGCTAGTTGCCGGGTTCACGTTCCAGGATGCATGCAAGGGGCTGGCTGATGCCTGTCGCTATGCTGCCTTATGTCAAGGACGTGTAAACAGCAGAAAGCAGGAGTAAGCCCAGCGTGAATTCAGTAACCGAGGTTGAAATGGTAGCGGTATTTACTTGCTCTGCAGATGATGGAAATCCATTGGATATGCGAATGGCCGAGTTGCTGTGCAAACATGAGTTGAACGGCACGTTCTATGTGCCGATTTATAATCGTGAAGGCCCGCCCGTATTAAATAAAAGGCAATTACTAGAGCTGTCGGCACGATTCGAAATCGGCTCGCATACGCATGACCATTGCTATCTAAAGCACTTGTCGCCGGTGGAGGCAAGTTACCAGATCAACGCCGGCAAGCGGCAATTGGAAGACTTGGTGGAGCATACGGTCGAAGGCTTCTGCTATCCCGGCGGGAAATTCAAGCGTTCCCACCTTGCATTGGTACAGGAAGCCGGTTTCACGTATGCCAGGACGACAACCAACTTATGCACCGATACTGGCACTTGTCGCTTTGAATTGCCCACAACCATACAGTTTTATCCACATACCAAATCGGTTTATCTGCGCAACTTTTTTCAGGCCGGGCGTTGGGATAAACGTGCGCACGGCTTATACCTTGTATTGAGTAACGAAAACTGGATCGAGCGCATCTATGCACTGTTCAATTACTGTTGCGCATGCGGCGGCACGTTCCACTTGTGGGCGCATACGAGTGAAATCGATCAGCTCGGCGCATGGCAACAACTCGACCGCTTTTTTGCCTATGTTGCCACTCGCATTCCGCCAGAAAAACGCCTGAGCAATCGCCAACTGGCACAACATCTTCTGTGACTGTTCAGCGTGAGCCGTCTGCAGTTAAGGATAAACATGACAAACCTGAAAAAACCAGTGCCTGCAAGCAAGGCAAAGCCCGAGCAATCATCGTCCAACGGCAAGCAGACAGGCTCGGCACGGGAGAAACTAGACACCATCCAGGCGGTTCGGGCGCTCGCCGCTATTTGCGTGCTGTTATTTCATGGCACCGAGATCGTTCGGCGCGAACTCGGCCTGACATTGGCCGGGGGCGGCTTCAATGCTGGCTTCGCCGGCGTGGACATCTTCTTCGTCCTTAGCGGCTTCATCATCCTGCACACGGCCAAGCAGCGCATGGGCTCCGGCTACTTCCTTGCCTTCCGAGCGATCCGCATCTACCCAGTGTACTGGATCGTCACCGTGTTGCTGGTGGTGGCGTACTTGGCCAGCCCGTCACCTGCACAAGGCCACAAAGGCGATCCTGCAGTGATCACCGGCTCCCTTCTACTCTTGCCGCAACCCAAGTACGTAGTCGGCGTGGCGTGGACGCTCTTCTACGAGATGTTGTTCTACACGCTGGTGGCGCTAACGTACTTTCGCCGGCCGGCTTACCTGGATTACGCGTTCTGCGCTTGGGCGGCCACGATTGGAGCCGTCCATGTCGTGGGCTACAAGTCGGAATCCTTTGCCGTGAATGCGATACTGGAACCTATTGTGCTTGAGTTCTATTTTGGCTGCCTGGTAGCGCGATTTTACCGGCAGCACGGAACAGTTGCGACCTGGCCTGTGCTACTGGCGATCGGCACCATGTCATTTGCTGGCAGTTGGGCGCTGTACCTGCACGCCTCTCCCGACCTGGCGCTGCTGATGAGCGGCGCGCTACGCTCGTTCTTCTTCGGCGTCCCCGCTACGCTTATTCTCCTTGGCCTTCTGTATTACAAGGGTCGCGTGCCGCGCTTGTTGGTTGCGCTCGGCGACGGGACCTACTCAATATACTTGCTGCACGGCACCCTGATCGTAGTGCTGTTGAAAGTAGCGCTGGTGATCGGGCTACCTGCTGCAATCGGAGGGACGCTGACCTGCGCCAGCGTGCTGAGCGGCGCGCTTATCGCAGGCTGGGTGTTCTACCGTCTCGTCGAGCGGCCGGTGATCGGCGTATGTAAGTCGCGGCTGGATGGACTTTTCCGCGGCCTCAAAGCGTCATCCACAGCGGTACAAACCACTAAACCATAGTGATAAGCCGCTTTGCTAACATCGTTTCTATACGTGAATGGGGCTACGAACCAGGGACTCTTCATTTTGTGGATGTGCGATGAGTTCTTAATAATTCAACATATCAGAAGTTTATACTTCAATCTGCAATTCAATCGTGCACGAGAGCAATTTATTGATTAATCCTTGGCTTTTTAGCAGCTGAGTTCCCCTTCCCCTGTCAGGCGTCATGCCTTGGCGCCGCCTCTTCGTCCGATCGCTCATCTCGTTGCTGCCTGATAGGAAATTTAACAAACACTGAAGGCTTGATTCCGCATCAACCTTCTGATGCTTTTCGCCTGTTCCTTTTCTTTTTCGCCCCCTCCCCTCCTCCCCTGATGTTTACGCAAAACAACAGCGTCGCGCTGTTATGTATTTGCCTGTAATTATTTTTAGAAAATTAACAGGCCAAATATTAAATGAACATTAGTGAATCTCTGTGTTAGTCCACATTTTTTTAAATTTTTTTGGGAACTTTTGCTCCCCAAAAAGTTCCTTCGGGTATGATTCGCCTATCGGAAACAACATTGAGCCCAAATTGATATCTTGAAGGAAATATCTCCGGCTCAATATTTCGATAGACCTTCTCTGCACAATTATTGTTTTTGATTTTTGTGCAATCTATCTAAATTTCCAATCAGCATTCTTTTGAAAGAGTAATGGCTGTTAGGGTTGATTAGGGTTTCACCATGCAACTGAACAAACAATCTCGTATCAAAAACACGCTTCCCCGTTTCCTCATCGCCTCCGCCCTGATTTCCGGCCTGGCTGCCTGCGGCGCTGGCGGCGGTCAGGACAATGCCGAAACGAGTGCTAATGCGCCTGCCTACGCTGCAAGCATCACCGCCTCGACCTGGACTCAATGTGCTGTTGAAAACGGTACCTGTTCGTTTACCGGCACCCAGCAGGTGCGTTACGGTGCAATCACCGGTTATGTTTACAAGACCCTGACTGGCCCAGTCCAGTGCAACAATGCCGTATTCGGCGATCCGGCGTACGGTGCCACCAAAACCTGCGCCATCATGCCGGCGGCCGCCACCCCGACCTGGACCAAGTGCGCCAGCGAGGGCGGCACCTGCTCTGTTCCCGGAACACGTCAGGTCCGCTACGGCGCCACCGACAAGTGGGTCTACAAAACGGTTACCACGTCGGTCATCTGCGGCAATTCGGTATTCGGCGATCCGGCAGTCGGCATCAACAAGACCTGCGAATATGCGAGCGATACCTCGACAGCTCCGGCGCCAACCACGCCGGCACCGGCACCGACCGCGCCGCCGACCACCGTGCTCTCCGTGCCGACCAACATCGCCAACGGCAGCACCGTCAGCCTCGAGTGCGGCAAGACCTATCAGGGCACGCTGGAACTAAACGGCAAGTCGAACGTCACCGTCACGACCGCCGGCACCTGCGGCAAGGCGACCATCTCGCCAGGTAGGGCCATCACCGGCTGGACCAAGTCCAGCGGCAACATCTGGAGCGCGCCGATCGCATTCACCCCGGTCCAGGTCGCGCTCAACGGCGCACCCCTGAGCAAGGCCCACTGGCCGAACTCGGGCTGGGCCACCTCGACCTCGGGCATGCCCAGCAGCGACCTGAGCGGCGCCAACATGGTCTACCAGGAAAACGATTATGTCGTCAAAATGCAGGCACTGAGCACCAACAGCGTCGGCACCGCCAAGCCTTTCTACGTCGAAGGCAAGCTGTGGATGCTCGACACCGCCGGTGAATGGGCAGTGCAGAACGGCCGCCTGTATGTCTGGACCGCCGACGGCCAGAGCCCGGAAGGCCGCGCCTGGGCTTCGCCCAGCGCCAACGGCATCAATGCCGATAACTCGAGCGGCATCACGATCAACAACATCAAGATCTTTGCGTCGAATAATGGCATCAGCGCCAACACCTCGAAAACCCTGAAGGTGCTCAACACCGACATCGCCAACAGCGAAGTGGACGGCATCTGGGCCAGCGGCAGCACCAGCCTGACGGTCGACCAGAGCAGCGTGACCAACTCGCGCCGCAACGGTATCGACGGCTGGTATTCGATTGTCGGCGCCAAGGTAACCAACACCTCGGTCAGCAACACCGGCACGGTGAACATGACCACGCCGTCCGATGCCGCCATTTTCTTCGGCGACGGTTCGGATAACCTGATCCAGAACGTGCGTGTGACCAACTCGGGCTACAACGGCATCAGCGTCCTGCACAATCGTAGAACCAATGTGCTGGGCAGCATCGTCGATAGCGCCTGCACCCGCATGACCGACTGCGGCGGCATCTATACCGGCGCCCGCGACCAGCTGCCGCTGACGCTCAAGATTGAGGGCAACACCGTCACCAACGTCAAGGGCACCCAAGGCATCGGTATCTACCTGGACGACTTCTCCAACGGCGTGACTGTGAACAAGAACACGATCTCGAACAGCACCCGGGGCATGATGGTGCACAACGGCTTCAACAATGTGATCACCAATAACACCTTCAAGTCCAATGTCGTCACCCACCTGCTGTTCGGCCAGGACAACGGCGGCAACATCCGCAACAACCAGGTGACCAATAACACCTTCAACTCGACCGGCAGTGAATGGACCTTCAACATGGAGACGGGTACCAACCTGAAGACTTTTGGCACCTTCAACTACAACACCTACACGAGCAACAATGTGAACTCGTTCCATCGCTACTGGGATGGCAAGTCGGCAGGCGTCACCAACAGCTACACCGGCTGGAAAACCTGGTCGGGCCAGGACAAGAACTCGACTATGAACGGCCGCCTGTAAACCGCCGCGTCGTGTTCTGACATCGACCCCGGAGACGCCACCGTCTCCGGGACGATGAGATGCCTCCTCCACCCCACGAAGTCTCGGCTTCTGGGGTGTTTTCATTTGGGACTCGGGCCTTTATCACAGATTTTCATGTCCGGTAGAATCGGGAGCTGCCAGCCACTTAATGCGGGAGCGCCGAATGCACGACGATTCACGTACAAGGCTTCCAGCCATGCTTGTGCTAACCGTTCTTGGCTTCGCTACTGTCTCGTGCGTGAAGCAGGTACGCGAAGCCGGCAAGGTGCTCTCCGTGCCGACCAACATCGCCAACGGCAGCACCGTCAGCCTCGAGTGCGGCAAGACCTATCAGGGCACGCTGGAACTAAACGGCAAGTCGAACGTCACCGTCACGACCGCCGGCACC
>Ga0265798_10002453_pt1 | contig 27461 bp, 28 predicted proteins | sample P3T30metagenome_FD_192430 | JGI IMG/M metagenome (GOLD analysis project Ga0265798, IMG submission 192430) | Plant litter microbial communities from East Loma Ridge, Irvine, California - P3 T30 | ecosystem: Environmental > Terrestrial > Plant litter > Unclassified | place: USA: California...
CCAGAACATGCCGGCTGCTACGTGGAGCGCTGGAGCGCTGGAGCGCTGGAGATCTTGTACCGGCGTTCGTGGACCGACCCGAGCAATTCAATGTGTGTGCTCCGCCAGCGACATCAAGCCCAAGCAATACGTCTAAGTCTACATTTAGTAAGGGGTCTAGCATCGGTGCTGTTATCGGAGGGGCAGTGGGAGGAGGCGTGGTTCTCATCGCTGTTGTTGGACTGATTGTGTTTTTGTGTCGGAGGAACAGACGAAGCAAGAAGCAAGCGGATCTGAACAATGCACCGACAACATCGACTCCGAAGACAGAATGTAAAGCTCAGAATAGGCTTTCAGCGCTGTCCGGTAATACACGTAAGCCTCTCGCACTCGGAGCACTTTGGTTCTTGCTCACATTCTCACAGCACGACCAACCTATGATGCCCCGTATACCAGTCAAGCCGAGAAGATCTACGCGCAGCCGTCGCCTTACCACGGCTATCGGAATGACGCACAAGGCCCGCGGGAGCTACCAGCAGAGATGCCATCCTCGTCGAACGCACAAAGATACTCGGAACTTTCAGCAGATGTATCAACGCAAAGATACTCTGAGTTGCCAGCTGATGCGGCTCACGCGACGTCAAAGATTGGTTCTCCTCAGGTCTCGCCGCGACCGATACAGACTGAGTTTGCGACGGATCTTGGGGGCCGACGGGACGGGAGAACTGATGTTGGAGGTAGAGTGCAGGCATAAGGGCAGATTTTAGCTATGGTAGAACTAAGGGCTGTTGCGCACCCACTTAGTGAAGTACTAATAATACGCCATCATGCACTTACCCGCATTTTGAAACACGCACGCTTTTGTCACTCCCAGATATGTCACGCGTCTTCTGCTTTCGTCATGCAAAACACAAGTACAACGCAGAAAAGGAGCGGGGACCCATATCCTTACTGAGTTTGATGGGCCAGTCGTTCAAACTTGGCTTTACTGCTAGTTGTTGCCTGCATCGCAGAAATGTCCACAATCTCTCTTCTTTGGCCAGCCACGACGACAGTAGGCACACAATGTCTCACAGGGGATCCTATATGTACAGATGAAGAACTAGCGTTGCGCGGTTGATCTAGCTTAGAGGCAGTCGAATCGTCGATACGAATCACTACTCGATGCTGAAGGTGGGTGTTTATGCTGGGACGGGAAAGTAGGTCTCGCATCAACAGGATATATTTGAGGCCGCGACAAGTTCGCGACTCTAGATCTGAAGCGCACTGTACTAGCGAATACGCCGAACACACCCATATCGGAATCATGCGCGACAAAAGAGGAAAATTACACGCCGGCCGCCGCCATCAACTCGCGCGTGAACTTCGCACGCTCGCTGCTCTGCATGACCGTCGGGCGGCGCGTCCAGCCAATCTCAGTGGGCATGCGCTCGTTGCCTACGTGTCGGGCGCGTTAGCCATCACTTTCACGTTCGTCCAGAAATACGACTTACGGAACCAGTACTCGATGAAGTCCTTTCGCACAGTGCCCGTCGTCCCATCAGCCATGATCTCGAAGAAGGATGCGCACTCGCCCCAGCTAAAGCCATCGGCGAGTTGCGACTTCTCGTGCTTCGGATTAGTCTTTTTTGATGTTGCGAGTCTACCCATACGAGCGTCGGCTAATTGCTGCACGGTGATCTCGGGCGTCTTGAAGTACGATGCCGTCTCGGCCCAGACAGTCTCGTTGAAGGGAAGAGGATTGGCGAAGAAGCGGTCCGAGCGACTGCGATGTTAGCATGTGCTCAATCAACATGGGGAATAGATAGAAGCTGTTTACCTCAGGCTGAAGTCATGCTCCAACACGCCCTCACGACCCAACGTATCAAGATCGAAAGTGCGCGCAAACGGCTTCGTGTTGGTGCGCACCGCCTGCGAGAAGAGAAGGATGGCATCAGTCCGGGCGATGTTGAAGCCCTCGAGCATCGCATCCGCCAGGATGTCGCGCGTGATGTCGCGACCGTTCGATGGCAGGTATCCGTGGTTGGCGAGCGTGTTGAGGCCGGGACATGGCCCGCGTGCTTTCAGACAGTGTCAGTATCGCGGACGGTTCATTGGGATGAAGCGTTGACTCACCGTCACTCGGCCCCGGAGCGGTCCATGGCTTGGGCTGCCAGGACTGGCGAGCCTTGACGTTGCCGTAGGCTGGGAAAGCCGTGGCCAAAGCCAGGAATGCGGATAGACTGACAACTTGAGAGACCTTCATGTTGCTTGAAGTTTCAGCCAAGAAACACTGACGATGAAGATGGGCGTTGTGTAACAAACGTGACTCAAAAGAACGAATAACTTATAAAAGAGAACGTGCAATAGTTGCGTGCCTCACCAATGTCTTTCTGCCGACAGCTTGCCTTCTTATCATGCTCTCCAACGACTGCGCATCTCCACACATCGTTGTCGTCCCGCCCACCAATTCCCAGCATGAAACCCATCAACGCCAACAACGAGCCTCGGTCTCCACCATCTCGTTGACTCGCGAGAGCGCCCTGCGACCTGCCTCGGCACACGATACCCTTCAATGCCGTTGATACGTGAGTTTGCTGACCGTTCACAGGGATGCGCACTGCACGCGTGTTCTGAACAGAGTCAAAAGAAACAACGCGACGCTTGGCTGTGCAGGATAAACGATCGACCTGGCTAGCGCCGGGTGTCACGCAGCGGGATGATCGACCGTCAATTTGATCTAGGAGTGTGTGTGGAGAAGGATTGTGGGGTGTTTGAAACGTCGCGGTGCTGCAGCCGAGGCATGGGAAAGACTACGGGCGCAACTATTCGATGCTGGAGCCCGCGACAACACCACCATCATTGTTTCTTGCAATCATCCTGTTGTTGCGATTACGAGCTAGGCTGCATAACTAGAAGTGCTTAGTCGCGTACTTAATCAAAGTGTTACGAAGGCAACCCTAGCCTGTGTCTATTGTAGTGTTACTAGCGCTTCTAACGCAGAGGTAATTGCCCTGCTTAACTATGGGGCATTATTAATTAAGCTAGAGGTCTAAGATTAGTTAAAGTAACTTCTTATAAAGTAGATAGTTCTTTAAGGGAAGAAGGAGCAGAGAGGATAGAGGATAGTTAGATAGATAAGTAGATAAGCAATGAGTGTGCTGTTATAGAGGGGGAAAGAGAGTGCGTTAAATACTTAGCTGCGACGCTGCTTAGCCCGTCTCCCTTGCCTACGCAGGACTCAGCATTCGTCTACCTTTTGCGCTGGGCCTGCAGGTAAGCAGCTAGGCATAGGCGGCGTAGACTGGCACAGTATCCTGGGAATAGACTATAGTAAGTGCAGGCAGGCGCAGAGTAGCACATTGTTTCAGGTCAACGCTGATAGCGTACTGGACTGTATGTCTACTGTCTGTCTACAGGGGGCTTTCCAGAATTGCTTAGTTCGTGCTGCTGTAGCAGACGTACAATTGTCTTATTGCCCTTTCTCGCCGCCAACGCCTTAACGGTAGCTCGGTCACTATCCAGCAACTCCTGTTTCGCGCCGCGGCGTAAGAGAAATTCCACTATAGCCTCATGCCCGTGTGTCACAGCAACATGGAGGGCAGAGCCTATTATATCCTTATCGTCGTCCAAAAGGTCCAAGCGAAAAACCTCGTTTGCGTTGGCACCTGAGTCAAGCGCGAGCGCGGCGGCCTCTACGCTACCCCCTTCTGTAGCGCCTAGCAAAGCCTTGGATCCTTGCATAGTAGCACCGTGATCCAGAAGCAACTGCATCATGTCTGTTGACCGGCTCAAAGCCGCCTAGTGGAGCAGGGATGTGGGATGAAACTGAAAGACATTATTTGGGTCTGCAACCTTGGTAAGCAGGAAGCGCATCAGGTCCAGTTTGCGGTGCAGGATCGCTATGCCGAGCGGCGACCCTAATCATTGCACTGCGTGATTGAGCCGAAGGCCAGCGTCGAGAAGCACTTGCATGACGCCTGTTGCGCCTTCAGCAGCAGCCTGATACACTACGTAGCCAGGCTTACGTAGAACAAGCCAATCCTGGGGGAGGCTGTCAAAGGGAGGAGACACGATTGGTTCCCAGGGCCCGAAAGTGCCTTGCCATTGAGCTGGAGGGAGGCTGGTCATAAGATGGCCAAGACTCTTTGCCTTGCCGCTGTAGGCAGTCTCGCCCATGGCCATTTTCATCGCCGCAATGGTTTCTTTGCCATGAGGGATAGCCAGCAGTTGAGCAGTGCAGGCCTTGACATCTGCAAATGCGCCTTGTTTGCACGCTTGAAGCAACGCACGGCCGGCGGTTGCGGCTGCCATAGAGATGCCAAGGTGCTGGAATTGGTGCCGTTAAGACAAAGGAATAGGTAGAATGTGCGCGAATGTAGCCGCGGTAGGGTACAAAAGTAACAACGTTGTGGTAGAGCGATGGGGGACGTGACGTTGATATGGCGAGGACGCTGAACAAGGCTGAGCTAGTTGGGTCCGACGCTACTCAGGACGAACGCCGCTCCCTTGCGCTGAAAGCCGCAAAGGCGCGTCTACGCCGCTTTGATTCACAAGGCAGTATGTTCCCTTTGCGGCGCAAGATTTTAGCATCGCAGCCTTCACTAGCCTACCCTATCAGTAGACAGGTATAAAGGTAGGTTTGCAGCAGCGTGACAAGTGTCCATATCTTTCTAGGCTTGTTTTTACTGCTATCGCAACCCTTCTACCCTTTCTACTTCTTCTACGACAAAACTCGCCTACCTAACCGCAGCTATGCTGTTTTCCTGTCTTATTGCATCTGCTCTATGCCTGTAGGGTGTGCAAGGGCTGCCACCTGCTGTGCAGGAAGAGAGCTCGCTAAGCAGGCGTACGCTGCTAGCAGCTCTTGTTGAGCATGCAGCACAAGCTATTAAGAAGTATGCTATTAGTACTTTAAGAACGAGTGCGTATTCCTCTCCTACTTGCTATGCTAAGATAGCACCAAGGCTAACGTAGCAAACAGTGATGCACTTGATGGAAGGGATGCTTTTGCGAGGCGGGTTTTGAAGTAGAGGAGGTGGTTGGTGATTTTTTACTTGCCTGCTTCGATGGCTGCTAAGGTGGGTTCGATGGTTGATATTCTGGCAGGGCGTCTTCAGCAGCAGATGCTATCCTTCTCTTCAAGGAACGAGGGGGCGAGATGTCTCAAGACAGACTTGAGGGCACTGCCATGTTGGGTGTGGCGTACATGCCATCGATCGAAGTAAGCTGGCTTCAGTAAGGTCGAGCATGGTCTCACAGCAGTCGAAACCTTTCACGCATCGTGTTAAACGCTAACACGTGACCTTGAGACGACGCGTTGGATTGATGAAGACACCGTGACGTCATGCACTCTTTGCGCACTTCATCATTCACTTCCTCGTGCCGACTCTTGTACATGCCCTCGTCAACATGCGAATATCATGCAATCTGACCACTAATAACTGCGCTGGTATATCTAGAGTATATATCAAGCAGCTCCCTTCCCTTTCCGAGTCTTCCGCATTTTCTTCTTCTTCGGCTCCTCATACGCTTCATCATCATCATCATCCTCCTCGTCCTCAGCATTTTCAAAGCCATCCTCAGCAGCAGCTTTACTCCCACCCTTCCTCTTCTTACGCGTAGCAGCAGTTTTCTCCGGTGTCACAACTTCCCCATCCCCTCCAACACCACCAAGCAACCCCCCATCATCATCCTCCTCTTCCCTATCAACTCCACCCCTCGCCCCCTCCCTCTCCGCCAACCTCCCCAAAGCAGCACCCAACCTCTTCCCCGCCGCTTTCCTACCCACTTTCTTCCCACTCGGCCCACCATTCCCCCCTCTTACCCGCGGCGCAAACGCCCCCGCCCCCACACCCCCCTCAAAAAACTTTGTAATATTCGCCTGCGTCCCCTCCTTCTCGCGACGATTCATATCGCGAATAACAGGCACAAGAACCTCATCCGTGCGCTCCCAGCTCCAGCCAATCTGCGAACTGAGAAATGTGCGTAAGGAAGCTAAGTCCGGGACACCCCATTGAAAGGCCTCGGGGTCGGAATCAACGTCGGGTGTCTCGTATGCTTCTGCGACGCGAGGGTCCGGGAATCCCGGTGGGAGGAAAAGTTTCGTGCCGTGTGTGCGTCTGAAGCGTCGGCGGAACGCGTTGCCTTTGTCGGCGTCTTTACTTATTGTTCCGGACTGGACGCCTGTCCACCAGTCCTTGAAGTCGGACAAGTTCGGAAACTCGGCGAGGAGTTCGAGCGCGGTGACGGGGCCGATGCCCGGTATGCCGGTTGTGTAATCACTTCCGAGCAGCTGTGCGATGGCAATGAGTTTGTCGCGCGTGAGGCTGAATTCGGAGACGAGGTCGGTTGCGAGATAGCATTCGACGAATTTGGCGGCGTTGAACATGTTCTTGTATACGCGCGTGCCGCCGAAGAGGAACGTGTCGGAATCGTCGGTTACGATGCCGTCGACGAGACCTAACGTTACGAGCTCTGCGCATTGGGCTTCAGCTTCCATGGGCGCGGTGATGTACGGTAGGCCAAAGAGTGTGAGTAGGTGCTGGCATTCCGAAATCATCGTCTGCGTGACTTCGTCGGCGTCGCGACGGTCTTTCTTTTGCTGGGCGCGTAGAGACTTGAGTTCCTCGTCGAAGTCGATGCGTGTTTGAGTGTTGTTGGTGACTTCTTTGGCGAAGCGCGAGTGTTCTTCGGCTTCGGCTGCGAGGGAGGCGAAGAGCTCAGCGTCTTCAGGATCGGAGTATTGGTCTGAGTCATTACCTGGTAGGTCGAGATTGTCGTCTGCGACGCCAGTGGATGGCACGACAGGGATGGTAAGATCGTCGGGACCCTGGAGCTGGGCGGGCGATTCGGAGCGCTGGCGACGCCTTGCGCGTGGTGGTGGCTTGGTGTGGATGGGGACATCTTCGAAAGCAGGCGAGGGTGACTTGGATGGTTGTGTGAGTTCTTCACCCATCTGTAATGCTGGCGGCAGTTGTGGTAGTTCCGATTCAGTAGCAGGTTCCGCCATGGGCACATCTTCAAATTCTTCAGACGGGGATCGCGAAGGTTCCCGTTGCGGTACTGTTTCTGTATCTGCTTTCGCTCGCCGATCATCCTCAGGCTCGCTCTCAGACCAGTCAACCAGCTCGTCATCCGAGTCTTCAGCAAAAGGAGTCTTCTTCACCAGAGCAGGATCCTGTCTCGTAGGCGATCTCTGTCCGGGAGAAAGTGGTTTCGGCGGCTCAGCCCGTACTTTGTCCGCAAGATCACCCATGCGTAGTTTGTCATCCACCACAGGTGCATCCTCCATGACTTCTTCTTCCTTGTCTGAATCAATAGCAGTAACCCATCCGTCTTGAGGTTGACTGTCCAGATCAATGACTTCCTTCGTGTCTTGCGTGCGGAGGCTAGGCAGCTCCTGAAACTGAAAGCGAGCTTTCTCTTCTCTCTTTGCCTCTTCCCATTGCTTCTTCTCTTCCTGCCTCTGGGCGCTCAGATCTTCGTCTAGATCTCGATTGCCACTAAACCAAGGCGGAATTGGTGCAGCATCCTTTTTCTCGTGCTCAATTGTCTTTTCAAACCCGCCTGCTGTGTCTGCCTCGATCTTGTCCATCTTCTTCTTGCCTAGGATGGAGTTGCCGAGATTGAGCCTTTCAAACGGCAGCGGCCCATCGAAGCCTAATGCACTCGTGCTCTTCGTTGTAGGCTTCACGTCCTGAACTGGTCGTTGTGTGGGTGGCTTAGGTGATGCTTGTCGCGGCTTGACTGGTCGTTTCGACTTGCGAGACTCGGCCAACGCTGCTTGTAGGTCCATGTCATCGTCCTCACTATCGCTACCTTCAAAAGGACCTTTGGGTGCAAGCTTGTTGCTACGCGAATTCGCCAGTCGTGCGATAGCCATACCACGCCCCTTGACGCCAACAAATGGGTTGGCCTCAGCCGCGCGCTTTTGCTCAAACACATCTCGAACGGGGTCGTCTCCTTCAAAATCTCGGGCATCGTCTTCTTCGTTAGTGGCGTCTTCGCCATTCTGCTGCATTGAAAGCGCAATGGCCTGCTGCAATTGCACGTCCTCCTGATCGTCTCCAGCATCTTCAAACAGACCGTCCCCATTCGCAGCTGGGACATTCTCCCATTCCTCGTCCTCTTTCTCGTCTGCCAGGAATAGCGAGTCGGGATCTTGGCTGACAGGCGAAGCTCTCCGTGGCCTTGACTGCGCCGGCTTGCTCTTTTGAGAATTGTAAAACTTCCTTCGCCGCTTTGCCAACTCGTTCGAAATGAACTCCCTACCCTCCTTGTCCTCAGCACTGAGACCAGGCCTCGCTTTGGGCAGTCGATTCAACCCTTCGATCGGCACATCCTCAAAGTCATCCTCCTCTTCCCAATCTTCGTTCTCGGAAGCAGGTGGAGGCGGTAGATCGACGTCAATAGGTTTTTGTGCATTTCCTTCGTCTCTCTGCGTAACGACACCAAGCGCCCAACCACCCTCGACACCATCGTTCTTCACAAGAACATACTCCCTGTCCCTCTCGCCCGCAACACGACTCGCGCCACCAACACCAACCATATCATCATTCATGCCATTAAGATTCATCAACCGCTGCGTAAGCTCATTCCGCTCGCGCACACGCTCAATCTGGAACTTTGAGAACGCCATCCTATCCGGAAACATCGTGTCCAGCTGTTCCTTCGAGTACCCCATTCTCAGCCGACTCCGCAGCCTCGCCGCATTCAAAATATTATAGCGATCAACGGCCGGCAAGCTCTGAAAGAAGTGGCCCTCAAAGTCGATCTTCGAGAAATCGTACACATTGATGTCCTCTCCTCTATCAAACTGCCTTGCATAGTCCTCCAGCTCCTCGAGCGACATGACGCGCGGATCGTCGGCGCCGCCCATCTCGCTCATCGACTTGCCCAGATCGGGAAGATGGTACTGGTCCTTCTTCTTGAATTTCCTGTTCTCAGCGCGCTCCTGCTGCGACTGCAGGATCTCGTCTGCGTAGACCAGGTGCTCGGGTATATCTTCCTGCTCGTCCTGTGCGCGCGGGTGCCTCGCCGCTTCCTTGCGCTTCTTCTCGTCCTCCTCGGCCGCGCGCTGCATCTGTATAGCGAGCAGTTTACCCGCCGTGCGCACGGCATCTTCGCGCCTGCCCTCGCGGCGGGACTTGCGGTTGCTGATGGTCTGGCGCTTGAGGGCCGGGGCGCCGCCGTCGAAGACGAAGACGGGCTTGATGCCGATGAAGAGCAGCTTGCATACTCGCCGGAAGAAGCCGACAATGTGGCTGTTGCGTAGCGCGTTCCCTTCCTTGTCGCGCACGGCTTTGAGGAACTGGTAGATCCAGATCGAGGCGTCGACGGCTAGGCGCTTCTTGTTCAGCGTCTCGATCTTGATGGGTCGCGCGCAGGGCTGCAGCACTGTCCAGAGGCCGGTGACTCCCATGGCTTTGAGTACAGGAACATTGGTGCTTCAAGGTTACATACGATGGGTGCGTAAGGTAGATTTGGGTGAAGCTGGCTGCCTTGTGACATCGCGTCAAGAGCGTGTTCGATGACGTACATGCCAAGCTTTAACTCCTAACGCGTTCAGTGCAAGCCAAATGGAATGAAGACGACAGATGTCGATATTTTGTGCAACTAATAATATTGTCCTGAGTCCGCGTATCTACTCAATCCCAACTTCGCCATCCAATGCCCTAAGCAAGTCTCTCCAACAATCACTCATGAAGCCCGAGTCCAACACTCACACTCTGCACCTCTTCATCCGCCTCATCATCCCCAAAATCCCCTTCTTCGCCATCATCCACAGCCTCCTCAACACCATCCTTCTGCTGCTGCGCGCGTCGCGAAACCTTCTCAAGCCCCTCCTCCTCATCCGACTCCCCGCCATCTACAAACACCGCGCTGCGTCTTCGAATCTCTTCAATAAAGTCGCTGTTATTGCGAGGTAGCGGCCGTTCAATGCTCTTGGCCTGTAGATCCACCATCTCCTTCGGCGGCCGCAGCTCGAACATCGAATTAGGACGTTCGTGGTGCATATATGGCGATCTCGAGCGTGAAGGACCTTTGGGTGTGGCGGGCTGCGATGTGCGTGGCGACTTAGACCACCAGCCCGTGAGCCGCTTGGAGAGTGACGGACTATCTGGTGCTTCCTCCTTCGGTGCATTTGTGTCGACCTCTGCGAGCACGCCTTTCTTATTCTTAGTTTTGCGTGTGAAATTGAAGCCTAAAGGTAGCGTGATAGGTGTTTCCAGCGCGCCAGCCGACGACGACGATTCTGAGCCGGAGAGCGGATACAGTGCCTCGTCGCTGGCGCCGTTTCCTTTTGTGCGCTTGAGCAGGCCTTGCAAGTCGTCTTCTGAGAGCGCATTCACCATCTCGCCTTCGCGAATTCCGCGGGGTCGATATTGTCGTCGGCCTTGCTGAATTAGCTGTTCCAACTTGTAGCGGTTGGCGATGAACTTTAGTTTGGGGAAGGTGGATTGCTGGCCGACGTGGATCATGCGAGCTAGTCGTTGCGGTGTGGGATCAGTGAGGATGTACAGGAAGTCAGATGGGATAGACTTGGGCCAGATTGTGATTGTGCCGCTGAAACGCTGGAGCCAGATCTGTAGATCATGAGTACGCAGTTACAAGCGCGCTGAGCATGGCAGGGAAGGGTTTCTTACCTCACTCCAGTCTTGACCTAACGGGCGCGGCAGCAGTTCGAGATGTCGAAGTACCTTGAGCCACTTGTTGAGATCGAGCTTGAGATATTGCTCGGTCGCAGACCCAATGAAACCCCCTCGCCAACCGCGCCCACGCCGGTGGGTCACTGGGCGACCGACAGAGCCACGAGAACTGAAGAAGAATATGTTGATGTGAGGATTGACCTGGCTGACGATGGAGAAGCGCACATTGAAGTGCAGGTTGAGCGCCTTGAGGGGTATGTCGGTTCGCAGACTACCATCCTTCCACTTGTGGCCAAATGAATAGGGGACCAACGATCCGTCACGGCTCTTCTTCATCAAGACGACCGGATTCAAGATGCCTGGGACGGCTGCGGAAGCCAGAACTGCCGACCACACCACGCAGTCGGGCGCGGTGATGTAGTTTGCGAGGATCGTCGGCGAATGTGGATCTGATGGCACACAGGAGACGTTGAGGATGCGACCCGTCCGCTGGTATGCTTCCTTGAAGGTCATACTTCCGCGGGTCATCCATGCGCATCTTTTTGCCCAGTCCACGCTGTCAAATCTTGCTCCTGTGGCATACCATCGCTGCAAATGAGGTAAGTACAAGGACAAGATCGGCCTGGCTATGGAGTCTAAATAAATGGACGTACCTTAAACCATGTCAATGTCTCTTCGTGGCATGCTGTAATGCGGTGGGCCAGGGCAGGCACAAGGATGTCCTTCAACTCCTCATCTGTCCTCGAGCACAGCAATGCGGCCACCAATGCTCCACCCGATGTTCCAGTGATCACTTCAGGCAGAAGGCCAGCATCAAGCAGAGCCTTTGCGACGCCAAAGTGATAGTATGCAAATGTAGCGCCTCCCGATAGGCACAGAGCCGTTCGTCCAAAATTGCTGCCCAAGTGCTTGAATAGCGCGCGCTTGTCTTCGGGATCGAGCTGCGTCGTGCGAAGCAGGAAAGAGAGCGACGCTTCAGCTTCATCAATGAAGCCTTGCACTGCGTCTTTCGTACCATAGTATGTCTCGCTGTATAGCTTCGGATTCTCGAAACCACAGAAGTTGTTCTTCACGCAGGCTTCCAGTAACGCACGCAAATCTTCAACGGCGCGTGGCTGACCATCTGGTTGTTTTTTCGATGTCTTTCCACCCTCGTCGGACTCGGCTCGTTGGCGCAGCTTCAAAAGCTGATCATGTACCCGTCTGATCGTCTTGGAGTCGTAGTAGGCATAGTCGGGCTTCTTCTTCCACGCTTCGCCCCCAAGGTGGCTGTCCAAGTCATTCGCAGCCTTTATCCAATCTTCGTAAGATGAAACACTCTGCAACCGCTTCCTGAGTGCCTGTCGCCTGCCTCGCCATGCAATAAGCTTTTCATAGGCGTATATGTAAAGCCGCGTCAAGACGTAGCTGATGCTAAGAAATAGAAGCCAGCCCAGCACCACAATCAAAAGCGGCCATTTTAACAACACATACACAAAGCCCTCACGTGTCTCATCCTTCCCTCGTCTTGGTGGCGCTTTGCTCTTCTTTTTCCGCCGTACGCGCTGGTGTATCGGACTCCAGTCATTCAGCGCCGAGAAGAACTTGCGCGGTTCTGGCTGCGGCGCGGTAAGGTCTTCGGACGACGGGGAGCGATGCTCGGGCGCCGCTAGCGCCTTCGCGAACTCGTCGAAATGGGCTTCATCGACGAAGTCGTTGTCGTAGTCGGGCAAATGCGTGAAGTCGTAGGCGGTGGAGGAATAGGGCGCGGGCCCGTCGGTGGCTTTCTTCGCGTCAGCCATGGCGGTGAGGTCGGCGGGCAGGGCGTGGCATTATCGATGTGGTGGGCGTGCTGCTGTGGTTCGGTGCGTGTTGAGGCTCTAAGTTAGGTGCATGTGAGCAGCTGCAACGCGAGAAGTACGTCATCCTGGACCCTTTCTTTCGGCGGCTCTCCACATGCACGCACCGTCCCATCTCGTGCTTCTCCACAGCCTCAACATTGAACTATCAAACTGCCTCTTGAAAAAGTTTCCGTCCTGGCAGGAGCGTGACCTGACAAGCTCCGAGTCATTTCCGGCAATTCTTGTGCTACGCTGACAGGCTTCGAGAAGCTCTCACTCCGCGTGGCGGACCGATTTGTTTCGTCCCCAGAGCTGCCACAAGAACCCATCGTTTCAATTGAAGTCTCACGGCCGTCTCCAATTTTCTCACCGTTCCAGTCGAACGCAGCCGCTCATCCCCGGACGAGTTATTGCTTTCCGGAACCACTGCTTCCTTGGTCGACAACAAGGTTGAACCGTCGTTCATGCCTTCACGAGGTGCATATTCTGAGGAACGTTCGTGGCCTAACACACGAGACATGGATATGGTGCCTTGATCGGTCCGAGAAGGTGACGAATGCAATCAAGTATAAAATGTCTTGTTGAGGTCACAGTGATCACTGCGTTGCTCATTATTCACTCTTTTTCAATCCTTAATCACTCGCTACATCGTCCCCATACAGTCTCACCTGGTGTGAGCTAGATATCAGAACCACTAAATCACCACCTACCCGTATTAACCAACATCACCGCAAATATGAAGTCCTTCGCTATCCTCTGCTTGGTCGCTGCAGCTCTCGCAGCTCCCTCGCCAGCCTCCAACCCCAAGTCTCTCCCCAGCGGCAAGCCCGGCATCGCCGCCGCCTCCAATTGCACCGGAATTCAGACCCAGCTCACACAGGGCATCCAAGCCAACCTCGATATCCAAGCCCAAGAGCTCGCAGGGTAAGCCCCCCTCCCTCTCCCTTCCTCCCATCACTCCCACCTCCAACACTAACACCCGCCCAGCGTCCACGCCCTCCAACTCCAAGGCGGCACCGCAATGTTCGCCACCACGCAGCAGTCCGTCCTAGCCATCCAACAAAAAGGGATCACGATCCGCGAGAAGAACCAGAAGCTAGCGGGGGAGATCAAGAGCCCTGCTGCGGATGGCCTGGCTGTTGTTGCGGGCGCGCAGACCAAGGAGATCGAGCAGGTTAAGGGCTTGAAGGGCACGCAGGCGGATGCTGGGACGCTGAGCATGTTGGTGCAGGAGGTGAGGGATGGGACGAAGCAGAATCAGATGAATCTTGATGCTGCGAAGGGGCAGAAGTGTGGGGCGGAATAAGGGGTGGTGAGAGGGGTGGGATTGGGTTTTGAGATGAGTTCTGGGATTGAACGTGGTTCGCGTTCTTTAGCAGTCTTAATGTAGTTCGAGATACACGCTGTTTTCGCTCTGATCGTCAGTGCCGTGTTACGAGCGTTGGGAGACGCTTAAATCTAAACAGACAATCTCGTTAGTAGACTAGAATAAATTTTACTAGCTGCTAGCAGAAGCACATTTAGTCTGCGGTTCGAAGACGTCGTTGTAACTGTTGTGCTTTTGCAAGCTACAAATTATGGTAAGAAATGAATGGTAACTACGTCATTTTGGACCCTTCTTTTCTGACGGCTCTCTACCGTCTCAAATCTCAAATCGTATGCTTCCCCACAACTCCACCAACCACCACAGCTTCCAACCAACCTATGCGGCTCCGTCCGATAGTCTCATACTCTGTTGTACACGTACGCGCGCGATATCGACCACAATGGAGACTGCACCGGCCGCTGATGACGCTCGCTATCGAGACGAGTTGCGATGATACGAGTGTTGCTGTGCTTGAAAAGAATGATACAAATGGCGAGACTGCCGCACACCTTCACTTCCACAAGAAGGTCACCTCGAATAATGCTGAGTTCAAGGGAGTGCATCCACTTGTCTCGCTACTATCGCACCAGGAGAGTCTGGCAAACCTTGTGAGCGAGGCCATGCGCCATCTCCCACCAAAGACCAACAGCGCAGAAGACGCACAGCTTGAGGATGGTCCAGATGCGGTGGACATCACGCAGAAGCGGTTGCCAGACTTCGTCTCGGTAACACGAGGGCCAGGTATGAGAGCGAACTTGTTCACTGGGCTCGATACTGCAAAGGGACTGGCCGCGGCATGGCAGGTTGGTACCAGACCGGTAGTTACACTTTCTACACACTGCTAATGCCTCTACTAGAAACCACTCGTAGGCGTTCACCACATGCAAGCTCACGCGCTTACCCCACGCATGGCCAACGCTCTCGAGTCCCCTCCCTCATCTGCCTTGACGCCGGGCTTCCCCTTCCTCTCCGTACTCGCATCGGGCGGACACACACTACTCATACACTCCTCAGGCCTGACACACCATCGTGTACTGGGGTCCACAAACGACATCGCGATAGGCGAGTGTCTAGACAAAGCCGCGCGCATCGTATTGCCGGCCGAGCTGTTGCAGACCACCAAGAGCACCATGTACGGCGCGCTACTCGAGCGATTCGCATTCTCGCAAGCCGAACATGAGGTTACGAATACGGCTGGCACTAGAAACGACCCTGCTGTCTCCGCACGAGACCGAGGGAAGGGTGCTGCCGGCTGCACTGCGCGAGAATACTTGAAAAAAAAATCCGGCGGTCGCTACGCATGGTACAGGGTGCCCGCAAATCACGACGATGCCACACGCATGAGCGCAACAAAATGGGGCTGGGGCTTCGACCAACCGCTGACCAAAGTCCACGGCGGCACCAAGATCAACAGTCTGGAGCTGAGCTTCTCCGGCCTTCTGACTGCAGTAGAACGTGTAGTTCGCTTTCGTACGGACCTGGCCTCCAGAAAGCTCACAAAGATTGAGCGAAGTATCGAGGACATTACTATCGAGGAGAGGAAAGACATTGCCCGCGAATTGATGCGCGCAGCCTTCGAGCATGTTGCATATCGAATGATCTTAGCACTCAAGTCAATCCCCGATCAGCCAGCGGTCGTAATGTCTGGAGGCGTCGCGGCAAATTCCTTCCTAAGGCACATGTACGTCGACCTGGGTGAGTCGTTGCGGACACGCTGACTTAGGCACTAGACTTGCAAGTACACTGTGCGCCCGCGGCTACTCCGACACCATGTTGTTTTTCCCACCGCCGGCATACTGTACCGACAATGCAGCTATGATTGCGTGGGCTGGGCTGGAGATGTTCGAAGCTGGGTATACTGATCCTTTGAGCATACGCGCTATACGGAAATGGCCGCTTGATGAGTTGCTTGAGCCGGATACAGAGGGATAGTGGCATCGCGCCTGTTGTTCGACATCACCGCGCCAAAATTCCTTGCACTTCCGACGTGCTATGCTGGCTCATTCCGGACACACCAGGCTGGCTACGAGGGGCTCTATGTCGCGCTCAAGGCACTTTCTGAAAGCGCGTGGCATTCTTGGACTCACATCAGCCGCTGTTTTCCATATTACCTCACCAGACCCTTGCTTTTGGTGCCTACAAATCTCATGCGGACAGTAGTTAGGCACAGCATCGTACCCAAATAGACAGATGGTTCTCCAGGTCCATACCCGGTGTGCTCGGTTCGATGATTATCACAGGCTTTACGAGCACACGTCGAGTAGGCGCAAATCGGGCTGGCTCTACCCCAACTGAGGGGGTATATAAGCGTGGCGAATATAACCACGCCTAGGCCAAATCACCGATATCTGCCAACAATGGGAACAATGGATGAAGACTGGGTTGCAGTTGATCTGGAACTATCGACTCGTCTCGACATGGCAAGGGTTGCTGGTCTCTTGCGAACCACATGTGGCGGCTGCCGAATCCCTGCAATACCATACAATAACCCGCAATATACCCAAACAACGATCACTTTAACATTACGAACTTTTCTCGCTGCTGGCCAGATGCTCGTCTCTGGATCCTCTGTCTCCTCTTCTGTATGCTAAAAATAGTCGGCCTCCAGGTCTTGCCACTGGCCCATCCGAGCTTTATCAGCATTGATTGCTTCCCAGGGTTAATGAGACTACCTCAGGCCCGGATCAAGTACTGCTTGGGCTCGCTCCTGCGACATGTCGAGTACTTCGCACACGAAATCGACACTGAGGTACGGGTGATGAGTGTCTAGGCCCGTATCTTTCATATGAGCATAGTACAACCACACGTGTGACCCGTACGGCCAGCCGACGAAAGAGTATAACATGGCGGCAGATTCGCAATGATCAACGATTTCTTTGTACGCGCATCTTCACCCCTCTAGGTTGTTGTACAACGCCATAGTGATACAATGGCGCCTGTCCGACAGAGCGTGTTGGTTCTGCTTGGCCTTACGGTCAGGTATGTCACTTGTTGCACCAGAGGTTGAGCTTGTACTGACGGCTCATAGCATCCGCGCACTGCCCGCTGGTATTCAGAACCGACAGATTGCGCCGATAGGAAAGCCTTCCTACTATGTATCGTGGGACACCGGAAGCCCGGACCCAACCCCGACACCTGAGCCAGAGTACCCAGAGGAGCCCGAGGATCCGGAGTACCCAGCTCCAGGAAAGCCATCAGACCAGTTCTCACTCGGAACGCCAAGCGGATGGGTAAGCTGGGCGACGGAAGGTCCTGCTGAAACGCCTTCACCTACGCCTGAGCCTGAATACCCGGATGACCCAGAGTATCCAACGCCAGGCAAACCGTCAGACCAGTTTTCGCTCGGTACCCCTAGTGGATGGATTTCGTGGGACGGTGAGGGCCCGAAGACGCCTGAGCCCGAGCCGAGCAAGTCATCTGTTGTCGTTGTACCTTCGCCGAGCAGCAAGCCTGTTGAATCAAGTGCTTTTTCGTCCGTCTACTCGGCGCCACCGAAGACTAGCAACAAGTCGAGCGCTCCATACAGTTCTTCTGCTGCTAAACCCACTTCCACCAAGAAGCCTACTTCTACCAAGAAGCCTGCGTGGCCTCCTTACTACCCTCCTCCACCAAAGACAAAGACCGGGAAGTCCAGCACGCCAAAAGCTTCATCCACCCCAAAAGCTACTCCAAAGCCAAGCTCGACTTCGACGCCACCCCCGACGCCGAAACCTACGCCTACGCCTGCCCCGGCATATCCAAGCAATGAGATCCCCCTCCCCACTTCGTTTTATGTCAGCTGGAACAAACGCGACGAGATGGCTATCAAGCCAAAGCCAACCAGGAAGCCGAAGACGAGCTCTAAGAAAGTCACACCAACTCCCACACCCACTCCCACGCCCAGTTTGTCAACCGAGTATGAATCTCTCCCACCCAACGAGATTACCCTTGGACCACCTCAGGTGTCCGTCTCCTGGGGTAAGCGCGACGCCGCTGCTGCCACCGAGACGCCTCCACCTTTCCCTTGGCCTACGCAAGCAAATCAGATCGACGTCGTCCCTGTGCGTGTTAGTGTAGAGTGGGATAAGCGCGCAGCTGAAGCACAGGAGATCAATACTATTGGGCTGCAGTTTCCTACGCATGTAAGTCTAGCTGTCAATTGCATTGTGAGGACGGAATGTTAGCATTCTAATGCTGAGTTTTGTTGTAGAGTCTGATATGGGAGCCGGTGAAGCCTCAGCCTCCCACGTATATTAGCTGGGGTAAGCGCCAGAGCGACGCTGAGCCGACGGATGTGCCTGAGCCTGGGTTCCCAGACGATGAGGATGAGCCCACGGGCCCGATTGAGATTCCGCCTGCGCCCGTGCCGAATATGCCGAATAGCATTGGTGTTAATTCGCCGAGTGCGACTGTAAGTTCACCGTCTCTCACATTTTACCCTTTTGCTCGAGCGGACAAAAACTAATACTGTGGTGTGATGTGAAGGTCATATGGGGTAAACGCCAGGAAGAAAACGAACCTGAGCCTGAGCCTGAGACGGAGGACGACTTTCCTGAAGACGAATTCCCAGAAGACGAATTCCCAGAAGACGAATTCCCAGAAGAAGACGACGGCCCAATTGAAATCCCACCCTTTCCCGTCCCTACTCCGCCAAATAGCATTGGTATCAATCCGCCCACACACACGGTTATCTGGGGTAAAAAGCGCCAGCATGAACCTGATGAGGTGACGCTTGGGGCGCCGCAGGCGACTGTTATTTGGGGATAGGAGAAGTGATGGGCGGATGGAATGGGGATCGGGATGGGGATCGGAAGTGGTGCGGTGGTTACTCTGTTTGGTAGGTCTGAGGCGACGAGTAAGGGGGATAGTGCGTCACCTGCGCTAGAGAACCAGAGGGTTGAAGGGATCAATATCGATGGCGAGTGAACGACGTGCGTGTTGTCGTAGATTCCCAGTCGCTAAAGGGACCATGGAATGAGAAAAGCTTTGCACTGTCGTGATGCAAGATCTGTTCATGCTATTGTTTACTTGACTAGACTGTCATGTCTATGATTAACTCCATTTGATGATGACCCGTTGGACGTATGTAAATCCCACGGCAAAGTTCTCGACATCGTCTTACACATACGTAGATGAGAACATGCCATACCATACCAACGCGACTTCACATCCATCCCACGAGCACTAACCCGGTATCTTACCACGACGAGGACTTAATGAAGGAAAGCTATATACACATGTCGATACTAGCCTTTATGTGTTACGAGATGCAAAACAAAAGTGATCACAGCACACATGCACACACGTAGCGGTGCATAAATGCCGTGTAAGTAATCCGAAGGGAAAAGACGGCATTAGAATGCTAAGATTCTAGAGCGCACTTGCAGTGTCTATGGGTGTCTTCGTGTGTATGGGGTGGTTTGGGGAAGTAGAAGATCGGGTAGAACATGAAGAAGAAGAAGAAGAAGGGTGCTTGATAGAAAGACTATAGAGTAAATTGTAACAGACACATCATGGATGGAATTTGTGTTATACATTCGCTTAGATAATGTTCACTCGCGTGACGAGTGACGAGGGGATCTGAGAGTGCGAATCGTTTATCGTCTTCATGTGCTCCGAAGCTACAGATTGATGTCCTAGATGTCAAGATATTCGGACCGAGAGCGAGGTGGTCGTCCTACCCACTACGCGAGACGAAATAGCTAAATTAATATGCCTAAAGTTCATGCCCCGTGCTTTCTCCTACTTTTAGCGCTCACTTGACTAGCATCGGGTGTGTACGACGCCACATGCATCTCATCGGGGCTGTGACACGTCAACAGCCAGTAAGACTTGTTGCACGCGATTGTTTGCTGTGCTACCCCACTCACTATTCCGATGACAAAACGAGGAGGGCAGACTGTAGAAATTACTCTCCTCATGTGCATTTGCGACACAGCTGCAGACTAATCGGACATGGCATCGCTTGATTGCTCCTTCGCAGAGTCCGTCCGTCCCCTAGCTATCAAAGCTCTATCTGATAAGACTGTAGTCTCATCCAATCCGACCTCTTCACCTTCTTCATCGGCGCAGACAAGAAGCGGTTCGTCGTGCACTCTAGCGCGGTCGCAGCTACATCCGAGCCCCACAGAGCGCTCGTTTCGGGAGGACTAGCAGAGTCTACGACACGGTCTGCTGAGTTGCCGGATATCGAGCCGGAGGACTTTGTGCGGTTTCTCGAGTACGCGTATCGCGGGAACTACACGGTGCCGTCTTGGACACACGATGAGAGCCTACATGCCTTGGACAATACCAAAGCCTGCACCGTGCCGCAATCTCCGCCGTCGCAAGCTCCACGCCCTGAGCTCGACTTCACCGGACTAAGTAAAAGCCAGAAGAGGAAGCTGATGTTGGAAATAGCCTCTGAGCGAGCCATCTTAGATACTAGTACCGCCAAACCGGATCCACATGCGGCGCTGACCGAGGGGTACAACATCAAGCCCAACGCCGCAGCATGCCAGGACTACACGCCTGTATTCCTTGCGCACGCCCTTTTGTACTCCTTTGCTGACATGCGGTTGTGCGCCTCGCTCAAGGAACTAGCTCTTTGCAAGCTACGTGGTACGCTCGGCGCGTTTGAGCTGTATCCCGAGCGCGTGCGTGACGTGGTGGAGCTTGTGCGGTATGCGTATGAGAACGGGCCCGATCGCAATAAGAAGGGCGTTCCGAACGATTTGCGAGAGTTGGTGGTGGTGTATGTGGCTGACGAGGTGAAGACTGTGGGGTCGGACAGGGAGTTCAAGGCGTTGCTGGAGGAGGGTGGGGAGTTTGTGGGTGACTTTTGGGGGTTGGTGTTGAAACGATGTGTGTAGACTGGTTTGATGTATGCTCTGGGTTCACTGCACTGGTTGCATGAGCAAGATCTACTTCTAGTGTGTGGTTACTACTTACATGTGTTCCAGCTCTATGCTCATGATGCGTCGCAACGTGATGCCGCTCTCATGGTGCCTTTACAGTATGCCAGCCAAGTCTTGCCAATTTCTCAACTTGCAACGGCTCTAGACATTATGCCTCTCTACCATATGCTGAACGCTCTTCGCATAGCTCAACGCATCAAGGCGCAGCACTAACATACGCAACCATAGCCTTCACAGCATCCCCCTCGTTCGCGCGCAAAAGCTCCGTAGCCTTCTGTTTCGATACATCAAGCTCAGAAACCTATCCTTCATTAGCACCATCCCAGCCTACCTTTCCAAACCCACTTACCAACAGATTCACATCCGCAACCTCAACCTTGACCACCTTCTTCTCCTCCCTCTTACTATCCTGAACGTTCAATCCCTCCATCGCCTTATCCAGCGCCTTCGTATCCACGTCTTTCTTCGCGCCTGCATCGTCCTGCGTGTCCAGTGTTGAGAGTGCGGCGGCGGCTTTGCGGTCTTCGGCAGTGGCTGTGGGCGCGTGTGCGTCGGCGGCGCCTTCGTGGAGTTCGGAGGGTTGAGGCTCGGCCATTGTGGGTGAGGATGGGCGCGGGGAGGGGATGGGTGTTATGGAGCTTGAGGAGAGGGAGTAGTAGGACATGTAATGGTGGACGGTGGACGATGATTGGTATGTGGGGTATGCGGTAATGGAGCGGAATGGCGGGGATGTGGCCAATGGGAAAAAGGATTGGCTGTGGTTGGCTAGGAATTCGTGTATTTGGTACGCTAAATTGTTCTTTTTTGACGCGCACATTTCATCGGTCGCGACTCATGGCGTACGCCTAGATCTGCATTTCAACACACACTCAGATTAGTGACTTCCAAACTTCTAGTTGTACGTGTATCTTGCATTTATGTAAACCCTGTTGACATTCCGTGTATCTATTTTCGCGCTCTGTAGTCATGCCCCTCTGTCCTTTATTCACATCGCTTTCCGGCCAACCCTGGCCCGATCTTCCAAATTAACCCTGGAATGCACGTGGAATGGTGACTCAAGCGGTCCACTACTTGCTCGCTTTACTATTTAAGATGGCTGCTTGTTAACATTTCTCAACACGCAGGCAATGAATTCGGAATCTTTCGGCAAGCTCGAAGGTTACCTCGCGCAGTACGTGTCCGCCACAAGTGGTCGGCAGGAACAGACACAAGGCTCGAACGTCACGGTACCGGTCCAAGCAGCAAGCACGATGGAGAGCACACAGACAGCGAGTATCCAGTCATCGGATTGGTCACCAACGTGTAAAAGTATCGTGTTCTTCATTGTCGTCAAGAGCTAACAACGACAGCCTGGAAATCGAAACCGATCAAGCAAATCGTCCAGTACGAGGACCAAGTGGCAGCAGACGCCGCCTGCAAGCGCCTCTCAGCACTTCCGCCAATCGTCACACCAACAGAAATCGTTCGACTAAAGAACAATCTACGCGATGCAGCACTCGGCAACGCCTTCCTACTGCAAGGTGGTGACTGCGCAGAATTGTTCTCTTACTGTGCCGATGAACCCATTGATGCGAAGATGAAGCTGCTGCTACAGATGAGCTTAGTGCTCATTTGGGGTTCGAACAAACCCGTCATCCGAATCGGTCGCATAGCTGGACAGTACGCCAAGCCGAGGTCAAGTCCGATGGAGATGGTGAACGGCAAAGAGATTCCAAGTTTCCGCGGCGACATTCTGAACGGCTACGATCCAGAGCACCGGAGAGTGGATCCTGAGCGGCTTGTCAGTGCGTACTTCCACTCTGCGACGACGTCAAACTACATTCGTGCCCAGCTGTCCAGTGGTTTCGCAGATCTGCACAATCCAATTGATTGGGAGCTTGGCCATGTTCGGGATCAAGAGCTGCAGTCCAAGTACCAAACCATCGTCCAGAGTATATCCGACTCACTGCGCTTCATGAAGACGATTGGCGCCGACACGTCCGGTCAGCTGCAAACTGTCGACCTGTTCACCAGCCACGAGGGTCTCGTACTGGAGTACGAACAAAGCTTGACCAGGCGGCTCAGACATCCATCAGGCCACGAGTCAACACAGCCCTCAGCAGACGGCAAAGGCTGGTACAACACATCAGCACACTTCATCTGGATCGGCGACCGCACACGCCAGATTGAGGGCGCTCATGTGGAGTACTTCCGGGGCATCGAGAATCCCATCGGCATCAAAGTCGGTCCTTCGATGAAGAACGACGAACTGGTGGAACTGCTTGACATCGTGAACCCGAGCAAGGAGGTTGGCAAAATCACTTTGATCACGCGCTACGGAGCCGACAAAGTTGAATCGATGCTCGGCGCACACATCGAAGCAGTAAAGAACAGCGGGCACGTTGTAGTCTGGCAATGCGACCCAATGCACGGGTAAGTCAACATCACTCCCCACCATTCCCATTCCCATCAAGCTCACACCATCCTAGCAACACCCGCAGCACACCAACCGGCATCAAAACGCGCTCCTTCAACAGCATCTTCTCCGAGCTCTCGTCCGCGCTCAAAATCCACAAGCACCACAACTCCTTCCTCGGCGGTATGCATCTCGAGCTCACGGGCGATGCGGTGACGGAGTGTACGGGCGGAAGCGAGGGTCTGGTAGATGAGGATTTGAGCTTGAATTATACGACGTTTTGCGATCCGAGGTTGAATGAGAAGCAGGCGTTGGAGTTGGCGTTTTTGGTGGCGGGACATTATCGTGCGGATGGGGGGTTGTGAGGGATGGATAGCAGTATTTGTACAGCAGCAATACAAAAGTATTTCATCTCAAGTATAACTATATATTGTCTGACCCAACGACCTTAAGAATTTAGTCGTTAATTCCAATCCACGTGACCCAGCCCCACTCAAAAGTTCCCGCCCGCCAAACCCATCCGCTAACTTATGTGACGTTATCGCCCGCAACACTCCAAACCACCACTTTCGCCCCACCCTTCCACTTCAACACTCCCGAAGAATCACATATCATGGGTAACTCAGCATCTAAGGCGGCTGGTTCAGCGGCGCGCAAATATCCTACCAGGTCCCCCACGCATACTCCTACGACTCGCGTTCCTAGGACTTCCGCGCCTTCCGCGCAGGCGCAGACTCAGGGACAGGGACAGGGACAGAGTGCGGGACCGAGGGTGCATCCGGAAACACAGGCGGTGGGGGGGAAGACAGAAGGTGAGTGTTTCAGAATTCACTGCAGGTCGTAGCATACGAGTGTCAATCGGATGGGGCTGCTCAGAACCAGCTTGAGTCACGATAAGCCATGTTGGAAAGCGACACCATTCGCAGGAAAAATAGAACAACATTACACTCATATGTAGCAGCACGCAGTATATAGACTATGGGAGACGGAGCGCTGACATGGAATACATGATAGCCGTCGAACTCGACGCCAAAGACCCAGCACTCGCCGCGCGCCTCAGCAGTCTAGGCGCCGTCCAACCCAACCCACACTACTCGCCCACATCAACCTCGCAATTCGATCCCCGCCGTAACCAATCGACCAACGAGCCATCCGACATGATGCAAGCGCCGCCTCAGTCCGCGTTTCCAGACCCGCGAAACAACCCCGTCCTACGCGTGCTGGAGTCGAGACAGCGCATTGCGGATATGGCTGAGGATGAGTTGAGGGATGTTGGCAGGAGGAGCTTCAAGGGTAGGACGTATATTGATGCTGGGACTATTACGTTGGCGCTTATGAGGCAGGCGAGGGGGGAGCCGAATGAGAGGATTGAGAAGGCGTTGGGGATTAAGGAGGGGCGGTTGGGGGTGCTTAAGAGGGGGAGGGTTGGGGCTGTCCAGATGGAGGGTTGAATTCTACAAAGCCGATATGGCATTGGGACGGAAATGCGAAGATGCATGACGCAATCGATGTTGTTGTTCAACTGCTCGGCGGGGAACGCTTGCAGATGGAGGGTTGGGGCAACACGATACTCGGGTCAGGCTGTGAAGAAGGATGACGTGGTCGACATTGTTGAAGACGACAACCGAGCGCAGAATGCTTTTGACCCTCGAACGGGCGATACATACAACACGACGCCTTCATCGCCGCGAAAAGCACAAACCAAGTGCCGCTACGATGCGAACCCATCACATACCGATACCCAATCGTTACCCGAACGCCGACAATGCACAACACAACGAAAGAAAGATGCAGCGAGCAATCAGAAGTCAGCCTGCTCGTGGATAGACTGATTCAGCGCCTCCAGGGCGCGCTTCAGGCTGTCCTGACTGACTTCCAGCCCGTTCTGACTCACATCATCAGCCCCGATCTTGATCAGGCCGTCTAGTCTTGCGCGACCGGGACGTAGCGATTTCGCGCCTTTCCACCGCGCTTTGAGCATCTTCTGGAGCGACGGGCCCTCTGGGTCGATCTCTTGACTATCGTGCAGGACGGTCAATGCGTTTAATACATTGAGGAATATACTGTCACACCATCAGCAACGACTCTACCACAAATCAAACCCGACAGATGTCAACCTACCTCTGCGTCAACCCCACATCATGCTCCCAATCATCCGCCACATTCGTAAAGCTGTTCCCCCTCGCCACAACATCGAGGAACATAAACAGGCTCTCTTCAATACTAATATCGGACGATAATTGCGACGTCACATTCGCCATGATCCAGTCCGCGACTTCGAAAAACGTCTTCTGATCCAGGTGGCAGAAGTCGTAGAATCGGTCTGGTATGGTGAAGAGCAGACTTATCGCACGCTTTGCGCCGGGACTCTCGATGCCTTCCATGCTACTGTGCGACGAGGACGATGTTGAGCTCATAATGTGTCGGTGTTGCGGCAGTCGGCACGATGTAAGCGCGGTCAGGTGGACTCAGCTCGTGCGATAAATGTCCCCCGGAAAATTTCCAGTATGAGCGGCAATATAACAATTTGCGATGCGATTTTCGATGCGAGATTGTTGTTTTCGATGCGAAGTCTGTTCCTGGCCTGGAGGGCAAGACAAGACAAGACAAGGGCAGGGCAAGTGAAGCGCGCTTTCGTGGTGGGGCCGTTCCGTCTTGAGACATGTGATGCTGGTTGGCATGTGAAAGCGCCCTGACCAGCGAAATGACATCAGCTGGGTTGGTCGGCATCTTTCGTCTTTGGCTTTGGACAAAGGCGCGCGTGTCGGTGCTCTTTGTCTTCGCTCGCTGGAGTCGCATTGCTTTCGATGTAGTCTATCACGAATTCTGCTTTGCTGAATGATATTTTGGCGCAATGCATAGCCTGAGATTGAGTGGTGACTTTCGTGATGCCGGCACTCGAAGCTAAATGTGGAAGGTGGGTACGGGCGACGCGTCTATTCCGGTTCACGTTTTGACGTGACATGGTGGAGACTGGAGCGCGCATCGTGAAATGAATCGGGTTTCCGTGTCCGAGCATCGCGATCAGGTTTTGGAGCGTTTGCTGTTGTCCGCGAGTCGTGCGCAGGGCTGAATGTGGGAACGCTTGGCTGGCGGAATTCCACCACTTTGGCTGAGTCAGGGTTGGACAAAGGAGGTTTGTGGTAAGGCAGGACATAGATATGGCCGCATGGGTATTAATCGTGCATGACTTACCAGATCCTTCAGAAATATGTATCTATAATGGCTCTTTGCTGCCTTGGATCCAATATGTCCCTCCTACACACCCTCGACCCTCAGCATCACCACCACCATGCTAGGCTACATCTCCAGCACCCGCAAAAAGTCCTGCTTCGCATGCGTCAAGGCCAAACGCCGCTGTGACTTGGGCTTCCCCTACTGCAAGCGCTGCTTCGTCAAAGGCCTGGATTGCAAATACCCAAATGCTACCCCGCGCGAGACCAATAGTCAGCGTTCCGGAACCGCGACTGGCGAAGTCGTGCTGCGCCAGACAACGCCGGATATTAGCCTGCCAGTTGACACTACGACGGATCTCACATTCATTGATACAAACATCAGCGACTTCAACATCGACTTCTTCCTCGGCCTGTCAAGCTCGTCCAGCAGCTCAAGCTCAACGAGTCCAGAAAATATACCACAGGACCTCTACTTCCAAGATGACTGGAGCATCGATATCCAACCACCCGTTCACGATGACTGGAGCGTCGATATGCCCCCTTTACTCCCACCTGCAATATTCACGGCTCAAACACAAACATACCTCAACCGCGATCAAGTCTCGTACGTAATCGCCGGCCTCTTAGCATTTCCGGCATCAATGGCCTACGCTGGCGTCACTCCCTTTATACACAAGAACTTGTACGACGCGCACGAACCGGAAGCGTATCAGGACTGCGTCGCGTTGTGTGCACTATACATGACCAAAACAGCACGCAACAGAAGCATACTATCCAACAGCATTGGGCGCAAGATATCACTCCTAACCAGCGCGAGCACAACCTGGACTCTCATCGAGCACCTAGCCGCCGTGCAAGCGCTACTCATATACCAAGTAATCCGCCTCTTCGACCCAGACTTAAGCCTCCACAGCGCCGCAGAAAAAGACAACGCCGTGCTTGAACTCTGGTCCGCGCATCTATGGAAGCGCTTCTTCAACGAGACACAATCTTTCAATACGCCACACGCGCGCTACGTATTCCACGAATCGCTTAGGCGCACGGTGCTCATGTCGGTGTTTGTGCGCTGTGGGTGGGGCTCGCTGATGAAAGGCGGGTTGGCGGAACATGTTCCGGTGCTTGGGAGGCTGCCGATTGCGAGGGACTTGGGTGCGTGGAAGAGGGGGGCTGAGGAGTGGGGTGTGGGTATGCTGGAGGAGGAGGTTGTGGCGTATGGGGA
>Ga0265798_10002459_pt1 | contig 27425 bp, 29 predicted proteins | sample P3T30metagenome_FD_192430 | JGI IMG/M metagenome (GOLD analysis project Ga0265798, IMG submission 192430) | Plant litter microbial communities from East Loma Ridge, Irvine, California - P3 T30 | ecosystem: Environmental > Terrestrial > Plant litter > Unclassified | place: USA: California...
AGGCAAAGTGAAGCCAAAAGATTCGCAAAAAAAATGTTAGCGTCTCTTTGATTGAGCGTGTCATCCTTAGTGCAGGGGCCATGCTAATCTTCTCTGTATCGTTTCAAATGACCAAATGCCCGAAGGCAAAGGGAAACTCGATTGTGGTGGTTATATACCCAAGGTCGAGCGGTGAGGGTGTTTGTTTGCGTCGAGCGGGTACCCGGGCTTGTGCGCAGCAACAAGGCAGCAGGCGGCGTGTGGCATGCGCTAAGCGCCGGCAGGGGGCCGAGGGGAGAGGAGAAGAGTTCCGAGACGGCTGGTCAAGGTTGAGTCGATGTTAGCATGGCCTGCAGATGGAGTGTTGAGCATACCTTTGGTGCGGCGCTTCCTGCGACCCCGGCCTCGCACTACGACGATGGAGCGTCAAAGTGGCGCCTGGAGCCAAGGCGATACCCTTGAAATGCTTGATAGTCTGCTTTTGATGTTGTCGCATCCTTCGGAAGCTGCTTTGGCTATCTGATCAGCTTTGAACGACATCCGTGGAATTGAGGTTGAAGATCCACCAACCGTGACGCATTCCGGCAATCAGTTAGCCAGAAGAGAAGGAGGCAGACATGAAAGAAACGGATGAGAAGGGACGGATGTAGCAGCTTGCTGATGATGCTTAAGCGTATCTGCGACAACGTTAGCTGTACGCGAATGGGAAGAGCAGAGCAGACGACGACACTCAACACTATGGCGTTGGGTGTATTGCGAAGACTGGACAAGAGCTCATCGCATGAATAACCTGGAGAAGGCAGACCGCCCGCGGTCAGCATGCTGTTGTCCTGAGAGGAACGAGGCACTTACCGTCGAATCCGAGAAGAGCACATGCGCGTATGCGACACCAACCGGTTAGCATGATGCTGACTTGGGGGATCAGAGGTACTCACCGTCACGCCGCTGGGTACGAGTGAGGAAGCTGGAAGAGCACATTGCGCGCATACGACACCATGCGGTTAGCAGGATGTTGTCTTGGAGAGAGGAGGTACTTACCTTGAAAGTAGCCGTCAAGACTGGAAGTCCGCCGCGGAGTCGAACAAGGTCAGAATACACGCATCGCATTAGCAAAGTCCATATCTTTGAGCACTTGGTCGATTCGAACGACACTCACCAGATGCGTGGCGCCGCCGCCGACACCAGAAGCTGCCAAATTCGATCAAGTGTCCTCAATTTCATGTGAAGTATGGGAAATGTACGGACGACCCAGAACATCAGTCCAATCAATTGGAAAAGATGCTTAACCCACGCCCGACCATCGAGCTGTGGGTCTATACAGGACAAAAGCCCTGAATAGCAACTCGAAATGCGACTTGCTCTTGGGAGCCGCTCAGTGAGAGGCCACTATGAGGAAGTGGTCTCACTACCTTAGAGGTTGATGCGACTCCCTGAAACCAACATTGGGACTGCGATCGATCAGAGAAAGAGATGAGGACATGAGAACACGCCGGTAGTGTCTGAATACTTGGGTCAGCTGATCAATGGGAACAAAACTCACAAGATACTTTGGCCGCTACGGAAAACGACGCGCGACAATGCTACCAGTGTTGATTGGTGATCGGGCGGAGTTGCCGCGAGTGGAAGATGAGAAGCCGTCAGGCGATGCGACCAGGAAGAGGAGCCAGGCGAGGAGGCGTATATCTTGGTGATCAGCAATGTGCTTCACCACCGAGCATTTGGTCAAGGCACTTACTGCGATAAAGTAATCAAGACCAAAGCCTGCCGGAACGCGAATTGAAGTGCCTGGTGCCCAAGTTAGTGAAGGAGCCGGATCTTCATACACTTGTTCAATATGAACGACACTCACAAGATAGCATCCGCCGTTCCGAATGATTGGGCTCGAGAAAGCTGACCATCGTCAACGCCAGTCGGGAAGGCGTGCATGCAGAACATCAGTATAAGCCACAGCCATCGAGCATTTGGTCGGAAGTACTTACAGCGATGCGACTGTCAGTCGAAAGCGAGCGCGATACCGGAGATCATGCGTTTGAAGTCAGCCACCGTCTCAAACCTCCGATCATCTAGTCAATTTGACCGACACTCACAGATTGCTGTCGGCGCTCCTGGAGACGACGCCAGAGATAGCCGCCATTGGATCAAGGGCTGGGGAAAGAGATAGGACTCAAATCTCGGCGGTGCGGACTGGAGAAGCTACTATGAGGAAGTAGTCTCGGAAGATTATCGCACCGCCTTGAGAAGTGCAGAGCGAGCGTCGGTACAAGCCGAGAGGAGATGTGGAAGAGTTAGCTATGGTCTTGTATGAAGGGGAGCGAAGAAGGGAGTACTTACCGGAAGCGAAGATACGCAGCCAGGTCAACATCAAAGGCGGAAGCATCATATCACGCAGGCAAAAGGGACCGAATAGGTATCAAACAAGTATAAATCTGAGAAGGGTTAGCAACTGGAACCGGGAAGAGAAGCAGGGATGGGAGACTTACTATATCTACCGCAACACCAAGGAGGGTTTCCTTCGATACTTCTCATCATCCACTCCACCAACTCATCCTCGCCTGGGCGTGTCTTAACATATGTAATCTCGCCAAAGCCCTGGAAGAAGGAGCGGAGCTCGTCCTTGGTGACGTAGCCGGAGAGACCGCCAATGAAGACGGTGGTGTTGTTGGGGTCAGTGAACTGGTTCCATGCGCTGGGAGTCAGTGAAAGAGTGAATGAAGCGGAGGGACCGCAGCCGTGGCGAAGATTGATCTAGCATAGGCCCTGGACTGTATGTGTTCTCGAAGTCGTCGCTGCGGTAACTCTTTGGCGATGGTGATATGCTCTTGTCCAGGACAGAGCTGTGCAAATGGACCGCAGCCGTGGCGAAGATTGATCTAGCATAGACCCTGGACTGTATGTGTTCTCGAAGTCTTCGCTGCGGTAGCTCTTTGGCGATGGTAAAAATGTACAGGAAACCTTGTGCACCGGCACAATATGCTCTTGTCCAGGACAGAGCTGTTGGCGGTCATCCCATGGGGCGTCATCGGGGAAGGCAGACGCTGAGACCCGGGGAGGAGGCCGCTTCAAGCGTGAGCCACTGAACGGAATAGGCGGACCAGTGGGACTGAAGTATGCGTTGCGATGCGACGGCCTCTGGCGGTGATGTTCTCGTAACCTGCGGGCTTGATGTCCCATTGTGTCATGCGACGTTCGCCTTCTTCTGAATGTTTGTGAAGCTGGTGAGATCGGGCGTAGCCTCGCGCGGCTTGTTGAAGGGCGGGGACTCCTTTTGCCTCCAGAGGGCTTGGAGTGCGAATATCTGGCATCTTGGTAATGTTACTGGGCGACCTGCGGTCGAAGAACCCGAACCCGGAATCGACAGTAGAGCTGACGCATCCTATCACGTCCGCCGCCGAAGCCTCCATCGCGTCCTCTCCGAAAGAGGCGATTGGGTAGTGGTAGCAGTCATGTCCATATCATCTCAAGCCATTACACACCAGTTACCAGTTTCATCCATATCCATCTCAAATCAGACCAACTCCTTGTGCATCTCAAGGACCTGAGCCTTGGTACCAGACAGCGCCATAGCAGCGTACAGATCCTCCTCGAAGCCTGCCTGAGGGCTAATATCACTGAACATCTCCTTGCGCTTGTTGACGAGTAGCACGAAATGGCGAGGTGGATAGCACAGAAGCTAGCGAATCCGTCTGGTAGTGTCCAGTAGATTGGCTTCGGTACCTGGCCTCCCTGTCGCCGCGCATCCTGAGGACGGGCTGCTCCGAGACGGGCTTCTGGCGAGGTTTCGAAAGTTTGCGACCAACGACGACACGCGCGAGGATCGGGTTGGAGAGCTTGCGCTTAGCGGCATCCTCGTCACCGCCGCCGCCCTGATCCGGAGTGGTGTTCCTCCCCGAAAGAGGCGTGCGCTTGTTGACGAGTAGCAGATCCGGAGTGGTGTTCCTCCCCGAAAGAGGCGATAAGTACTTGAACTCTTCAGCTGATTCAAGATGGTGAACTCCGTCCGCAGGAGCTGGAGGCAGCGGCGATGGAGAGGAGAAGTCGTGGCACTCTAGGCACGGGCTACGAGCATACAGCAGTAGCGAGGTAGCAGTCTAAGCCGTATCAGATGGAGACCGCCATCCGGGCATGAAGTATTCCAGGGCGTCACAGGATACTGCGATGTATGGGCTTCGTCTGTCGACGATATGCTCGTACTACTGGTTGGGTGAAGAGATATCGGCTGCTTCTGAACTGTCGCCCCAAGACAAGCGCCAACCCTAGGATGGGGAAGGCGGCTTACAGCTTGGGGTATGAAATATTCAACATACCCGAAGGCGGTGGGCGCTGAGATGGTAGCCGATCTCGCCGAACATCAGAGCAGGTCTTGACGTGGTTGCCGTTGGTACGAGCTATCGGAGGAGATGAAGTATGCGTTGCGATGCCATCGCGTTGGTGTCGTGAAACACAAAGTACTTCTTGCCGATGAGGGTGGCCAGAGGAAGCGCTGAAACCAAGTGCTAGCAGCTATGCGTTGGCTCATCTCCGCCATCTTGGTATGCAGGTTTACTCTCGTGATGCCCGGGAATGTCTGTGGGGTACCGTATCGATCCTCAAGACTCTGTTCTTGGACGTGAAGGACAGGAGTACGTGATCGTGCGGGATGCATTTCGAACTTGTCGTCGTTGAGCATGGGGCGTGAAAGCTGTTGATGTTGTGGCGCAACGTTGTAGGCATTTGGGCGAGAGGCCTGCCGGAGAAGTTTGCGGAAGACCAAGCGCAACGAAGTCCACGTACTTGATGAGCAGGTCGATGTTGTAGTTGTTGAACAGATGCTCTGCATTTATCGCCAACTCCAAGATCCAAACATCTGTCTTTGTGCGCCATGACAAGAGGTGTGAGTTCTTCTCTGCTCACCACGGGGAGTATCTGGGGTGCTGGGCATCTTGACTGCCGACGCTACGTCGTTGTTCTGGCTGCCACGCTTGGCAACGGTGACATTGGCCCTGGGCAGAACGTACTGCTCTTTGACTTCTCGCGACTCCGGGTTCTGATTCGGGAGATGGGATGTCTCGATCGTACGTAGGAGGTAAAAGCGGACTTGCTGCATTAGACCTCTCCTCGCCGTGGTCGCCGAATACTCATGTCGCCATCCGAAGACGGGCGCCAACCCCATGCTGGGGAAGACGACTTACCATGAACGCCAACCCTATCGGTAGAGAAGGCGGCTTACCATGGGCACCAACCCATCATTAGGGAAGGCGACTTGTCGCTGTCGAATCCTCCTCTTCGAAGCCGGCCTGAGGGCCAGCATCGTCCTCCTCAAAGTCCTCTCCTTGAACGTACTCATGTACCATGGTAATGACCTTCTGGAACACGTCCATCAACAACAATAAGAACAACATTGTCCCACATTCTGGATCGTTTCTTGGTTCATATCGGCCATGTAAAGAGGCGATGTGGGAGTGTAGTAGCTGCATGGAGGAGCCAACGAGCCAAGGAGGTAAGGAGGTTGAAGCGAAACCAAGGCGTGGACGCGACGTCAGGAACGCCCTTCTGCGGGACCTCGACGGTGATAGACGCCTCCGGCAGTGCAGCAGAGGTAGTAATGGCGTAGCAACTGGACGAAGCAGAGCTTGAAGTTGACTCAAGCGTGACGGTCATGAAGATCGTCTCAGTCACGATGACGACTGGTCGGCGAACTCGTGCACCTTGGAGCCAGTCCCGAGATCCAAGAAGGAGAAGAGAGAAGAAAGATCAGCTTGTTGGGTCTCGACGAGCTCTCGAATCTGCTCCTCCTCGATGTATGTGGGGATGTTGACGATGCTCAGCTTGTTTGGGCTGTCCTTGACAACGGACGAAACCTCATCGCCAGGCGGGTATGCGTTCTCATCGGCGGTGGGAGTGATGTAGTCTTTGGGTCGGCAGATGGACCGACCCGATCCCACAGCACACAGGTCATGCCAACAAACGATGTGGGGATGCGCTTGTTGACGAGTAGCAGAAAAGCTTGCGTCTTGAACGTGTTGGGCCTTCCCGGGCCGACAGGTTGTAGATGGAGCAGATGTTATCGAGACCACCACAAGTGACGTCGGACAGCATTTCCTGTAGACGAGTTAGTATGGGTTTCAAGTAGGATGCAAGAAGCTACTCACCGGTCTTGTACTTCACTTGCCGATGGGTCGCTGCTTGTACCAACGAATATGTCCTGGCAGAAGCGAAAGGCGTGAACTTCGAGTACCTTCCATCTTCCAACCAAGAACGCTGCAACGCTTGCAAAAGTAGGAAAGATAGCGACGTCGCATTGCGATTGCAAATGACCTTGGAAGTGTTATAAGGCTGGCGTTCGAGACGGTTTCTCAGCGGGCGTCGATCTCGCTCGCTCGCGGCGGCGGTATCGGGGCGACACCAGCAAGTGATGTTGAGGTCTTACTGGCGACTGGAGCTCACTTGGCTACCCTCTCGTCGTGGGAGAGGGCATTGCCCGGGAGGCGGGTGCGACTCGGCGCGGACCCGGAGTCAGATTTTGCCTCCCATGCCCTGGGTGGATGGCAGGGCTTGTCGGGGTGCTGGTATCTGGCAAGCGTTAGTCAATGAAGAGGAATTGATTGAAGGGGAAAGATGATGCTCACTTCGTCTGGCGCCAGCTCGCCTCTTCATTGTAGCTTGTTTTTGCTCAATGTCCCAGTGACACATCTTGCTTTGCTTCCAAGTGTACTGCTTGAACTTTCAGGGGCGGAAGGCGTTCTCGGCGAGGAATTGGCTTGACCACTCGCGGCGCGGTCGCCTAAACAAACGAAGACACCAGCAGGCAATGACCTTTCCTGCTGGGACTGCCCTGTTCAGCCATCTCCCTCAGACTAGGTGAGATGTTTCCAGGAAGCGCGGCGGGGACGCACAGAGACAGATTCACTTCCCACACTGAGACACGTTAGCAACAACCAAAGGGGAGTGGGCACTTACATCGCTTTCTATACTGAGACACGTTAGCAAAAGGCAAAGGTTGAGGACGACGTACATGCGATAGGCTATCGAAGCCTTAGGGTCGAATACGATTACTGCCCACGATGGGCGCATGGATCGTCTGTCTCAACCACATGGCATCTCGAGACGCTGACGTATCAGTGAGAGACAGCCTGAATACATGTTAGTAAATGGACGTCAACGGCAGGAGTACGTGAATACTAAGCGTCGATGAGACGCTGATGAAAGGTATACTGCTCGATGATGTGCTGGCCAGCGCGTAGGTCGGCATGGATGGCGAGCTCGGATGAGGGGAGGAGAGAAAGAAAGGATGATATGGCGAGGATGCTTAGGAAAGCAAAATGATTGGAAGAAGGTTCAATGCGGTTAAGCACGACTATACTGGAGCTCAGTTAGCCGACCTTCTCCGAAGAGAAGGGCGTTACCAGGAGGCGGCAACGGGGAGCCAGAGTCAGATTTTTGCCATCCCACCCTGGAACACTAGTTAGCCGACGACGGAGGAGGGGGGATACGTACGTGCAGAGGTTGCCTTGTCATGTTGTACAGCGGTGGCATCCGATATGTCACTTCTTCTCTTGGGCGAAGGCGAGAGAAGTGAAAGAGGGAGATATCGGAAGAAAAACGGAAGTCGGTTGATGCTTGCGCGCGCAAGCCTCGTTGAGCGTCTGGGAAAAGCTGAAAGCCGGTTGTGGGAGGCGTCTCGGTTCGTGGTGTTGAGCTCGATCGAAGGCGGCAGCGATACCCTGGATGTAGTCAGCCTGAGTGCTCGCCTTGATAAGGTATCTGGGGTACTCGGTAGGGGGATGGGTAAGGTTTGAGGTGCCATGTACTGGTATCGTTAGTCAATGAGCTCGATGAGGGAAGGGAATGGACTTAGAAGTGGACCAAGAGTTGTCGCAATGGTCATGAGGGGCCAGCATGCATGAGATCGACAAGTAGCGCGTTGCTATTGCAATACAGAATGCGGCAAGCTAGAGCAGTCGATCATCTACTGATACTTGGCCACCATGGTCTGAGAGAGGTCAGTAAAGAGGGGGATGACAAACCTGGATGAAGGAGGGTGGGGGAGATAAGGGGATGGAGGTGGAAGGGCAAGCACCACTAGACAAAGGTCAGTCAAAGAACTCATGATGTAAGGTAGAAGAGATAACATACCAATGGGTGGACATAGTCGTTTTGTGAGTAAAGATTGCGGGGTAGTGACGCTGGGTGGTCCGACGAAGATACTGCTGGCGACGACAGCAAGTGCCGTAATGCAGGCGCTGCGACTACAGATCGGGGATTAGCAGGTCGAGGCGACACCGCGCTGATGGCGACATCGCAATGTTAAAGGAGGGGAGAGGATACCTGAAGCGGTGGTCAGAGCTGGCGACGGCAAGATGTGCCATGAAGTGACCCAGCGACTACAAGTTGCGGATTAGCATGACAAGGGCGACGCCGTATCAATGACGACGTCGCAATGTTAGAGGAGGGGAGGGGATACTTGTAGAGGTGGTTGGAGCTGGCTCCTGGAGCGGGGTACTAGACCAGACGCGCGACAGCAGCGCCGGCGAGGTCATCGTCAGCAAAGTTCAAGGCAAGGAGGGTAAGATACTGATGGAAGGGTTATACTCATCCCCATGCAAAGCATGGGCGACGGACTCCAGGCGAGGCAAGAGGTGGCGGGGAGAGCCAAAGTCAGCGCTACTGCTATCAAAATCAGCGGGCTGTCAGAAAAGCAGTGGGGGGATACCTTGAGGCAATTTCCAAGTAGAGTAGAGGTGTTGAAAGAGGAAAATGAAGCTTTGAGGAGCAGAGAAAGGGCGATTGCGAGGCAATTTGGGGTGGTGGTTGTGAGAGAAGGAGGGAGGGAGGGAGTGAGACAAAAAGCTCTGATTTATGCTAAGGCAGCTAGCTGAGAGAGCGGCGGTGACGGCGAGTTGTTCGATAGTATCAATATCACCGCAAGCAATGAGACAGGGGTGGGCAGACGGCGGCAGCTTGATGCATCTGCCACTGAGACACTGCAACACCAAGAGAAGAGCTGGGAGGACGACGATGATGATTTTAGATAGCTATATAGTATTGCATCCTCCTCGCGAGGCCTTGAAGTCCTATCCTGCCGTGTTGTGTTGGTGATCCTGACCTTGCTTTGCCTTTGACGCTAGTGATAATCTCCGCGGGCCCCTTCAACACCATCACCACTGCCAAGCCTGCACCGACTTGAGATGGCCCAGAGACTTACAGAAGCTTGAGCCCAAGCTGCTCAAAGACGGATGAAGCCCCTGAAGCTGTTGCATGTATCGGAAAGAGGCACAGCAACTCTGCTGAAGACGGGCGGCGTCGAGGTAGCCGTGACCTCCGAGACCACAGCTGGAGGTGACGACCTTACCTCAGTCGAGAACTACGAGGATGCTAGGGGGCATCCAGCGACAGCAGGAACTTCCGAGTATCTGCTTACTTGTGAGTATATGAACAAGGGTTGTGACTTACATCGCCCAGGGCGGGCACCAAAACGCGTCTTCCGACATCCACCAGCGCGGAGACCTCTACCAGCACCACACCTCAACCAACTCGATGAGCTGGGCGAAAGACTACCCTCCACAACTGCCTCCGTGGCATAGAAGTGGCGACGGAATCGGCGATGGCGACGGCGGAGATATTGGGCGGCGCACGAACAAGTCCGATCGAATACAACCCAAGGGCAGCACAAGGGCGCGCAGATACTGTATGGGATGGAGCTTCCAGTCCGCACAGATTTGCCCCTGGAATACGAAAGGCTTGAGCTCTCCTCGCGTCTCGATCCCGCAAGACTTCTTCGACAGGGGCACGATCATGTCCGATGACCCTCTGCACATCGGGGCTAGACGAGCTACACGACAACCATCACCTCCTCGAGCATCGGCGCGCCAACATGAACGGCCTCTCCTCTCTTCTCATCGAACAGCGCAACTCACCGGCAAAGGCACAACAGGGGCTCTGCTGGCGACGAACAAACAGACCGACAAAGGGCGGGAACGGCGGCGGCAGAACAACCTCAACCGGCAACGGCGTCTCAAGTTTCCAGCTTACTGGGCGCCTGGGAGATCCACGGGAGAGACCGATACTTCCAAAGTCTTCAGGACGGCGATGAGCGTGAATGAAGTCTTTGTCGACCTACCTCTCGCAGCGCGACTCCGCCGAACTTGCGCCACCACCCTGGGCATACCCCGCAAACCTTTCCCACGTCGAACCTCCGCAGCGCTCTCGCCGTGGCAGACGCCTCCTTCACAGCACGCACCGGTGCCGAAGCCTCGACGACATCGCGGCAATACTTGAGGCGAGCGACAAAGACCAGTACACCAGAGGCGCAGCCAGGATACGGAGGCGACGCGGCCATGCGAAGGCTTCATACCATGCACACAAAGGTAAGCAAGCCCCAGAGGGAACTCCTTGGCTAGGCGAGGCATCGACCGACCGAGCTACGGTCCGATCATGCATGCGGAGGCATCCTTCTTCCCGTGACGAGCCTTCCGAACATCATCAGCCGGATGGCCGGCAGTCTCCAAGACCTACAGGAACTTATGCTAATCTCCTGATCATAGTGCCCAGAGCTGCGCCGTACAGCTTTATCCGCCGGTACCAAGCCTCCCAGCATCCGCCCGCCTTTCGCACCTGCGCGCCAAGAACCCCGCGAAGGAATATAAAGGACACGCAGGAGGTTGAGCGATACAAGCAGCGGTGCAAAACACCGGGCTCATGAGGACCGCCGACGCTGGATGCTGGAGCACATTTCCGTACCGGCGGGAAATTCCACAAGTCAACTTGCTTGCGCGGCAGCGACCCCGCCGGCTTTTTTGCCAGCTGCATGGTCTAGGCGAAGCAGCGACAATTTGCACCTCCGCGTCCCCAGCCTCAGTCGCCTTCTTCTACCGCGGACCGCGTCGTCGCAGGACGTCTACTCACGGCCACATGCATCGAATTGAGCGATTCCGCACAAGCAGCATCAACGTAGACCATGGCTGAAAGATCTGCATACGACAAGGAGTACGCGAGAGCCATTGCCTCAGGGCGAAGGCGAGACGCAGCATCAAGCTCCCCGCAAGCTTCTTCAGCGACATGGACATGACGTGACGGCTGATAGTCATGCTCGGCCTCTTCCAGAGCTCGCCCCGGTTCGACCCGCATAAGCAGCATGATGTTGAGGACAAGAAACAACCACAGTGGAGAAACATGGGTTGCAGGAGACGCAGAGAGCCGGCGAAGACATGGTAAGAGTTTACTGTAGCATGATGACAAGGACTGACTACGAAGCAGTAAAATACCAGCATTCAACGGCTGCGGTAGAGCGACACGGCAGCCGCAGTACGCCCTCCGCCAGACAACACCGTCGAACGATCCCTCCTCTTCCCCACGCGCAGACGTCTCATCGGATACGACCGGCAGCTGCGGCATGACAATACGAAAAGGACGGACAACCTCGAAGGAAGAAGATTGGGAAAGGAGATAAACGTCGCGAGGAAAGGCAGAGAAACAACGAGACGATGTTGAACATACCTTCGTCATACGAAAGCCGGGGCGTCGAACCGCATGCCGCGATGCACCGCTGTCGGAGGAAGCGCATCGCACGGCAGCAGCATGTTAGGAGCAAGACTTTGCAAATCTATGCCGGCCGAGCAACGAGGCTGCACACAATTTCCTGGATTCGCGACATCGCTGGCGTTGATGCTGGCGGCGGACGTGATGAAGGATTGGAGAAGTTTGATGAGGCGAGATGTGCTTCTGGCAAACTTCAGCTAAACCATTTTCGTCTAAGGCCCCGCTCAGTCGCTCGCCGACGCGTCGAAGCGCTCTCCTACCTTCCTCATGACATTTGAACATCAACCGCATGTAACGTCTACAATCATGTGCACAACGACAATAAAATTCGACGGAAGAGATGGCCCGATAATGCAGCTTGCGATGCCATCGCGCTGCAGATGGAAGAACCGCCGAGCGGAGAAGACACGGACGCGCATCGGCAGCGCCAAGCCTCCCTCTACACGCGTGGAAGATAGCCACGTCTGAAGACCGCCACCGAAAAGCCAGCAGAATCTTCTTTGCCCTAGCAACTACTTTCTCAGCGACAGCCAATCGTCGGATGCTCAAGACGACGTGGAGATGCGTTGCTCAGTTTTACAGAGATGTTACAGAAGAAAACAGATGTAACAGTCTTCAGGAATCGGAAAAGGCATTCTAATCATAGCAAAGAGCGCAGAGGAGTCATGCTTACTGTCGTTCAGTCCGTGATGCTTCTCGGACCTCGCACGAGACTGACCGCTCTTCGATCATACGTTCCCAGCGGTGCATGCCAAACCGACTACGACGATGTCGATACCTATAATGCTGCGCAAGCCCAACTGCACCGCTCGATCTGGCCCCATGCCTTGTTAGCGAAGTTCGACAAAGACTTGGCTTCAAAATTCGGAGATAGCATCGCGTATTCAGTAAAGGCGGGTACTCAAAACCGAAATGTACAGAAGAGGGCACAAGAAATCGCTGCGAGTAAAGGCATTGCAGTCGATAAACGAGGTACACTGGCTGATCGCACCCGTGTTCATGCCCTCGTAAGGTCATGCCCTCATAAGGGTAAGGTGGAAGTATATCGGGAAACAGGTTCATCATAACACAATAGAAGAGGAGGAGATGGCAGTACATACCTTCGGCTTGAACTGGCGCCGAAACGGACCTCCGGGTGTGTGAGGATGCTCAACGACTGCAAACGCCGACTTTGCGAAACGGCGCTTACCTGGAAGCCACACTATGGGGCCGATGTCCTGCTCTCGTACCTCGTTAGCCAAGCTCGATCCTACAAACAAAGGCGATGAGAATGAGGTTCAAATTGCTCAGATCCGTTTTTGACATGTCAACTACCTAGATGCATCTGCCACAGGGGCCATGCATCTGGTTGTCGACGTTACCACTCAAGCCGTCATTTACAGTAAGGGTTAAATGGGGTATTCGGCAGAGTAAATCATCATTGCAACAACAAAACGCGAGAAACTGAGAAGGACTTACTTCGGGAACGTGCGAGTCGGCGGGTACACGTTCGCGATCCTGAATTACTGCTGGCGGCGGCAATTTCTGCTTTTGGTTGTCATCATGTCGATGTGCTGCCTCTATACAGAGACGAGTGGAGTGCAGTACATTGGTCGATATGTCGCATCGCGGTCAAGACCGAGCCAGCCTCCTGCATTGTCAGTCACAGCCAAGACATGTACGACAGGTAGCAAACAGAAGAGTGGGAAGCCTCAGAGTATGATACATGATAATGACCTCATGGGTTGTCAGAAGAGATGCTTAGTCGGTTGCTCATCATTGGCCAAGTCTTGGATGAAATGTCGCACGCTTACCTCGGAGACGACGGCCCTTGCAGTGGAGGCGTATGGGTGGGAAGGCCTTGGACAAACTTACTAGCATTGTCGCCAATAGCCTTGCCATCAAGGCCGGTGCTTCAGGAGCCTGTTGCTTGTCAGCACAGAAACAGTATCAGAGTCTCAAAGATCATGGAAAGAGAAGGAAAGATCAGAACTTTCGTTGTTCTCATGGATATTCGAAACGAGCAAGACGTGCTTAGAAAGTATCATCACGAAGATGAACAAAGTGGGAAGAGGTAGAAAGACTTATTCAACTGTCGCGGAATTGGGTCGCGAATGTGTCGACCATCCAGTCATGCCAACGTCTACATGCGTTGTCAGCGGAGTCTACCAACACAGTACGAGTTACAGAGTGGAAGTGTAATCTTCAGAACAGTTGAATGTCGCCATCGGAACTGACGAGCGTGCGTCGTCCGGTCTGAACCTTACTCTTTGATCATCATGAGGGGAGGTGGGCAAGTAACATGAACGACTGCGCACTTACCTTTGTTGGAGATGTTCTCGACTAGGGTACCATGTTAAAGTTCATGGAGTTGTACACCTGGTGACCTGGGTGACCTGGATGACCTGAATGACCTGGGTGGAATGGCATCCGTGGTGGTTGTGCGAGAGTGGAGGAAGCGTACAAATTCATGCTATTTGGGTACGATGGCAGAGCTGCCTGCGCCTCAATGTCAGCAAAACGAAGCTCAAACCTCGGTCAAGAAAAGCCCATGAGAACCCTCAGCGATAGGTTTCGACAGCGACTTTTCGGTGATTGGAATGAGTGTTGATGTATCATCATCGGGTACTTGGTACATGCGCAAGAGTTGGAATAGATGAGGGATGCGTACCGAGGATGACATGACGATGCGACCTACCAACCTACTGCAAGGTCGGCAACTCCGACACGTCGTTATCGTCTGCGAACTCGTCGCGAAAAACCTACTAGAGTGTTAACGGACATGCTCATCAAAGTTCTTGAAGAGGCTATCATCGTCTGAAAAGATGTATGAGAGCGACAAACCACACGCGGCACTCGCGGGGAGGAGCTAGCTCGCCATGGACCAGTCACGCATCGACCTGCAGATTTTGAAGATACTGCTCCTTCCTTGCCCAAGAGCAAATCGACCGAGTCGACTGGTAGTTGTAGTTTAAGAACAGATATCCGAGAGCGGGAGGTTTTGCAGGTCTTTTGTTGATCTCGGCGCGTGGGTGTACGAGTAAGGATATGGAAGATCGATCCTCCTACACCCTGCGCCTGCAGGGGGATATGAAGAGATGGGAGAAAAGAAGACGGTGTGGCGGACTTACCTAAGTCTGATGAAACCATGATGGCTGCGGCTGGTGCGCTCCACGAAACTACAGTTGAGTCAGCAAACGTCTGCGCTCGTACTCAAGTCGAAGACAGGTTGTTGGCATGTGCGAGCATGACAACCTATAGGCACATTTGCCGACGAGGGCAGCGCGAATGGAACAGTCATGCGTCCGCTACAGTAGATGCTTGAACGTGGTAGCTTCTCTTGTTTTGTTTGGTGTACTCTCTCGCCAGGGTACTGGTGTATGCTAATCTCCCAGGGCAGTATCGTTTCGTTCCACTTTTGTTCAAGGCTTATCTCTGCTGTAGTCTTGTTCTCGGCGCGCTGGATCTCCGAATCACCGGAGGGTCATGCGAGAGAAGGGTATGGAACACCCATCCTCGCACACCCGGCGCCTGGGTCTGATATGGAAACGGGGAGTAGGAGAGGAGTCGAACGTTACCTGATGGAGCTAAGCTGAGGACTTTGGTGGTCTCGCGGTGGCGTCAAAGGAGTAAGACGGGTTGCGAAGGTCGACGCCGATGCCGAATCTAGAAAAGGTGTCAGCTTGCTCAAGGTCGTTACCCTTTCGACAGCAGTAAAACGACAAGAGTACGAAAGCGACGAAATGTACGAGCTTGACAACCATCCAGGCCGTACTGGTAGATGGCTACCACGGCGAGGGGAACAGTCAAGCGTCGACGCGGTCATTGCCCCCCTTGGTGATCGATCTCCAGGCCATCAGAGATTGGCGACGGTATCTGATTGTCATTCCACTTTGTCTCTGGGCTCGAGACGCGCTGCCCCAGCAGCGCCCAACAAGGACCAACAAACTCTCTCACCGCGTCATGGCTTCAATATAGGCCCCGGGAAGAAGGATGCGGTATGAAGAACCACAACCCAGGATGCGGGGCCAGATGCTCACCCAACGTGTCGGTCGGTATGGTCTGAGGAAGAAGGAAGACAGACTTACCTAGGGTTGTGACGTGGTCTTACTGTCCGTGTGGGCGGCGCGTCAATGTATGATAGGCGATTCGGGTGTGGATGACCATCGAACGGCCCGGCCAGGGAGAGCAGACTCGGAAGGTGGAAGGTACCTGCGAGCACATCCGTCAGTTGATGTACTTGAGTTGCTGGAAGAGAAAGAGAAGGACCCAGTACAAGAGTAAAGACTTGGCAAAGACTTGCCTGAGGCCTAAGGTCACATGGGTCTTGTGCGCATGAGGTAGGAAAGGGGAGTTGCGACTCGGTGACAGCCGAATCGCTCAGCGTTGATTAGGCGGACGTTGCTCACGCCGCTCTGACTGGAGCATACCTGAGGGGAGACCGACTAGATCACCATGGACTCGCTTGATGCGGTGGTCATGGCGGAGGTCGCGCATGTCCGAGCAAGACCTGCCAGCATCGCCGGTGAGGTTGGCGGCATCATCGCTACGAATGCTTGTCAGTATCAGCGCGCGCATGGCGAAGACCATAGTAGTCAACAAGGGCATGCCAGAGTGTGTTGTTAGGGGACATAGTCGCCGCCGCTGTCGCCGCGGAGGCCAGCAGCGGAGGTCCACGGCCAGGAGCTGAGCAGCGACATCTCACCTGGCTCTCTTGCCGCCGTGTACTGGGGATGGAAAGGGAGTTCAATTACTGGTCAAGGCCTTGTAGCCTTCTGGTGAGGTTTTTGTGGCTGCCGCCGCCTGAGGCGGGGTAGAGTTTGCCGGCTACAAGGTCAACAACAGGGCGTCGATCTCGATAGCACCACTTCGTTCGGCGGTACAGTAAGCTGGAGCTGGCTCTTTGTACCTTTGGCCAGCTTCTCGCCAACTCTAGTGGTGTTCGAGAGCGGCGTGGTTGTGGGCAAGACCTGGAGCGATCTGGGACTCCCGCATCGCCGCCATCGTCAAGGCGCCGCAAAGGCTCAAGACGGGCATGGAACGAGAGAGAAAGTATGGGCAAGGTGCAAAGAGACCTTTGAAATGCGCACCAGCCTTGCAGAAGAAGGTTGTGGGTGGCCGTGATTTGGTGGTGTGGGTGGCAAAGGGGAGCTTGAAAAGGCCTGACAACATAACAAACCTTAGCGCCAAAAGCCTCCAGCAGCAGCACCGACCACCCTCCATCACTTGGTGAAGCACGTTCCAGGCGTTAATGGCTCCCCAGAGAGCGTCTGCACTTGTGCGAGCAGGCCAAGCTTGACATAATACAGGCTATATTGTACTCGCATTAGGTCTGCTACTTAGATCTACAGGATCCTCGCCACGTTGAACTTTTCTCCTTTTCTATCGTTTCCTTCGTAAAGACTACTCGCGAAAAGGACCTGCGCACGACGCTGTCTTCCCTCCGCGCACCTCGAGACACACAACACACACACGAACGACTCGAGCGGGACCCGATGTCGAGGACCGCAACAGTCTTCGAGAGTCCGCGATCTCCTCACGTAAACGCTTCGTCTACAAACCCTACTACGCTTCAACTCGACAATGCAGCTAGTCTAGCTCCTGGCGGAAGCGATCGTTATAGCCATCGCCGAATGCGGTGCCGCTCCTGCCTACACCACCGAGTTAGCTCAGTTCGATACAAGTTCATAGCGAGCGTCCTTACTCTGGCTCCTAGTAAGACGGGTCGAGGATCGACGGGTCGGACCACCAGTGGATATCTGCGATGAAGGCTGGCCACGCGGGGAGTACGCACCACTAGAAGACGGAGCCTGACGGGTGACACGACCACGCACACGGGAGGAAGCGACAGGAGTCTTTGATCGGGACGAAGTTGAAGCACTTGCCTGCCCATACAACAGGGTCTTTTGTGCCTTCGGGCGCGAAGTCGAGGCTGACTTCCCAGAAGCATACGGGGGTTTTCCAGGGAGATCAGTAGAGGAGTTCAACGGGCGCGACTGAGATCTGGTCCGCTGCTTCTTTGAATCCGATTCCTTCTCCGTCAAGTCACTGCTACTCTTGCGCTTTTCGGTGTAACCCTGCTTTGTGGGATGCGTCACGCCGTGCTGTGATCCGGGTTGGGCACAGCGTCGAGGGTCGTACTGGTTGCTGGTCTGCTGTGACGAAGGTCTAGTCTGATCTCTAGGATCTATGGCACTTGTGCCGCTACCGCCGAGCGCCTCCAGTGGTTTTCCGTACGTAGTATGTCGGGTGAAGCCTCCGCGCTCTTCCGTATGCATACCAGTACCAGACTGAGAGTATCTGAAGCTATTGCCAGGAGGTGGCATCATTCGCGACGCTGTGTTGGCTTGCGATCGTGGTCGTCCGGATGATCGAGATGAGTGAGAGCCAGCCACAGATACGTTGTCGGCTGCCGGCGTTGCTTTTGCATTTGCATGGGCTGAGGCATGATTGGAAGAACCACGAACGTAACCACGAAGCATAGCACCTGAAGCAGGCTGGGTCTCATCCAGCGCTGCTAAGTCGTCGAGAGATATGCTACTCAAATTCAACGAGCTTGAGACTTGGCGATTGGGATCTTGCTGTGACGGTCGGAACATGTTGAATATATCCTGCGAGATAGATGCACTTCCAAGATCCTGAGTTTCTGTAGCCGTCCCAGGTTCGTGATCAATGCTGTCTGCGTTATTGGGGGTTTCATGAGTGTGATGTTGTGTTGCAAACAAGTCGTCATCGTCAAGCTGAGTCTGTGAGAACTCGGCGTCCAAGGCCCATGATGGCTTCTCAAAATGAGGACTCTGACCATGAAGACCGTCGAGCACCGAGTGGTTTTGTCGTTGAAGTTTCTTCCGGGGCTTCGCTGCCTGTACAGCATCGCGTGGATCCTGTAAGACACTCTTGCCACCCTGTACTTGGGAGCCGTCTTGTTGATTGCGGCGAACCTTTTCGCGTTCAGCCTTGATCACATCCTGATATTGTCGTTCGAGTCTCTGCATATTCGACTCTGCCTTTTCGCGATCAGCTGCTAGCTTGGCTTTGAACTGGTCTGCCGCGAGCCGTAAATCCGCTTCTGCTTTTTCCAATGCAGCGTCTTTCTCGGTCAGACGACGGTTCCAGTCATCAATCACGGTGCGATGTTGCTCATTCAGCTTCTCGCGCTCTTGATCGGCATCTTTTTGGCATCGAGATTCGTCTGCTTCCTTTGCAGCGCGTAGTTCGGCTACGTCTTGTCGCAGTTTGCCCTCATTGGTCCGGGCTTGCTGAACTTTGGACGACACATCGTTCTTTTCCTCCTGAAGTTTAGAGATCTGATTGTGTAAAAGTTGGAGCGTATTGCTTGCATCTTGTTGTACTTTGCCAAGTGTAGTATCAGCCTCTTCGCGCATAGTTTGCATCGTCGTACGTTGTTCGACTGCTTGGGCTTGTGATTTAACGAGCAGACCTTGCAGCTCAGAGATCTTCTCGACGTTCTCCTCGCAACGGCGACTCAACTCAGCATGGCCCCTACTCTTGGTGTGAAGCTCTTCGGTCGTCTGTCGTAGCTGCTCTTGGATGTTTGTCGTTTCCAACGCCTTCGATTCAAGTGTGCGGATCTTGTCCTCTAGCTCATCAATCTGGGTATCCGCGGCGTCCAAATTGAAGCTCACTTCCTCATGTGCGTTTTCTTTCTCGTCGCGTTCAGTTGTGAGTCGATCAATTTCGCTCTTCAAGCTGCGTTCTTTCTCCATGAATCTACTCTCGCAGTCTTTGACGATCTCCTCTCGTATGGCGACGTCGTCTTCAACCTATTGACAGAATTAGTGAGGCCATGAGACGGGATGGTGGTTCCTACCCTATGCTTCTGCTGCAGTTCCTGTAGCTGCGTCTTGAGATCATCGGAGTGGCTCTGTCATTCGTCAAAAAAAGACGCAGTAGGCAGAAGATTGACGCCGCTCACCTTGTACGTATCTCTTTCCTGCTCAATCGTCTCGACCTTGTTATTTGCAGCTTCCAGGTCACCCTCAACCTTTTTCAACTGTTGGCGAAGGTCAACAGCTTCTCGCTCGAGCTTCTCTGTGTCGACGTGTGGGACGGGGGGAGAAACTCTCACTTCATTCAGATCCCGTTCCAGCTGATCGGATTGGGCCCGAAGATTGGCCTCGGACTGCTGTAGCTCCTTGATTTGCTCGTTGAGTTGATGGGAATGTTGCTGCTGCTCCTCGAGCTTCACCTTAAGAGAAACGTTTAGCTCCTGCGTTTTGCGGTTCTCGGTAGTAGCCTCATCGTATTTCAGCATCGCTTCCTGAAGGCTGTTCAGTCGCTCTCCGATAAAATTCCGGAGTTCCGTGTCAGGAGTTGGTTCGCTCCTTATGGTCCGGGAGAGGGTATCAAGACCTGAGTCCAATCTGTGCAACTAGTCAGCACATCAAAGATGCATAATAAGAAAGGATCATGACTTGCCGTTCGTGCACAAGACGCAACGTGCTTTCCATCTTCTCGATGTCCTTAGCTGTCAAGGCTGGCGACATCTGCAGGGTTCGCAAAGCGTCCAGACATTCTTCGATCGGGTCATTTCGATCGTCATGGGCAGGCGCCTGTTCAATCGATTTCTGGAGTGATTCCAACTTCTTGGCCAGGGTGTCAGAAGCATCGACAATCTTACCGGGAATACTCTGAACGCTTGACAGGAGCTGATTTTCCATGTGTTCGCGTTTTCTCCGCTCTTCTCCGATTTCGGCGTCCCGCTTGCCCAGATTTTCGATAAGATCTCTCCTCTTTGACTCCGATATGATGAACCGCCCGTAGACATCGTTGAGCGCGGACTTCATCTTCTTTTGAGTTGCAGCAAGCTTGTCAATTGAAGTCTCGCATTCGCGGTACAACGTCTTCTTTTCATCCTCAAGCTCGGTGATCTTCTCTGTCAGTGTCATCTGGCTGTGCTTTTGGAAGCTCGCAGCAGACTTCTGCAGCTTCTCGTAGTCCTGCTGAAGGCCATGCACGAACTTCTGGTTGGTTTTGGCCTTGTCGGTGAGTTGACTGAAAGCTTCTCTCAGGCTTCGAATGCTCGCATCACGCTCTGCGATAGTCTGGACATGATCGTTGATCGTGCCCTGAAGTCCTGCAATTTCCGCCTCGCGCTGCTTAGCGACGATCATGCTTTCATGCTTGGCCCGAAATTTGTCAGCCAACATCGCCACTCTCACGCTCTCCATTGCTTGATCAACACTGAGAGACATGGCCTGCTCCTGGGGGCTGTTTGGTACCGAACCACTGGGTCGTAGCTTTCTTCGAGGTTTAGCCACACGGTGAGATGCGTCCTGGTGGGAGATTCGATGTAGAACAGCTTCAGAATCCTTTGGCAGTGGGGCAGACTGTTGACTTCTTGCACATATTTCGGGCTGCTGCAGCTGATTGGACTGGATGGTCACAGCAACCGACTCGTCATTTTCTGGGATATGGAGGCCAGAGTCCTGAGCCGGCAATGGAGTACGTTCTTCGGCGGATGCCAGCCCGCGATCCTGATAGTGAACATCTGCGAGCGGCTGTTGCTCGCGCTCCGTATCGTCCACTTTCGGAGGCAAAGTCGATGTCACAAACATAGAGGACGTGGCGAACTCGCGCTGAGCGGAAGACTCTAGAAATTCTTGGAAGGTCGTGTCCGGAATGGTCTGAGTGGTGTTGCAGGACTCCTCGACGTGAGCGACAGACTCATGCTCTTTCATCAGCGGAGACTCCTCAATGTATGTATGCCCATCGAGGTCATTGATAGGGGCAGGTGCTTGCACTGCATGAGATTGGGATGTATGAACTGTTGCGTCGTCGATAGCAAGGGGCTTGCTGAATGTCTCGGCGACTGGTTTGCCCGTCGTCATGGCCTGTTGAGCGTGCCGAGCCAGAACGTTTGATCGAGGAGGCCGTTGCCCTTCACGCTGCTGAGAGAGCTGTCCTTTTCTCCCTTTCTTGCTCTTCTTGACAACACGGGCCTTGCTAGTTCCAGGAGCCGGCCTTGCATCGGGCTGTGCGGAAGGAGGAATTTTAGACGGCGTGTCCGCTTGGGTAGGTCTACGTAAGTCAGTGGAGTTCTGGACGCTTGCTATGAGCTCTTACGAAGGATATGCAGACTCGTTCTGTGACTCTTTGGCGGCCGGCTGTTGGAAGAGAAGTACTTCCTGATCGGTAGCAGGATTTGGCTTGTGGCGATCGACGTTGCCCGGGAAGACTGGTGGTGAGACGTATGCAGGCTCTGTTGCCACACTGGCATCTATTCGCACGTTAGTCTGATCGGTTGAGATGGCGTGATTGCTTACCCTGAGATGCATGCACAACCTGCTTGTGAACACCAGGTGTTGTCGACTCAGTATCAGAAACAGACCTGGCGGTAAAGGCCTTGTCCTTAGGGGATGCCTTTCTGGGGACTTGGCTCGGTTGCGAACGTGTGAAAGCGAACGTGGATACATCTGCTGGTCCAGAGTTATTGTTCAATCCGGGTGTTTCTTTGGTGCGAGTGCTGAGAGCAAATGGAACCCAGGTTGATGTATGAATGTCCGCCTTTTTTGTTACTGCAGTGCGCTGCAACAATTCTGCAGTACCGGGACTAGTAGGCAGGTCGCTGAGGTCCGGCTCACGCTCGGGAGTGAAGTCATTACGAACGTAGTATCCGTCCTGATTCGGCTGAGTCTCAGGAACAATTGCATCGCTGTCAGGTTCTTGGGGGGCAGGCTTTTTGCGATCTCGCTCGTCATCGGTCAACTCGGGGCGTACTTCATGTCTTAGTCGTGAAGGCTTCTGCCGCTTCGGCACCTGCTTGCCTTGTCGAGGCAACTCGGCCATGGTGAGTGACAGCACTGCCAGGCGCGTTCGGACGCAAGGAAACCGTAGTAGGAACAACGCAGGCAGAAGATGAGAAGCGACGTGCTAGACGACTGCACCAGTAGACGAGGATGAAGTGTTATGTGACAAGAGTGAGGGGCGACGAGGTTTGCAGCGGCGTCCTGCCTTCGTTCTTTCCTTCATCGACGCGAGGGAGTCACGGTTGAACAGAATGACGCCACACGTTCGGTCATGACGGCTGAGAAAAACATGGTGGAAGGCGCGATGGAAAGAAGAAGAACACCCACATCGCATACCTACATAGAACCAGTGAAGCACCTCCTCACGGCGTACATATTTCACACTGCAGTATGCTTTCCGGACGCATCTTCCAGATCATGCGTCGGATCCATGTCTGCCCACAGCCATTCGATCGATGATGTCTGCATGCAGTTTGCTGAGCTTGCTTTGAAGCTCTATAGCTGCCATTACAACCATCCGGCATGTTCCTGCTCTGTACCCCGCGCGGCCACAGGCACGTGACGGTAGACAAAGAGCATTGGAAGGCAAATCTTTGAGGGGTGAGTACTTACTCCAAAGTCGCCTCATGCAGCGCACCACACTGATCATCGCGGTGCACCTTTCCGATTGCGCGCATCCACCAGAATACCCAGGTAACATCGTACGATACTTGTCCCTAGATTAGAGAAGGTCATGTCGCCTGCCATGTGATTACTTTTTTTACGTCGTCTGGTCCACTCTGCGCCGAAACGTAGGTGGCTAACGTGGACTGCACCGGAGATGAGGAGCCAGAAATACCTCGATACCACGGGCTCACCGACTACAATAAGCGGCAGCTGCTACATGTACGCCGTGAGGTGGACGATGGGAGTCGTCGCCTTGCATGCTCCCCTGAAACGAAAGTGTGCGGCGACATAGCTAGCCGGGCGCTTCAGACCGGGGTACGTCCAATCACATTTTACCCCTTGCTAGCTCGGCTGCACGGTGATCTTCGTCTACACAGCTACGCGCCCACTACCCAGTACGCCCTACCAATCCTTTCGGCTTATCCTTCCAAGCCGACAAAACTCGACGCCAATGCCGCTATATTAAGAGAATGGCCTGATGTACTCTCCGGCAGCCAACCTGGTCTGCCGTCCAAGCGCACGATGCTAACCGCCGAGAAGCCTGAGACTGGCGGGGTATTGGACAAGTGATGGCAAAGGTATTGGCTTGGATAAAAGATGTTCGCAGGTGGCCACGCAAATATAGAGACATGCCCTCCGTTCTGGTAGCGAGTTGTTGGTATTCCTCCAGTTGATCGAACGTCCTTCACACCAGCCTCGTGTCACCTCATATCCGATCCATCCTCCCGTCCACGCCGCATCCCACGGCACATCGACATCATGAGCAGGCCTCTCCTCCTCTCGTTCCTCCTCCCTCTGCTCGCCCTTGCTCAGGACTCCTCCTCGGGCAGCGAGCTTCCTCCTCCCGGCTACAACGGCGGTAGCGACAACCCGCAAGACCCCAGCGATGCTGGCGCTGCGGGAACACAGAAGGGTGCTTTCTCGCTCTCGGGAGGTGCTATCGCAGCGATCATTGTGGTCGCCGTCCTAGTCGTGCTCGGATCCAGTACGTTCTGCACATCACGTCCCAGCATACTCGAGCTAACATCAACACAGTCGCATCGGGTGTACTCTGGTGGCTCGCGAAGAAGCGCCAGTGGGACGTTCGCGCATCCATTCGCCGTGCGTCTCGTCGCTTCACCGGCCGCGCGAACAACGACGCCGGCAAGCAGAACCGCGAAAACCGAAGGACAGGCATCAGACTCAACTCGCCGCCCCCGGGCAAGAACGCCAACAAAATGCGCGATATCGAGAAGGGCCTCCCTCTGTCCAACAAGGCGCCACAAACTACAACTACCATCACGAGCGTGATGAGGTGAAGCTCCGAAGGCATAGCATAGACTATCTGGAAGCAACACCAGCGCCGCCACGCGGGCCGAGGCACCCGTCGACGCGAAAGACGATGACGGAGTTTGGAACAGGACGCCTCACAACTCTTGTCCGTCGGAACGTGCGCACACATACCGCATTCTTCATGCGGCTTATCATAGCACGCGGGGCATGCATCTTTGGGGCGTACATGAATATTACGGTAACGATAGCACTTGGGAAGCGGTTGATGGCTGCTTAGGACTCCGGAGTCTTTGCACTTTGGGTGTCATTATTTTCTTGTCAACATATTATGATACCACGCTTTTTCGGACGTATGGATAATGGACGCATCGGTCAGCGTCGATGGAGTCAAGACGTAGACCCTAGATTTCGATAGTACCCAAACATAACTATAACCACCTTTTCAAAGATCTCAATATTCTTCTCTACCCTTCGACATACTCAAGGTAAGAGCTTCGAGTCCGGGAATACTGAAATGAGAGTTTCGAGCCCGGCAATACCAAGGCCTATTATGAGACCACGCCAAGTCAGCGACCGCCCATCTGACCACAGGCGCTTGGCCAAACGTCCAGGAATAGCCCGTTACTTGGCCATCGCTTGGATGTTTCTTGGGAGTTTCTTGGAGAAAGCTTGGGCAAATGCCCAGGAATAGCTTGGAGAAAGCTTGAGAAAGGCTTGGGAAAGGCTTGGGAAAGGCGTGGTATATGCAGAGATGATCTGACCCTGATCCTACTATCCCGGTGCTGTGGTATGCGCCCGGCTGGGCACCCAGTTCATCTGCCGGCTTTGCATGACTGCCGTAGGTCTGACCCAGGATTAGAAGAACGGTAATGTTGCAGGGTATGTGACGAGATCGCTTCGTGCAGTTAATTTCCGAGAATAGTTCGCTGTGCCGCAGAGCTACATCGCGGAAGCACCTCATACAAGGGAGGAAATAAACGGGTGTAAAGCCGACATCGACGCTAGGCATCTTTTCATCTTGATGTAGGCTTCATGGTGTTCGGACTTTTGTTTGCATGAATTAGAAGGAAGGCCGCCTGGGCAGCAGGCAGATCGTAACTTGAACACCGTGACTCCAAATTGCTCCTGTGATATCAATTCAAGTACTGAGGACTTAAGAGCATTGATCACTTGATGTTCACGAGACCGACACTCGATTTAAGGCCTTGCGACAAGAGGGCGGCCACAGTCACTCAAGTTGTAGCACGTGATCTGGCGAGCACGCTAGTCCTAAAGTAATTATCCCGACGCGTTCCCCCGCATCATCGTGTCTGGCGCCATTCCTGCCCAACGCGACACCTGGGCAGCACCACATCGCATTCACATAGCAAAATCGCACTGAACAGAACAACATGGCCTCTCGACACCGAACTACGAGGCCATCTGCTAGTCGCCCGTCTGGAGTTTCCACTCCAGCGCGAACTGCCGGTAGCAACCGCAGCGCAGACGTCCTTCCACCGTACAAGAAGCCATCGCATCCCCTCGATACTGAAGCGACGCGAGCCCTGAGGGAACTACAAGGTCGCAATATTAATGACATCAAGAGGCACAATAAGCAGGCTACCGAGCATGTCACCAGTACAGCGGCAAACATCAACGACATGCTACGCGACCATGCTGGGTACATCGAGCGACGGCAGAAGAAGTGGGACGTGGGCAAGAGTTTGGACGACAAAGACGAAGAAGAAATTATCATGGCAGAGCTCCAGACCAATGTGGATGGGGCTACCACCAAGCTGGAAGAAAGCATGCGCGCCGTCATTGACTCGGGTGTCGCCGCGCAGCGCATCGAGGAAGCGCTGGAGTGGTTAAGGAACACTGCGCCCGGGCGGTCGGCAGACGAATACCGGACGCAGATGACACAGCGGGAAACACAAAGGCACACCCAGACTCAGGCAGCCAGCCAGCGGGCACAAAACGAGGGTGACGACGAGGATATGGACGACAGACCTACGCCCGGTCCTACACCCCTCGATGGCTCTCGCGTAGCTCTCACAGGCGCAAGTGAGCTGTTTGCAGATCGTATGCAGCGCGACAAGGATGCCTACACGTCACTCTCCTACACAGCGCGCTATGCACGCAACAACGATTACCGCGAGTTCAAGCGCACGGTACACGATGCCAAGTATGGCGACGAGGGTCCCACACTTGGTCATGAAGACACCTGGTTCAATGAGTCCGGGTCGCCAGCGCCTGGCATTACGGACACACGCCGAGGCGACCTCGACGACGACGACGACATCGTAGTAGACAAAGCGACCATCAGCACGAGGTGCCCCATCACATACCAGCAGTTCAAGGACCCATACACAAGTACAAAGTGTCCTCATACCTTTGAGAAGAATGCCGTTCTCGATATGATCCGATCGGGCGGTCACAGGGTGGACGGTCAGAGAGCCATTGAGTGCCCAGTCAATGGTTGCTCACAGGTAAGTCTATCCCCTGCACGTCAATATTCTCAGAGACCTATACTAACACTGCTTGTTAGTTGCTGACCAAAGACGACGTGCGCAAGGACACTATTATCGCTCGCAGAATCAAGCGCATGCTAGCAGCTGAACTTGAAGGTGACGACTCCGACGAAGAGGTGCAAGCTCCTCGTGAGGCTCAACAAATCGATGGGAGCGACGATCTGTCTGGAGCGACTTCGAGGCTGCAGGTCCCGGGAACTCAACAACCGCCAGAGTCAAGCATTATCGAGGACCTCGGATCTCCGAGCGATAGCGAGATGTCGGTTTAGCCTATGCACGATGGGAATGGCGTTTCGGTTTCGGACGGGCTCAATGATACCCAAAGGTGTAAAGACGTAGTTGATTCCAGCGAAATATGTTGAGACAACAGACAGGCCGCGCAATCTATGCGGCGTAGTACTTGTCCCGTAGTCAGGCATCAATCTTCTCAACAGTACCTGCGCAGCCCTTTCGTTTCTTCTGCAAGCGTTCAGGCCGGCCGGGCACCTCCACATTCCCGACCCTGTGCCGAAGACTAGTTGACCTACCATTCACCCACGGACATTGTGTTGGCCTAGATCTGGTACCCTGCATGATATTTCGCTACAATATTCTTCCGCTCACAAAGTCGTTCACAGCCTGTCGTCACTCAGAATGTCTTCGGCCGCGGATACCTTCGGGTCACTGGTGGTTGCAACTTCAACCGCGCACCTGGGCGAAAGGCCTCAGCACCGCCCCGTCCAGCACTGAGGACCCT
>Ga0265798_10002460_pt1 | contig 27402 bp, 26 predicted proteins | sample P3T30metagenome_FD_192430 | JGI IMG/M metagenome (GOLD analysis project Ga0265798, IMG submission 192430) | Plant litter microbial communities from East Loma Ridge, Irvine, California - P3 T30 | ecosystem: Environmental > Terrestrial > Plant litter > Unclassified | place: USA: California...
CCCCCACGGTCACACGGCCGGGAGTCTCATTCAACGAATCGGTAAATAACAATGAAGCCTATTTCCCCCTTGTCCGGACTCTTTCACCCTCGACACCAGGGACGACATCGTACGGTCTAGGCGAGGGGTATATGGTTCCTCGAGCTTCCGGTCCTGCTTCACCATCATTAGCTTCTACTATCGCTAGTATCCTACCCGGACGTCGGAGGCGAAATACGGAAGAGACCGGAAGGAATCTGCTCAGTCAGTCAAGGAGTCGGGATCGAGAGGTCCCTGAAGATACCAGGCGAAGATCCTGGGCTTTTGGGAGGAATAGGACTGGATCGACATCGAACGCGTTAGCGGTGGGAAGTGTACCAGAGGAGCATGGAGCTGTTCCGCCTGCTTCTGCCATGCCATCTGTGGTGGAGCAAGCTCCTTCCGTGCACAACGATGTCCCGGCGCCCCACGTTGCAGATCACCAGGAACAACTGAAATCAATGAATACTGGAACAGACGCTAAACCGTACCCAATCCTACGAAAACCACTGCCCGCACTCGGTTTTGCCAATTACCCAAATTACACGTCCAAATCCGACTACGATGGACCAATACGTGATACACGGTACATCTACCCCGAGATTGAAGACAATGCGATAGGACAATCTTGGGCGGACGAAGTGCCAACCCATAAAGACGATATCAGACTGGTGGAATGGAGTCAAGCGAGAGCAAGACGGGAACGTTGGGTCGGACCCATGATGTATGTCTCTCGTCTCCAGTGATTTCTATAGCTGATATACAGATTGGTAGCTCAACTATACCCCGCGGCTAGAGTTGCGCGTGATCGGACTACGGATGGACCCACAGAAGGCCCAACCCCCGATCTTGGCCCTCAGGGAATGTACGCTTCCCTTGCATTTGAGGATATTACTGCTTTACTGCCCTGGGTGGAATTCAAAGGTGGAGGAGCTCATCATGCTGAAGCCATGAGGAGTGGGCTTGGGTTCGAGTAGGTCTGCTACCTCGCTCTGCTACATACTTGATGCACACATCTTCTGATTCACCACCCTCTTCGAAGCCTTGCTTTTTCGGCTTCTTCCCTCATTATATTTATTGAATCTACTTGCTTTTTCAATACTGGTAATTTCCTCGAGTTGGACCTGTGGCTCAGCTCATCCCAGAAGGGCCAACCGCTATTGGTCTACTTACTTACATACTAAAACTACGATATTGGGAAGAGCACTCACGGGCCCATGTGTACACCCACCCACCACCCTGGACCTGCTTGTTTTGGTGGATCAGGGGGAGGAGTCGGTTCAGGCATCCAGCCGTAGTATCCCGTACGTGAGAATGGATAGATTTGGGGAACGGGTGTGATTGATGCTCTGTCAATCAGCAACGACATTACAGTATTACTGATACATGGCTACAACGGGGTTTCACATTTTTTGAACCGAAGACAACATCTATCGTGGAGGGAAAGGAAACGGGTACGGATGTGATACAATCCCCGTTTGCTCTGAGAAATAGACATACGGTTGCCAACCCTCAGGAGCTTTACTTTTCCATTCGACCTGAGGGTGTGGTACACCCGGAGCAATCCCTGCGGCAGAGTATGGATACGGTACACCTCCCCACCCTTGCTGGGCCAATTGAGGTTGTACAAATCCATTATTTGCCCACATTCCACCCCACATGGCCATTACTGCTTCTTCCTTCTTCTTCATCTCTTCCGCTTCTTGCTTCCCTATCTCCCCTTTGATCTTCTCCAACATCGGTTTGATCAATTTCTTGTTTTCCGCACTTCCCTCCCCAGTCCCTTCGTTTAGTTTTGTAATCTTTTCATTCAATCCCACTAACTCCCCAGCTGGCATAACAGCGAGTATATCCAGCGCTTTATACACGTATGGCCATCCGAGGTCCAATCGAGTTTTGAGGACGTCCATGATGATTTTACGATAGTCGTCGTTCTTAGCCCATTCTTCGAACCATTTCAGTTGATTTGCATCGCATAAAGAGGTCCGATCACCGTTGGTACAGTGTTCGACAAAGTCGCGGATGGCGCCTTCTGGGTTTTGGATCAATGGGTTAGAAGAGGGGAGGATGGCGGGGACCGCGTAATGTTGAGGCGACTGCCAGAGATTGTATGGGAACGCCATGGTGAGGGAGGTGTGTGAGGGATTGATTTGTTTGGTTGGGGGGCGATACGGTATAATCTTGACGCCGATAGGCGATTGTGGGGGGGTGACACCAAGTAGCGTAATCTAATTCTTAGCGATGACCGACGATGTCACTACCGACTGACCAGAGAGACGACAAGTGATTTCTGGCCTAGAGTTGTTGAGTTCTAGAGATAAGGGAAGGGAAAGTGATGGTAGATGTGTTTGATTGACGAAAGTCGGTGTTGAGCTGATGCTCGACTTCTTTAGCTGCTTGAAGTGTGTCGTTACCGGGGTGGCGAATAGTAGTTAAGGTAGTGATGAGAGGCAATAGCCAGTGATGAGAGAGTATCTGAACGGTAACGATGTAAAGTAGAGAAGACAAGAGAAATCAAGGTCATCGACGTACCGATAATATACTTGAAGGGGTGGCGACAGCCCGCACTCCGCACTCGCATCCGCATCTTAATCGAGTCGAATGGTACCTCATCCGATGATTGCGGATCAGTGTATAGCAATCAGGAAGAGAAAAAGGTGAGGCAAAAGAATATACTCAGTTAGACGAGAACGTCTTTTCGGGCTGTGCGGTCCTCAAGGCACAGTGTGTGTGTGCTCTTAGCATTACATTTGAGGTGATGAGAGATATTCTGCATTGATACATGTACATCGCTTTCTGCTTTACTTGTTTCCTCCAATTACTGGGACTTGGCCGGGCTGATCGTTAGTTTTTTCCCTCAGAATAAAAGGGGACATACAATTCCAGTAGGCTTGATATCCTCTCCTTCTGATGCTGACTTGACCATGTGGAATGCTGAGCCAAGACCTAGACCGGTACAGGCTCCTCCAGCTACTAGTGTTGGGAATGGTGCTCGTTTTAGTAGTAGCGCGGGTATGATCACACCAGCCAATGCCGCTCCGATGAAGGAATAGTCATCTGCTCGGATTTGACTCTCGCTGAACCTCTACTTGATAAGCACCATCAGACACATGAGAGAGTGAAACGTACCAATTTCTCAACCCTAGCAAGAATAGCAGGTTCAGACTCGTCCATCAACCTTACGAACCCTACTCCAGCCCCTGCGGCCGCTCCCAGAGCTGTATAGCCGATGGTAGTGTTTAACAATCGCTTGATACTGAATGGCTTCAAAGGATTACGACGTAGAATAGCAGTTGCGATGTAGAGAGGTGGGGCGATTAGCGAGACTGTTTGAGCCATCTTGAGTGATGTGTGGGCCATAACCTGGGTACGGGGGGTCCTGTCGGAAAAAAAGGGAAGAGCGGAGGTTGCCATAGTGATAGAGTCTGTGTTCTTTGTGTCGATGCTTGAAGGTAGTCCGAAGTTCTAGAGTTGGAGATTATTCCTAATGTTACTGATATTATATGGGATGTAGTAAGGCGTACAGACTAGTATCTTGGGACACCGTTGACAGCTCATCCCGCAAAAGTAGATCTCTGCCGATGACATCACACCGTCCCCCTCACACGATGAGTTACAGTCTGCCTAATTTAATCACGTGAACGTGATTAAAGTAGGCGCCTCACGCGCGCATCCCTTGGCGTTGCACACCCTCCCCAATAGTTACTCACCGACATGCACTGATCCGGTATCACTGCCATGCCATCGCTCCTCACTTGGATAATAAAACCACGTTCACTCCCTTTCTTGATCCTCGCACTCATCTTTTTCGCCCTATTCCTTTCATTGGGTCAATACGATCAGTTCTCGACTTCCTTTCAATTACCTCCACCCCCGGCTGCTCAACTCTCGACTACCGAATTATTACTTCAACAACAGGTCGATAATTTACGGGAGAAGTTGTTGGAAATATGTCCCGAGGCTCCTGAACCGATATACGCCAAGCCATTGTTGACAAAGTCACAACAAGAGCGTTATCGGCATTTACAAAATCTCGATGGAGGTCCAACAAGACATGAACATGAATATATGGCTGCCAAGCGGGCCCCTAGCCGGAAGAGGAAGGGAAGTAGGTATATGCTTACAACGACTATTCGGCAGGTCCAAGATCAATTACCCGATTTGTTGAATACGATACTGGTCTTGACCATGTTTCTCGGTCCCGATAAATTATCATTTTCAATCCTAGAAGGACCATCTTCCGATTCGACACCGGATATTCTTGAACAAGTGCTACAACCTCTCTTACTATCTCTTGGTGTCCCCGCTTCCTCGATTCGAATCAAGACGAGAGAGTCGAAAATCGATTTCAGTAATCAAAACCGTATAGAAGTCTTGGCTGGCTTGCGGAATAAAGCAATGGAACCATTATGGGATGACCGGAATGGTGTGGGGAGGGACATTGGAGCTGTTGTGTTCTTCAATGATGTTTATATGAAGGCTAGGGACGTTTTGGAGTTGTTACATCAGCATGTCAAGGCTGAGGAGGAGAGTGGGCAGGAAACCGGAATTACCTCTGGATGGGATTGGTATGAGCGATCTCCTGCTCATTACTATGATGTATGGGTTGGACGAACGGTGAGTAGGCTCACTTCGAAGAGCCTGATAGGGCCGACCGTCGCAAGAGCACAGCTGACATGCAGGTGGACAATGGGGACCTGTTCTACCCGATCGACAACTCCTGGTGGTCCCCATCTTCCAACCTATTCCCCAATTCTCCAACCACAAAAGCAGCATTCGATAACCTCGAACCTTTCCCGGTATTTTCAACATGGAACGGAATGGCAGTCCTCTCTCCTACACCATTCACGAAACCCTACAACACCCGCTTCCGGCGTGGGAACCTCGCAAAGGGTGAATGTGCTGCTAGCGAATGTACTCTCATTTGTTCCGATTTCTGGAAAGCAGGTTGGGGCCGTGTACAAGTGGTTCCAAGTGTTCAGGTATGTCCTCTCTCGTCGTTACTGTGCTGATGAAAGTTCGCATATGAACGTGGTAAAGCGTTACAATCGCATTCACTATTGAAGAAAGCAGAAATAGGTCTAGGATGGGATGATGGAGTTCCCCCTCTAGCCCATGATACTCGAGTCACATGGCCTTCACATCCACCAGCGACGGTGAGATGTCATCCTTGGCCCGAGACAAATGGGTTGAGTGCGAATGTATGGGAGAAAACGGAATGGGTCAAGCCATGGCTCGATTAGGTGAGGTGATGTATGCATTTTGGGCCTCATTTATCTTGGACTCCGAGACCGGAGTCACTGTAGCGATAGTACTGCGCGATATGCATTTCTTGATTGCGTGATATCTTCATCTTTCTTATCAGAAAGCCTAATAATTACACTGGACTCGGGGATGGGAATGACGCCAAGGTAAGGAACGGGCATAGGTAAATTACCCGAGAAAAAGATTGTGATGCCCGAAGTTCTTTCGGCGATGTTGACGAGCGCCATTGTATTGTCGGTACTCGTAATCGTGCGCAGTCTCGTATCAAGTGTTGAACGACGCACCGCAGACTAGTTTAGGGTGAGGGATCTCGATTGTGAATCATTGGAGCGTCGGGGAACGGGGATGCCCATTGTATGATTCTTTTGTTCCTGCTTTTTACCCCGAAAGTCACAGGTTAAATAACGTTTGGAGTGTAATCAATGCACAGCTCGCTTGCCCGAATCATCCTTTGAGATCTCATATATAAACAGTTGATCATTTCTTGTATTCTGACTTTATCGCCATACTCCATCAACATGTCGGATACACAACACAGTATCAATTACGACGATTACCCCCAGGCGTCATACTATGGTTACAGACCTGATGAAGCGGCTGCTATTGCTTTCATCGCCATCTTCTCTGTCCTCGGTCTAGCTCATATTGCCCAAGGAGTCCGATACAAATATTGGATCGTATTCCCTACTATCGTTACGGGGTGCATTGGTATGCCGTCTTCTGATGTCCAACAACTGAAAAAGCTGACGAAAAGGTGAGGTCATCGGTTGGTCTGGACGATTATGGTCGCATAAGAACTTGAATTTACAGACTCCGTTCATGATGCAGATCGCTTCGTGAGTCCTGACCTATCGACCAAGCACGTCGCTGATAGCAGGCTCATCATCTCGCCCGTCTTCTTCTCTGCCTTCCTGTGAGTTTGCCATGTTTGCTTCGATTGAGAATCGCTCACTAACCTCAGGTACACCATGTTGGGCCATGCAGTCGAAAAGATCAACCCCGCTTTCTGCATGCTCACATCCCGAAAGGTTAGTCCTTGTTCCAGTAACACAACATAAGCTGACAAAGTAGTTCCTGGCAATCTTCCTCACTGCCGATATCGTTTCCCTAGTCTTGCAAGCTATTGGCGGAGGATGGGCAGCATCCGTCACACCCTCCCCAGACGCAGCTTCCAACTTGATGTTGGCCGGTATCGCCTTCCAATTAGGTGTCATGATTATCTTCGTCGTTATCGGTCTAGACTTTTGTCTTCGAATTTGGAAAAATAAGCCATACGGGTCGAGGGTCAACACGCTCGGTACTACCAATTCCGACAATATTGAGATGGGCACGAGGGAATTTGATAGTGCGAGTAGGAGGACTAGTGAGACCCACTTGAAAGGGACTGCGCAAGGTGCTAGCAACGAGGTGAATGGCCAGACTTGGACGGGGTTGAGTAAAGGATGGTGGTTGTTTATGTTTGCCATGTTGATCTCGAGTATTGCTATTATTGTTCGAGGTAAGCCTTTCTCTTTCCGGGAAGAATGAGCTAATGGATAGGTGTTTACCGAACCGCCGAACTAGCAGAGGGTTGGGACGGAGAACTCATCAAGCAGGGTCAGTTTGTCTTTATCTTGTCTTTGTCTTGAGTCGGAATGCTGATAATCAGAGGATCTCCAAAACGGTTTAGATGGAGCTGTGATGGTAGTAGCAGTCCTTATCATCAACATTCTTCACATGGGTTACCTACTCCCTCGAAAACCAGTGTGGAAGGGAGCTCTTTGAGCTCCTACCTAAACAAGAAATAGAATTCAGTAGTGTAGCAATCTAGCAATCAAGAACGATATAGAAGACAAGAATAGTCATGTGTATATATAGTAAAAGATAGATGTCTATAGATGGATGCATTCGTGGTGTGTTCCATAGTATAGTGTGCAGCGCCAAGAAGGGTGGAGGTGGTTCAACTTTGACCAAAAGTCGTTTTCCTTGCACTTCATTCACACTTGTCCATCTTACCGATCTAAACGTCCCCGGCCTATGAAAAGGGACCATAGCCAATGCTACCAAGATGACAACGCCCCCGACGGTTAAAACACCGCCCTACAAACCGACTGTACCTGAACATCCACCCCTCCCCAACCTCATATCCCCTTGGACGACTCCATGTCATTTCACTCTCCCAACTTTCCTTCATGTCCTCAAGGATCTGACTGTACATCCCGAACGTAACTCATCATTGATATTGAGGGCGGACCCTATTCCCCTTGATACCCAATCGCAGGTCAAGTCGACTATTGAGGAAGATGAAGGGTTTGAAGAATGGATCAAAGGGGAAGGGATGGAGTTAGTCGAGGAGATCCGGGTTAGATTGATGCCTAAACAACCTAAACGTGATGGGAAGCTGGATCAGAGGGTCCTATTCTATCGGTCTAAGGAATCGAACGGGCATGATGAGGGAATAGAGAAGGGAGAGAAAGGGGTTGCAGTGATGATACCCATGGTACGAAATGTGGGGGAAATACCATACTTTCACCCTCCAGTCAAGAGATTGGTGTTCTACTACGAGACTCACTTGAAGGAGCTGGATGGAAATGAGCTCGTGCAGGGTATGAAGGATCTTTCGACGGCCGATGAGGCAAGTGTGGAGACAACGGCCGATACTGAACCAGAGGTTCATGGCCGAATAACAATTTCATATGAACCGTTCCCATCCACTTCACAGTCAATTTCGGATGTCCCATCGACATCGGTACCAAAAGTCTTGGAGAATCCTATACTCGGAATGAGAAGGACGAGTTTACCTCGGAAACGATCACCTCTCGCTGGACCAGAACCGGCACTCGCAGAATCGACAAAAGGAGGAGAAAAAGAAGACCCCAAGGTTACTCAGGTCAGGCTAGATAGGACTTGTTTGGCATTGTTAGAGAGGGTATACAAGCATGGCTTTGGACAGATGGTGGGGTACAAGAAGAGGGTTAATCACGATGTAAGCCCCCCATCTTCTGCATTCGCATACAAGCTGATAAAACAGACTGTAGTCCAGAGGGAACCTTTTCAAGACCTCTATTTGATCCTCAAAGACCGTCATAGGCACCTCGACTCTCGAGCACCAAAAGCGGGAAGTACAAAGATTGAGGATGTAAAGAGACATGTTTATAAGGTAAGTGATATCACCAGTCTATGCCGACCGGTAGAATATCTTGGGAACTAGCTTACCTTCTTCCTCTCCTTCTTCCTCTTCTTCCGATTCTACACCTTCTTCGAATGACGTTTCGAATTGGGGCTCACAGGACGTTGCAATTGCCGCTTTTCTGATGTTACTGTGGAAAGATATGTATCCCCCTAGACCCGATGTCGGAGGGGAGGAATGGGATGCTTGGGGTCGACCACCTAATGGGTTTATCGATCTTGGTTGTGTGAGTTTCTCCTCCTCAGTATGTGGCCAATAGCTGATAGTAGGGAAATGGGCTTCTAGTTCATATCCTTGTTTCGGAAGTAGGTTACATACTCGGCTTAGCTCATAACAGGGCTACGCGGGGAAAGGCTACGAATTACGCGCAAGGAGAACATGGCCACTGTACCCACCTAGAACACAAGCTGCGCTTGTGGAGGGTGCATTAGATCCACCTTCTTGGCTCCCTGATACCATTGAGGAATGGAGTTCTGGAACCTGGCCTTCGAAGGAGAATTGTGTGATCCAAGAATGCACTTTCCTTATCGGTAATCACGCTGATGAACTCACTGTAAGACCGAGTTGCCTACAGGAAGAAAACTGATAGTCAGCCCTGGCTCCCCCTGCTATCCCTCTTACCATCCACACCCGTCCCTCACCTCTCCCTACCTTGTTGTTTACACAAGTGGGATTCCCAATTTATGCACGCAACATACAAACCTCCTCCACACCCCCACTCGCCCGAAGGGAACTTCGAGGCTGGCCTAGAACAGGGGCAAAGTAGGTACAAATCGTATTTGATGTGGCTTGGGTGGGTTGGTTTGAATTGCGGTTGGGAATGGGAGACGGAACCGCTGAGGATACCTAGTACGAGAGGATGGGGGATTGTGGGTACGTACTTACGAAATGGACATGAATCACGACGTACTGATAATAGCGCGTAATCGCTGGGCTAAGAATCAAGAAGGATTGGGAGAGTGTAGACGCTGGGCGCTGGAACAAGTTTTGGGAGTTAGGGAGAGGGGTGAATTCAAAATCAGAGTAAAGGAGGGGAAAGAACATTAAACTGCATTGCATCGCTTCATATCGTTGTGTTCATCATGTAAATATTATCACTCTCCTGCCGGCGCCCCGATCTCAGCGTATCCTGAGACAAGGTGGATGAATGCCGACAGCCTGCCGCCACCGCCACGCCTCCACTCTCAGTCGAAAAGTTCGGATCAACCTCGACTACTTTCGTCATCCCACTCTAACATCATGAGATCAGCTTTGGTACCCTCCCGACGAGCAGGAGAGTTCGCGCTAGGTCTTAGGACCCTGCGCAGACCGGTACCATCTTCCAGATCCGTTGCTGGCCCGTCAACCATTTCGACAACGACATTACGCCATTTATCCTCCACATCCCGTCATCATGCCCAGCCACCTCAACGTAGTGCTCCTGCCCCGCTTCAGATGCCCCACGATATGCCCAGAGAAGATTACGCCGGTCCGGCGATGTACACTTTCTCCTATCTAGGCAGGATGATCCGTTACCTACTCTATGGAATTCTTACCATCGGTGGAATCTCACTTACCGCCTTCGAGGGATTACATGTCTATATCGAAAACGTCTCTCTCGCCGCTCCGACAAGGATATCTTCAGATGAATATGGGTGGGAGGAGGAAACTCCATCTTGGACTGGAGGGGTCAAGGGAGGGACGGATTCGAGATTAGGTTGGAAAGCCCGACATGCGTTGAGAGCAGCTTGGATATGTCAAGAAGTAGGAGCTGGGGGAAGTGGATCAGGATCTATCGGACGGAGCAGTACGCTCCATCCTACCATGGGAGCTATTGCGGGAAGGGTCAACCAGATTGATCGAGGATACGAATTAGCAGAGGAATATATCGATCTAGCGATTTCTCAAGCGAAGCAAAAAGGATTGAAATTCCCCCCAAACCTACCTGCTTCAGCATCGACCTCTGGCCCTTCATTGTCTGGAGCGAGTAAAGTGGAAGTCGACCCAACAGCCGTGGATTTACTGTTACTCAAAGCTGGAGTTTTGGAACGGATCGCAACCGATACATCATTGTTACAAGCTAGGGACGTCTATCAACAGATTTTCCATGCTGCTTCAGGCGATGCTAGGCGGATACGATTAAGTACAAAGATTGGAGACTTGGAAGCTAGGACAGGAGGCAGTGGGGATAGTTGGTGGACTTGGGGATTGAGTCAAGCAGGGGTGGAAGTACCGCATACGACAGTCGAAATCGTGGCCGAAAAGGCCAAGGGGTGGTTCTCTTCTAAAAAGCAATCTCAAGTGCCAGTCGCCTCTACGACGACCGGTCCCGCTATGTCACACCTCAGCCCACCTGTCTTACGAGCGACAATCACAGCAATCATCTCGATGGAAGCCTCACTGGCTAAATCTGGAAATTTAACCCAAGCCGCCGCATACCAGGATCTCGCATTATCACTCATTCCGCAATCACACACCCAAACTCCCTCATCCGACTCGGCAGAACTTCACGATCTATGGCTGTCACACCGGTCCGCCTTACTCCAATTGCATAAGACATCAGTAACCCATGCTCTCGGACAGCCCGCATTCGCACTAGCCCAGTCAACGACGACATCGGCAGAGACTGCCCTCGCCGGTCTTCCAACAGCACCAGCATCAACTCTATCACATGCGACCAAATTACTCAGTAGGGATGCACATTTAGTAGCTGCCGAAGCAAATTATATCAAGGGGGTCATGTTGGAAAAGCAGGGCGTTAATGAGAGTTTGGAACCTGCTCTGGAATCGTTCGAAAGGGCCATGAGCCTGAGCAGCGCGGATGGAGAGGATGTGAAGGGAGAAGAGTGGAGTAGGTATTGGCGGAGTTATGCGAGGGTCAAGAGCAAGATGGACAAGTTGCTAGAGAAGTGATGTAGCCTGTCCACCTTCGCAATTCTGAGCTTCCATATTGCCTTCGAATTCGAGTGGAGGTGATCCTTTGCAAAATTCGATGAAGTGAGCATTCAGTGAGAGTCCAGTAGCCAGCCATCCGTCCATCAGTCATTCGATCGCCTCCGTTGCAGTGGTCCAGTGCGAAAAGTGGTCGTCAATGCTCCATACACATGCTATCCAACCATCCTGCCCGTCTGCCTAACTCCAGCTATCCCTCTATGCCGAAGCAGCGGCAGCCTTCCTGGACTCGGCGACAGCCTTCTGGGTTCCCTGAGCGGCCCATCGAGCGTTACGTCGGAACTGTTGGTTAGTGGTTGTTCACATGATCCCTCCTTGTCCATTCGTCCATCACGTCTTCTAAAATTCCTTGTTCCTTCCATAATCCTACGTTCATCCAGAACTTCCATTGTTCCACGCGTTTTGTGTTCATATGATAGAGACGAGACTAACCTTGGGGTCAACACCTGTTTATCAGCTAACATCCTAGACCATAATACCATAAAAACTAACCGTTCAAGTTCTTGTACCTCTGTGTCTTGGTCTTTGTGATACCATTTCGGTGAGCCTTCTTGTTCTGGTTGTGGCTATCCGTCAGTTTCTTGTATTGCATTACTGCAGACTACTACTCACTTGGTGTGGTTCTTTGACTTGGCCATTTTGACTGATTTAAGGCTTCTATTGACGGTCAACCACTACTCCAGAGACGTTAATTCAACTGGGTAGGGTGCGGAATTTCGGCAGAGACTTATAACGCCGTAAAGACACGTGGTAGCAGCATGATGTGGCACTTGTTTATCTTACAGTCAAGACTCGAGCATACATCCATGGTCTCTTGCAGCATGATGCATGCATGTCACGTTGACCCATACCAGAGCCAATGCATGCATGCATATCTTTTGGTAGCAGATGCAGCCTTCTGACCAACAACGCACGTTTCATTCGCCACCCCACTCACCTCTAGGTGCCCCGCGATTCTCCGGGTTCCTTCAGGGCACAAGCCCGGCCCTCCGACAGGGAGATCTCTGGCAACCTATTTTATCAACTCTTTCATCAACTTATATAGACGCATGTCAATTAGTCAGCCCTAGCAGTATAATTTCAATCCTACAGCATAGCCTTTGAACTCGAAAGGGCTTCGTAAGTTTACTTCTGGGATTGCACGGTTTCAACTGATGGCAGAATGGCACATGCCCCTAAACCTAACCGGAACCCGTCAGCGGCGTTATTTAATAGATCAGTATCATACCAACAACCCAGGACACCCGTCGAATCCGATTCGGAAGATAATGATTCGACCGCCCCGCTCCCCACTTCTACTTCCGAAACATTTCAACACGTCGATGTTAGAAGGGCTAAATCGTTGAGGACCGCCGGTCAATATGGTGGTTCAACCAGCAGATTACTCCCGACAAGAACAGAGACTGTTGGTCTGAGCAGTTTCGGAGCTGCTGGCTCAACCCTCACTTCACCTGCGCTTTCATCTATTGGCGAGTACACACCACCCGCTGCAGCTCGACATGCACTATTCGCACATCATGTAAATCGACCTGGACTTGGAATGCCCCGTTCTAGCTCCCCTTCCGTTCTTTCTGAACCTGGAGTCATACCTCCTTCACCGACCGAGTCGAATCGATCAGGTGGATTCTCACCCGCTTCCGCATTCCTGTCTCATTTCTCATCCAACAACTCGCTCAAACCACAAACCACCATCGCACCCGACGCACTCGGCGCCAAAGTTCTATCTTATACCCTCGGAAAGCTGATTGGCAGAGGAGGATTTTCAGCAGTCAGAGAAGCTATCCACGAGAATGGAGAAGTGCTAGCGTGCAAGATTGTGAAAAAGGATGATTTGTCGGATCAATCTGGTTCGTTGGAGCGGTTCGAGGAGGAAATCAAAATATGGCAATCGCTACCTCGACACCCTTCGTTCCTACCGCTCGTCGAAATGCACCGTACAAGCTCCATGACCTTTCTCCTTACTCCTCTGTTATCAGGCGGGTCGTTGTTGGATGTACTAAAGAGGGAACATGGATCAGAGAATACAGCTAGGAAATGGTTCCCTGGAGTAGTTGCTGCAGTAGCGGCGCTACACGAGGGATTCGAGGATTGGACTGGACATGTTCTGCATGGAGATCTCAAGCTCGACAATTTCTTGGTGGATCTACATGGACATGTAGTGGTATGTGATTTCTACATGTGCCGGAAATTGGACGATGGAAAACCACTTTACACGACCCCGGCTACTATCCCACCTCCTCTTACCCCTGGACGAGGTCGGAAATCCCGTACATCATCACCTTACCGACCAGTCCACCGTCATACCGAATCCGAGATATCCGATCCATCCCTCACCGCCGCTCCATTTCCCTCCGCATCAATGCCATATGCCTCGCCCGAACTCCTCCGACCACCTCGGCGCGAACCTTCACTCTCACAAGACGTCTGGGCAGTGGGCTGTATCCTCTATGCCCTCCTCACTGGAAGATTACCTTTTGTTGACTCATACGACCCAAGATTACAAATGAAAATTCTGAAAGGTCATTGGGAACATCCGATAGGAATAGGTAGGGAATGGATAGAATGTCTGAGTGGATGCCTTGATACCAATATGGATACTCGATGGGATATCAAGCGCGTCAAAGAGTCGGATGCGGTCGTGGGCTGGCGAGAGGTGAAGAACAGAAGCAAGTCGAGGTCAAGATCACGAATGCGAGGTGGTGCAAGAGACCAGTCCAGGGGTCCAAGAGACCAGTCCAGAGGACCTTCCACTTCACGCGGACCTCCCGCAAGTGATCGGTTCCGAGGTCGAAAAGATTCATTACTCAGTAATGGCCCGTCTACACAGCCAATGTCGATTCGCAGACCTCAATCTAAAGAACATCTCAGTCCGTATATGCAACCAGGGCGCGGATCACACGATTCATTCGGTATCCAACTTGACAGTCCGGCTTCAGGATCGCGATCTCGTTCAAATGGCAATGGTCGTTCGAGATCTAGTTCAAGGAAACCATTGCCCCAGCAAGATTTATCGACTTCGATGGACTATATGAATATCAATAGGGGGAGAAGTATGGCAAAGAAGGGCGAGATGGATATTGGTCACCAGAGTCAAGGTGCCGGAAACCGACCTCGAGAACCGAGCCAAGGCGGAGACAGGAGTCGAAGTCGCGATATCATGATGGCACAACCTCCTCGTACCGCATCTTCTTCCCGTCCGCGACATAACCCTATCAACGTGCCCCATACCGCCCCTCTTCCACCTACTTTATCAGCCTCTACTGCCTATCCAGATGACTCGCCAACCCGATCACACTCGCGAGGCAGAGCGCGGTATAGCGATAAAGTAGCTGATCGGCTTGGTCATTCTGCCGATTCGACTTCTTCTAGCGGAACGGCTGGCTCACCCGTAATCAGTCGACGAAGTACCAGTCAAAGTCAGAGTAGGAATAGCCCAGATAGGGGATGGAGGGGTACCAATGCCCTTGGTATTGTGGAGGAAGACAAGGCATGGACAGAGAGAGATCATGTAGAGGAATACCGAGGGAGGAGTGTGAGCCGCGGCAGGTGATCATTGTTGATATGGAAATGGGGGAGAACAACATTAAAGCATAGTGCATCGTAGAATAATGTAAATGTAGATTATGTATCCTGTATGGGTATATGGGTATGATGTACTCATTGTCCTTCCGTCTCTGTCTTGTCTACCTCCATCTTCCCGCTCTCTTCTACTGTCTCGTCGCCCTTCTCCTTCTCCTTCTCTTCTACCTCCGTCACTTCGGAAGTAGCGGCGACCGGCACAGCCGTATCTGCCTCCAAGACATCTGCAGTCTCTTCAAGCTTTTCTCCACCTTCGTCCTCCTTCTTGACCTCCGTCACGGATTCAACGACCTCGACGACTTTTGTTTCTTCCTTCTGTGGCTTAAACAGGATATCTAAATCCCTCTTGCCCTTCAGTTTCCCCAATAAGCGGATATCAGAGTGGGTCTGCAAACGCGTAGCTCGCCATGTTAAGCTTGTCCGTTGCTATCCGTCAGCCATCGACCGATTGAACGCATTCACTATACTTACCTCTTGATTGGAAGTCAGCTTCTCAGCTGGAATATCGACTCCCATTGCTTTATCATCCTCCTCATCGGCATCTATACTTTCAATCTCCTTGTACAGACTCGTAACATCGCTTTTACTTTCCAATCAGCACAAGCGTCTCATGACGAGTAAGACATACCGCTTCCAATTGCGTAATTGATCGATATCACTATACCCTCCTCTCCACATGTCGGATACAGCCATTGTACCCACTGCGAACCTGAAGCGGCGGGGAGGTGATAATCTCCTTTTCCACAATTCAGCCCGTTCTTTTGCCGAGGCATTGTCCATGGGTGGAATCTCAAATACCCCTTCGGGACATCCTTCATTCTTCCAAGCGGCCTGAATTGTCAGTCTGCGCATAAATCATGCCATGTCACACGTACATAGTGGGATTCCCTGGTGATGATTGACAATACCGTCTTCTCGAACCGCGGTCCATCAGGTGGCATCCTCCTCAATTCCTCTCTTATCGATGATACAGTCTCTCGAACCCATGTCTCGTCGCTCGATTCTATGACGAATGTCTTGGGCATGCCACCGGTGAAAGCTTGTTTGGAGGCTGTACCAGGTGTGAGGTGAAGTAGGAATTGGAAAAGGATAAAGTATTGCACTAGGATCTGGCGACGGAAGGAAGGGTCGGCGAGCTGTTTGTCAGCGACTACATCGGGACTGTAGTAAGGTATCGCATACCTCGTGCTCGAGCAATTTCTTGCCGGTAAGATAACGAGGATGAAAGAACCCTCCCGCATCCCCACCATCTTCTCTCTTTCTCTTCCTCCCAACTTCGACCTCCCTTCCCATCAACTCCTTCTGTTTCTTAGTCTGCTCAAATAAGATCGGAAGGACGATCTCCGATTTCTGTCGAAATGAAGCGAAAGGTGTCGGACCAGCATTCCGAGCTTGAGGCGCGGGGGCAAGGGAAGGTGGATGAGCGAAATATTGTTGTAGTGACCATAAAGTCGCGTAGAAATCTGCTTCTGGTTTCGTGTCTTCTTCTCCATTGACTGCCTTCTTTTCCTCTGATTCCTTCTTCTCGTCCATTTCCACGTCCCCATTAACGTCCCTTTCTGCGACTGCTTCCGGCTCCTCCCAGACTGTTCTGATCTCGTTGTAATCCCCTCTCAGATTGATGGCACTCTTGTCCGCTATGCTAATGACCGAACTAGCGAACTGATGGACCCGACCCCGGAAAACCAAGTCCTCAGGTGTACGTGGTAAGAATCGCAGGAAAGCATTGATAGTTCGTAAAAGCGGTAATGCTTTTCCTCTTGATGCTGGCATGTCCTTCACATAAGCTTGGGTCGTTAGACGCGGAATAGAAAGCTTACCTTTGTAAACCGCTTGGAGCGCGTTTCAATGTAGACCCATAATTCCCTCCACGATTCCACCGATATCAGTTCGACCATTTCTTCAATTATCGGAAGGAAGATTGCTCCTGGTTCAATAGCAGCATTGTCTATTGAGTCAGCTGACGCTTCCTGTTGGCATGTACTTAGCTTACTCTGTAGCGATGCGTATGCAGATTCGAAGAGGACCAGCGCGATGTCTAAGCGATACTGCAATTCCTCTTGAAATGCTAGTCTTTCCTCTGTGCTGCCCGTGGATGGCTCAACCAGCTACGCGTCAGCTCTTTCCAGCCTGCTTACTGGTCTAGCTTACACTCCCATCCTGTATCTGAGAGACTGTCAACTCCCTCCCGGCTATCTCCAATACAGCTTTCACGACATCCACCGACTTATCATCCACCTCCTTTCCCTTAACGTAATTTGTCCATGCTGATTCCCAGACCTCGCCGACTTTCAACGGTAATTCTTCAGGAGAGACACGCGAAGGACCAGCGATATCTTCTAAAGGCGCTGAGAGCGCGTCGAGAAGGGGTAGGGGCATTGTATATGGATATGAATTAGACTATCGACAATACTATGGACAGTTAACTCGGTCGCTGACGGAATCAAAAGTGAGTTAACTTCTGTGTCTTTCTGGAGTATACATCGACTACTATACAGGAATAAATCAAGCATGTCTTCGAGATATCAAGATAGAGATAGGGACGAAGGGCGATATTCCCGCGAAGAACCAGATAGGAAAGATAGAGGAGAAGATAGGAGGAGAAAGTACGAGCCAGAGGAGGAGACTTATCGATCACCTCGACGTGATCGTGATGGAGACCGTGAGCGTGATAGGGCAAGGCCGACGGATAGAGCGAGGAGTAGAAGTCCGAAACGTGAACCTGGGAGCTCGAGATATGATGGTAAGCTTCTGACTTCAATACGTCAATCAAAGCTGACACCCAGACCGAGATGACCGAGATAGAAGAGGAAGAGGACCGAATAATGATCCCAATTACCGACCTCGAACCGACCGTCCTGAACCCGTAGCAGTACCAATCACAGGTCGAGGAGGTCCAGATAGAGGCAGAGGAGGGTTCAACAGAGGAGGTCACGAGGGTGGTAGAGGTGGATATGAGGGTCGAGAGGGATATGGTGGAAGGGGCGGATATGGTGGAGGTGGAAGAGGGGGATATCAACAACAAGGAGGTGGAGGAGGAGACTTTGATCGACCACTAGATAGAAGGGCTATTGAGGAAGGACGTCGTAAACGTGAAGAAGAGCGTGCGATGGGTGGCTCGAAGCGAGAAGCGGAGGAAGAGGAGGTGTATGTCAAGCAGGAAGAAGGTGTTGAGGGAGAGGAAGAAGAGGAAGTGAATCCTATGGCTGCCATGATGGGCTTTGGAGGGTTTGGAACTACTAAAGTGAGCTCTCCTCTTCTCTCGTCGTACTATAGAGCAAGCCAATGTGTAGAACAAATCGACCGGTCAGTATGAAGGAGCAACCGCCAATGTCCACACGCAGAGAACATGGCGTCAATACATGAACCGAAGAGGTGGATTCAACAGGGCTTTGGACAAGGTTTCAAAGTAATTTAAAAAGGGACCAAGCAGGCAAATGCATTACCGCATAATCAACATCTACTGGACTTCTGGTTGTGAATTTGCGATCTTTGTCAATATGTAATTAAGGAATTGGGTTTCGTCATCATGTGACATCCCTTCGGATGTCCTGTTCGTCAGCATATACCCAGTAAGTACGAAAATGACTCACGAATCCTCTGCCTGGGTAGCCTGCGCCAGAGCGAATGGGTTGAACGAAGACTCGACAGTGTTGTTCTGTACCCCGGCCCCCAAGCCCAAATCCGAAAAGTCAAACTGGTCCATCATAGCATTCCCAAAGAGCTGCATCGTATCCATCTGACCCTGGCTCTGAACCGAGTTCGGGTTAGATCCATTAACGTTGAACATCGATTCAGGCGATACATCCTGCATCTGCATTTGTTGTTGATGTTGCTGTTGTTGCTGCTGGTGTTGTTGATGCAGAGTCGCCAAGGCCATTTGATCGAATGGGCTCGTTGATGATCCGGATGGGAATTGCATTTGGCTGATATCGCCTTGCAATTGTTGGAAACTTTGATTTTGGTCATTGGCGCTCGACGGGCGAGCCATGAAGTTCGGTTGAGATAGTCCACCGTCAAGATTAAAGCCTAGACTCCAAGGATCATTATTCTGGTTGTTTTGGTTATTGGTGTTGGTATTATTGTCCCGTTTAGCCGAAGGCGCAGCCAAAGGACGAGGGACTTTTCGAGTTCCATTCAAGGCAAATGGTTGCTGAACATCCAATCCAGGCATTTGAGGTGCTTGATATCCCCAAGGCGATGCCATACCATCTCGTGACCCCTGTCCCTGCTTGGAACTCGCACTCCGCTGTTCTTCGGCTTCGCGATACTGCTGTAATCGTTGTTGTCGCTTTTCTTCCTCGGCTGCTCGACGTCCACTCCTGGTTTTGGCCAGATTGAGAAGCAAGTCGACGGGGGTCTGGTCGCCTTGTTGATCAGATGGTTTGGATTTGGATTTACTAGCAGTCGCTTTGGCTGTCAGGAATTCAACAATGGCTAGTTCCTCTTTGACCAGTGGTTCCGATACTTTGCCTTGCTTGTCGGGTGCTCGGCCTGAGACGACATTGAGAAGATGACGCAATTCATCTGCTTGAGGTGATTCCGGGTCAACTGGTGGTCAGCTTCACTGAGATCAAAGAAGTTCGGGGACCTACGCTTGATAGTAACTCCTAGGACCATGTACGAGTTGAGCCTGATCACGTCAGTGACCATCTCACAATAAAGGGAATTACTCACACTCGATATCCGCCGGAATTGACGATCAAATTTCCCTTTTCCATGATGAAAGACCGCCTATACAGCAGATCTGCGGTAGCAGATTCGATAGCAGCATTCTTGGAGTAAGCATATCGTCCATCCTGAGGCTTCCTCCTTAATAGATATGGTCTATACATCAGCTTTGCCCTTTTTGATTTATGAAGTAATGTACCTATTGAGGGTGATTCTGGTGTAGTACCATTCACAAGCTAGTAGATGTCGTTGGACAAAGAGGTACGGATGATCCTTATCCAAACTCGTATCTGGATTGTCCATCGTGAAGAAAGGCGGTAGAGCATCTCGCCATGCTAGTAGTTCCCGATCGAGATTCAAAACGGTAGTATAATCAGGCAGCTGAATCGCAAAGGTATGATATGCGATTCGACCCATGATTTCCGCTAGCTTGTGCCTACTTGTCAGCCCTCCGCATCCTTGTGCATTGTCGCAACTGACCTGACGATGATGTACGTATACACCGTTGGCCTGGTCAATGGATGTCCAGCCGGATCAAAGTCCCCCTCCAGCTCCTCATCATCCAGATTCGCAGGTGGTCTTGTATCGGTGTGAGCGTCCGAGATACTAGCCGGCCGGCCGACTAGTAAGGATATAGTGCGATCCAAATGATACAACATCGCCCATGCACGCCTTCGGATTTCCACTTCCCGCTTATCCGACAGGTTTAGTACCGTTCCATCCCTGTATAGACCAAGCTGGAATGCGGTCGTGAGCGGTGTTGATCCCTCGGCTGGACGTCGGGTGAGAAGCCTGCTACTCAATCCTGGCTACTTGTACGGCTCACGAGTACTCACATGTATCGCGACGCCAGCAATCCGGCAAACAGAACATCCAGGTTGTCTCGCTGTAATGCCTTTGCGTATTCCAGGCCCGACCGAGCTGATCCATAAAACCGCCTTGACCAGCCGGCCTGTTCATCAACGCCCACCAAATCGGGAGTCGCTGATAGAGTCGCAATGGCAAGCTATAGGTCAGCTTACGTCTCGACCGTGTGTGGGAACGCTTACAACGATGAACATCAAAGGTAGCCACTTTAGGATTTCTGCATCGATGCGCGGTGATGATGGATTTCGTGCCAAGCTGTCGAAGAACGTCTCATATCTCCGCATGAAAGATGGTTTATTCAGTTTATACCTCGTCCAGCTACGATATCAGCATAATCTAAGAATGCGCAGGTCACTTACTCGATATCCCTGAAATACAGTTCCACCAACCCATCTGCCATTCTCCGCCCTGGTACACCAGCAATCAACCACTCCAAGTGACCTTTCGACAATCCACTCTCCTTGAGGGTATTCAGAACTTCTCTGAGCTCTAAATTTTCTTCCAGTGATAATGAGATCATCCGACCCTCCCTCAGACCCCACCCGTATGATGTCCGTCCCGGTTTCGGATTATGTACTAGTGCCGTCGGGAATAAACCGGATGGAGGCGGTTTATGTGGCATTGTCTGCCTGTCTGGTATTGGTGCCGAGCGAGGGTGAAATATCTCTTCTCCGGATGGTTGTAATGAGGACACGTCGGGTGAGGCGGGATCTGACGAAGGACCAGCTAAATTGGATAGATTCGGTATTGTGGGAGCACTCATTGCTTGAGGCAATGCCGATACCAGCCTTCCCAGAAGACTCTCGATAGACGTCAGGCGAGCTTGTACGTCGGACCTTTGAATCAGCTCATATCCTCCACGTCACGAGAGTGGACATACGAATTAGGATCCTCAACGCCGTTTAAAAATGGTCTACACAGATGCGGAACCCTTCTAGCCACGCACTGACTACACGGTTCCTTCCTATCACATTTCTGTTTCCTGCGGTGGCATTCGACACATGAGAAATGGACCCTTGTCCGCTTCCCGTCTTTACCAATTGACGGTTTCCCAAGAGATTCATTATCATCGTCCATTGATGCATCTGCCCCTGGACCTATTGATCCTACTTCAGAGCCTTTCCGTTTCTTTGGATTCGGCGGCGTATCTTTCATCTGACTGGTTGTGTGGGGTAGGGGTGGAGGTTGTGGTTGTGTGCCCGGTGTGTCGGACCGTCCGACCGAAGCCAGCGTCTGTGGATTGCTGGCAGACATTATATCGGAATGTAGGGGTCGGTTCGTGGGACAGCTTGAGTATCGCGTACTGTCGCTATAATCGACTTTGCTGTACGGTGTAGTTGACGTCGGGGTATTTAGAGTGTATGTGAGTGTCTAGGGACAGAAGGGGGAATCTGGGGCAAGGAACAGTGACGGAATCAAATCTAGTATCCTAAATCAAGGTGGAGGTTGACGCGACTATGACCACCATTAATCGTATACCTAAACCCAAAGGGATGACTACTTCAAGCCCGACAGATAGAGCCTGAACAACCCAACAATGGCTCGAGGTACTCCCAAAAAGATCAACGGTGGGGCGAAGCCGAAGACGGCCGATATCTCAAGCTTCTTCCGAACGCCATCCGATCAATCGAAGAAGCCAAAAGGATCGACAGACGACATCAAGCCGAGTCTAACTTCAAAGACTTCCAACGGCTCATGTGCGAGAGGAAAGGGGAAAGAGAAAGTGTCCGGGGGAGACACGTCGGCAGATCCGGTGGTGATCAGTTCGGACGAGGAAGGGGATTGTGCGCGGCCAAAGAGGCAGAAGACTGTGGCAAGCCCCTCGCCGGTAGAGATACTGGATTCGTCACCTGGAGCTGGCCCTTCAAGACTGGGATCTTGTTCGCCTCCAATACGACCTATATCTGGCGCAGCTATACCGCCTGAAGTCGAGGAAGCGAGACCTGCGTTTGCAGGTGTTCCTGGATTCCAAGCTCCACCAACATGGCCGAATATCATCAATACCGCCCTGGACCTGGATGAGGAATATGATGACGGCGTTGATCGAGATGGGAATAATAGCGATAATGACGCAGACAGTCAACATCCGGGAATGTTTGACGAGGATCTAGTGGATGATGGATCTGACCCAGAAGCGGAAGTACCAAGGATTGAGCAGCCAGAGGCTGAGAATCTGGGACATGCGAGGGGAGGCAGTATCGATCTAACTATGGAGTGGGATGAAGGAGATGACGAGGGAATGGGGATGGAGGAACCAGATGATTACGATGATCCACCTGAGAGATCCGCGCGGCCCGAAAAGCGCGGTGGTAAGGTCGGCAAGTGTCCTGTCTGTTCTAAATCGATGAAAGGGAAGAGAGAGAATGTACGTCCTTCCTCATTTATGAGTCTCGGCCACTAACGTACAGCTGGTCGAGCAACATATCAACGCATGCCTAGACTCATCAGGTAAAGATAAGAAGAACCGCCCTATAACGTCAATTGGACATACATTCTCGCCGGCCCCTTCATCACCCTCACCTCCGCCGGAAACACCTCAGAAAGGACCCAATGCGTTTTCTGTGTTGATGAGCGGTCATAAAGAGAAAGCAGAGTGGAAGACTGCCGAAGATGATTTAAGGAGGGATGGAAAGAGGTCATATGGGAGACGTCCTGCTCCTTTCTACAAGGTACATCTGCCGTTGTTATTTGATCATGGCTGATGAATAGGTCATGACTGGTATGCCTGTCGCTGTGGATGCCTTCCGTTACGGGGCTGTACCGAAAGTGACAGCCTATCTCTTGACGTGAGCTATCTCCATCAGTCTGCTTGACAACAACTGATTGTGCAGACACGCTCACTCGGACCACTACACCAATTTGTCCAAATCGTGGACTCACGGACCGATCTACTGTTCACAGACAACCGCTAATCTGATCGTACACATGTTGGGCGTGGAACCGAAATGGGTTGTAAGCTGCTGAATTGCACCTGGTCGCGAGCTGACATGCAGCATGGTCTTCCCGATGATATTCCTTTTGAAATGCCAAATACAGGCGGAGTGACCGTGACGCCCCTTACAGCCAATCACTGTGAGTCTGCGCTCTTTCTGGCGATACCGCACTGATGGTAAGGTCCTGGATCCTCGCTCTTCCTATTCGAGGGACGCCAGACTGTGAATGCCGGTGATTCGGCCATCAAGAGTCCCTATGTGGGCAGCAAGAGGATATTCCGGTACCTACACTGTGGTGACTTCCGAGCGTGAGCCATTCCTTAATCTTCAAAAGATCATGATCTGACCTATAGCAATCCCAAGATGGTCTTACATCCCGCTATTGCCCGTGCCAAAATCGATACCTGCTACCTCGACACTACTTACCTAAACCCAAAGTACTGTTTCCCGCCCCAACCCCAAGTCATCGAAGCATGTGCCAACCTCGCCCGCAGAACAGTATTAGGTATCTCTGAAACCGCGCCCCCGATGGACGATAACAAGGATGATCTGAAACCTGATTTACATGCTGCTAAGATTGAAGAGCAGGAACGGTCAAAGGAAATGATGGAGGGGTGGCTGGTCAAGAAGGAGGATGTTGTTGATGTCAAGGCTGAGGGCGGTGTGGAGGGAGATGTTAAGGAGGAATTGGTTGAAGTGAAGCCGAGACCTAAAGGGAGAACTTTGGTCGTTATGGGTACTTATTCGATTGGAAAGGAGAGAATCGTCAAAGGTGAGTACCGGCAGTGATCTCCTGTATTGACATGGACAATTGAGCTGATGTGGTAGCGGTCGCACGAGTCCTGGGCTCTACAATATACTGTGATCCCCGAAAGAAGGGGATTCTCCTCTGTGAAACTGATCCCGAACTGCACTCGATGATCAGCTCCGACCCCATCGCCGTAAGTCCTGGCCTCACACCGCCGAGATGTCGCTCACGGGTAGTCGCAAATACATCTCTTGCCATTAGGAAACATCCAATTAGACCGACTACAAGATTATCTACTCCGCCTCCATCCCCATTTCGACAGGGTTCTTGGGTTCAGACCCACTGGATGGAGTTACTCTCCTCCAGCAGGGACTGATATGTTGCCAGACGTCAATGCTGTCATTAAACGTGATCAGAGCCGGACATTCACATCCGCCGGTCTACAGCCCCAAAGAGGAAGCTGTAGGCAGTTCATGATGTACGGTAAGGACTTTCGCGACTCTGCTGCGACTCTGCTTAGGAGAGACTAATGGACAGGGGTACCTTACTCTGAGCACTCTAGTTTCTTCGAATTGACATGCTTTGCCTTATCTCTCCCAGGGCCTGATTTACGGATGATCGCTACCGTCAATGTCGGCAATGAGAAGAGGTCAGTTTCCTTTGCACCTATACTGCATCAAGCTGATGGTGGCAGTCGAGCAAAGATGAAAAAGTGGTTTGAGAAGTGGTCTGCGGAGAAAGCTAAGCGGAAAGAGAAGAACCTGCCTGCCATTGTCGACTATCGGGATGAGACCTATGTAAGCTTTCTGTTTAGCTCAGACTTGGTCGCAGCTGATCAGCAGTGGTGATCTATTGTTCATCGCCCTTGTATTATTGTACTATACCCATCATTTGCTGTAGCTATTAGATTGCATCATCCAAATTTCAATTCACTTATCTTATCGCCACATATCCGCCGGCAGCTTTTTGAAAGGATCCTTGATACCGTCATACATCCCAATTCCGGCTCATTTCACTCGCATCGCATCTCTAATGCGCTTTACACGCCGTAGGAGATCATCCACATCAACTTCCTCCTCTCACGATTCCGACATCGAAACTCCTACCTCTGCTTCAACCGATATGTCCGATTTTGCCAGATCAGCACAACGACCGCGATATGAGTCTCCTCCTGTCGATGGGAGGTGTATGTTGCTAGATTGCCCAGAAGAGGTGTTGGAGAAGGTATTCAAGCTGGTCGATAGGCAGACCTACACAAAGTGTTTGCGTGTGCGTATCCTGAGCTCAGAGGGAGACGTGTATTGATGAGACAGTTGTGTAAACCGATAAATGACCTCTTGACGACAAACGCAAATCTACAACTCCATTATACCCTTCAATGTCATTCCTTATCCCTCAATCCCAACGTCTTTGTCGCTTCATCCAATATCAACCTGATCCCACCAGCACCAGCCAAACTCCTGGGCGACCTTCGAGAACGGATAACAAGATTTCACAATTTCACACCAAAATCGCGACAGACGATCCCGTTTGGAGAACCTGAAGGACGATTATACGAATTTCTGGAAGGTATCTTACTGCGTGGTGTCGCTCCTACTGGCAGTGGGCTTGCTGCTACAAGAGTCTTGCCTAAGGATGTTGCTGTTTATGATTTGAGGAGATTAAACGAATGGGAAGATGTAGAGACGGAGACTAGTCCTGGTACCGGACCTGAGGGAGGTGTGGTGGGACTACGTGGAGAGGAAGTTGTTATTGATAATGAAGGGGATGCTGAGGCTGAGGACGATCCAGTCAGGACAGTCAAGGCTTTCGACTTTGAGATTGCGGAATTCGCAGTGGACCCAGGACAGGATCTGCTGGTCGTAGTGGAAGTCAGGTATGTCACTGATCCCAAGGTGAGGTTGTTTGCTAATAGTCAGGACAAGGGCTGCAAGACACTTTTCGATGCATTTCCACTTTCTGTCATTGTCGACCAACCAGCCTCACCCTAAAGCCGCTATCAATCCAATAGAATGGCCTACCGCATTAGCTAGGAAGAAGATCCAGCTATCTTTCCAAATTTCTGACGATGGCTTCTACGTTCTTAGTCAGAGGAACCAACGTGAGGGTACGGATCAGCTGTGCGGATGGCAGTGGACTACTGGCAGGCTTGCGGTCGTAAGTCAATCGAACTTTCCGGTCAAATGTGATGTTGATGTTAGACCCTTCGAGCACCTGGTACAATGTCTTTCGAAAGTTTTGTACTTCTCACACCCTGGTCCTTTGTCGTGCCCGCCATCGTGACCCATCTCGACACTTCTTCAAGCACGCAGGACGATTTAGCCGATACATCCGACTTATCATGGACGCATCACCTACATCTTTACGCGTTCCCACCCCTGTCTTCGACAATCGTTCAAGCCGGCGAACCAGTGCCACCACCTCATTCCGCCGTTCATATCAAGACTCTGGACTTACCTCGGTTCGTAGCGGATTTAAATCGGATGATCCCTCCACCACGACTCTCTATCAGGGCCGATCCACCTCCCCGACTCGACCCCCCAACTCATCCTGATGGCGCACAAGCCCCATTCCAGCCTTTGCCGGAGAGTGGGATCTTTATTCTCGAGTTCTACTGCCAAATGCCGCATAGCATGCCCCACTATCAGATGTTTTTGGAACGGACGACTCTGATCAAGTACCTCCCTTCGCCTGACAGTAGCTTGCTACGGACCGCTTTTCCTCGTCCGGCAGTACCGGTTTCATGGGCCGACCTCGCACCGAAAGTCAGGATGTGGGGACCTGACCTTGATCCTTCTTGTAAGCTTAACGACTCCAATTGTCTCGCAAAGCTGACAATAGCCTGGGTCTGCTATGTATACCAGAACCGATACGTCGCTTCACATATCGACGAGGTCTTTCAAACGTACTGGCGTATCTACGACTTTGATCAACTCAGGACTCAAAAGGTCATCAATGAGCGGCGGACAGTAGACTCCGTCAAGCCATTTACAATCCCCCAGCGCGAAGCGATATATGAGCCTCTTTCAGAAGACGGGCCGAGCCGATGGCGCCCTGGGCGTTTGTACGAATATGACGAAAATTGGCCGCAGGATGGAGAGAGGGATGGGATCTACCTACACCAGAAAGAGACGGTGATCAAGCAGGAAGAACCGCTCATGAGTGAGATCAGGACTGGTAGCGAGTTTCCTTATCTGTGTACAGAGAGGAATGTCCTTGAT
>Ga0265798_10002461_pt1 | contig 27400 bp, 29 predicted proteins | sample P3T30metagenome_FD_192430 | JGI IMG/M metagenome (GOLD analysis project Ga0265798, IMG submission 192430) | Plant litter microbial communities from East Loma Ridge, Irvine, California - P3 T30 | ecosystem: Environmental > Terrestrial > Plant litter > Unclassified | place: USA: California...
CGGTCCCGGGCCACCACTTCCAGCTGGCGATCCAGCAGGAGCTGACCGGCATCCCGAAATACCGCAGCCAGCGCATCTTCAGCGGCGGCAGCGCGCACTCGGAAGGCTGGGCGCTGTACACCGAGCGTCTGGCGGTGGAACAGAACTGGTACGAGGGCGACGTCCCCGGCCTGCTCGGCGCCCTCGGCTCGGAATTGTTCCGCGCCCGCCGCCTGGTGGTCGACACCGGCCTGCACTCGAAGGGCTGGACCCGCCAGCAGGCGATCGACTATGGCATCGGCGCCCAGGAAGTCGAGCGCTACGTCGCCTGGCCGGGCCAGGCCAACGCCTACATGATCGGCATGCTGCGCATCATCGAGCTGCGCGAGAAGGCCAGGAAGGAGCTCGGCGATAAATTCTCGCTGCCGGCCTTCCACGACCTGGTGCTGGGCGCCGGCTCGGTGCCGCTCGACGTGCTGGGCGAGCTGGTGGATGGCTGGATCGCGCGGCAGAAGAGGGCGTGAAGCCGTGTTGAAGTCGTATTCTGAATTGAGTGCCGACTTCGACGGCTTGCTGTCGGCGGTCCCGCATTACGCGCTGTATCCCGAAATGATGACCGCGATCGGAAGGCATTACGGGTCCGCATCGGCGCGGGTGCTGGTGCTGGGAGAGAGCCATTATCTCGACGACGATGAGCCGAACAATCTGCCGGAGCGCTGGTACGAACGCCGCGAGCTGATGTACCCGGCTTCGGCCAGGAACATCAGCACCCGCGGCATCTTCAACAACGTGATCTGCGGCCGCAATCCGAGCCGTTCGAAGGCAATCTTTCATGCGCTGGCGAGCGCGCTCGACGACTGCGGGATGCGCCTGCCGGAGGCGCGCAGCAGCCTGCAGGCGATCGCCTACATGAACTTCTTCCAGCGTCCGGCGGAGCGCACCGGCAAGTCGATCCGCGTGTCCGCGCGCGACGTCGAGGAGTCGGCGCGCGTCATTCCGGCGGTCTGCGCCGCGTTGCAGCCGCAACTGGTGGTGTTTGCATCGCGCCTGGGCTGGCGCCACGCGAAAGCGGAGATCGCCAGCGGCCTGGCTGCAGGCGGCATCCGCACGGCCTTCGTGCCGCATCCGGCCACCTCGTGGTGGAACCGGCCTTCGCGGCCGATGGGGGGATTGACTGGACGGCAGCGCTTCATCGAAGCGGTGCGGGCGGCGCAAGCGGAGCAAACGCGATGATGCCCCAGTGGTTGATGAACCTGGCGCAGGCCGTGTTCTGGGTCGCGGCGATGACCGTGACCATGCGCTGGCTGGCGCGCACCCGGCGTCGGGCTCTTCCCGCGCAAGACGCCGATCACCTGCGCCAGCCGGGCTCCATGCTCGCCATCGGCATCGTTGGCACGCTGTTCTGCATCGGCATCATCGTCGCCTTCACCATCTGGCCCGACGACAGCAGCGGCTTCTGGTCGTATGCCTTCTTCTACGCCTTCACGCTGCTGCCGCTATTCATCGTGGCCGACTACTTCAACGGGCGCCACGACGTGTCGGAAGCGGGCATGGACGTCGGGCGTGCCAGCGGACGGCGCCTGTCGTTCGCCTGGGACGAGGTGGCGGGCATCCGCTACGCGCAGAGTGCAGGCTGGTTCAGGATTGCGCTGCGCTCGGGCGCAACCGTACGGGTCTCAGTGATGCTGATGGGATTGCCCGTGTTCGCCGACAAGCTGCTGCGCCACGTGCCCCACGCGCGCATCGAAGCGGAGGCGCTCAAGGTATTGAAGGAGGCTGCCGCGGGCAAGCTGCCCGGCATCTGGGGCTAGCCACCCGTGGTGCTACACTGCGCCTTCACGAGCTGTATTTCATGAACGTCTTCTCGAGGAGAGCAGCATGGAAACACAGGAAATCTACCGCGGCCGCCTGATCGACCATCTTCAGCTGGTGGTGCGTGACCTGAAGGCGTCGCGCACGTTTTACACCGCCGTGTTCCCGGTTCTCGGCATCCCGCTCGGCGGCGAAGGGCCGGATTATTTCTGGGCCGACGAGCTGTTCGTCTCGACCCGCAGGAGCGAGGCCGCACAAGGCGCTCTCACCGGCCGCCACCACCTGGCTTTCCAGGCGCGCGACGAAAAGATGGTCACTGCCTTCTATCACGCCGCCCTGCGCGCCGGCGGCAGGGACAACGGCCGTCCCGGCGAGCGGCCCTACCACCCGGGCTACTTCGGCGCCTTCGTGCTCGACCCCGACGGCAACAACATCGAGGCGGTCTACCACGGCAAGGCGAAGCAGAACGTCCCCTACGTGCGCGTCACGTTCTGAGGCGTGCGGCGAAAGCCGCTATACTGCGCCGACCATGCGCATCCAGCTTTTCTCCGACCTGCACCTCGAACGCTATCCGGCCTTCGCCCCCGCCATCCACCCCGACACCGACGTCGTGGTGCTGGCGGGCGACATCGGCTCCTACCAGTCCGGCTCGCGCCTGAACGACGACGATTTCGGCCTAGCGCGCTTCTCGCCGCTGCGCGACGGTGCGCCGAAAGCGCGGGTGCTCTACATCCCCGGCAACCACGAGTTCGACGGCTTCGAATTCGATGCCGCTTACGCGCGCCTGCGCACCACCTGCGCGCAACTCGGCATCGAATGGCTGGATCGCGAGACCATCGTCATCGATCACGTGCGCTTCATCGGCACCACCCTGTGGAGCGACTTCGATGCGCTGGCGGTGCAGGAGACGAACCTGACCAAGCAATTGCAGCGGCGCGAAAAGGCCTTCCGCGCGGCGAACTATTACCTGGCCAAGAACACCACCCTGAAGGACGGCGCCCCAGTGCTGGCCGAGGGTCTGCGCGCGATGTCGCTAGACTGCCAGGCCTGGCTGCGCGCTGCGTTGGAGGCGCCGTTCGATGGCGACACGGTTGCTGTCACGCACTTCGCACCCAGCTTGCGCAGCGCCGATCCGCGCTACGGCCTGACACCCGGCACCGCCGGCTTCTGCAACGCGCTCGACCACCTGCTGCCGCTGGCCGACGTCTGGATGCACGGCCACCTGCATTGCGCCAACGACTACGTCGCCAGCGGCGAGACCGGGAACCAGCCGTGGTCGTGCCGCGTGCTCGCCAATCCGCTCGGCTACCTGAGCAAGGGCGAGCAGGAAGCCTTCCGGCCAGATCTCGTCGTCGAGCTGTAATTCCGGCTCATTTCCGATGCGCCGCCGCGCACGACACCACCCCCGCCGCCATCAATCCCAGCGCCGCCAGTTCGAGCCCGGTCGGCCAGCGGGCCTCCCACATGAAGCCGTAGAGCGACGCAAAGATGGTCTCGAACACGATCAGCTGCCCGGTCAGGGCCAGGGGCAGGGTGCGGCTGGCGTAGTTCCACAGGCCGTTGCCGAGCACCGAACAGAACACTGCCACCGCCAGCACTACTCCGCCGAAGCGCAGCCACTCGGCCTGGGTGTGGCCATCGCCGCCGAGAAGAAAAGCGGGCAACGCTAGCAGCACCGCTTGCAGGCCGGTTACTACCCCGGTGAGCAGGCTCCACTCGTGCGCCGAGACGCCGTCCAGCCGGGCCAGGCAGCGGCTGTTGGCGACCGCGTAGATGGTCCAGGACACCAGCGCGCCGACCGCACAGGCCAGGCCCAGGGCCGAGCCGCCGGCCGGCCCGCTGCTTGCCGCCAGCGATTGCCAGGCGATGCAGCCCAGCCCCGCGGCGCCGAGCAGCAGGGCCGGGGCCAAACGCCGCAAGGGCAGGGCGCCGTGGTCCCGCGAGCCTACCAGGGTGACGGTGAGTGGCAGCAGGCCGATCACGATCGCGGTCATGACGCCGCCGCCGCTATGGACCGCCTGGGCCAGGAACAGGTAATAGACGATGTTCCCGCACAGGCTGAGCCAGGCCAACCGCCCCCAGTCGCGCCATGTCAGGCGCAACATCAGACGGCGCCACATGGGGGCGATCAGGGCTGCGGCTACCAGGCCGTAGGCCAGGTAGCGGCCGCTCGATAATTGCAGCGGCGTGAAGCCGGGCACCAGTTCGGGTGCGAGGAAGACCAGGCCCCAGAAGCAGCCGGCGAGGATGCCGGCGCCGATGCCGGGCTTAAGGTCATAAGAAGCGGTAATCGTGTGCGCGTGCATGGGCTCTCCTGAAAGTGGAGAGTCTGCGCCGCACGTTCGCACATGGCTTGACCAGGACTACTGCGCCTTTGACCGGGTCTCTCGATGTTGCGCGCGATAGGCGGCGGGCGTGGTGTCGAGCAGCCTCCGCATCGCGCGCGTGAGGGCGCTCTGTTCGGAAAAGCCGGTGGCGAGCGCGATCTCGGCAACCGGCAGCAAGGTGGTGCCGAGCAGCGTGCAGGCGCGCTTGAGGCGGCAGTCGAGCAGCCAGCCGTGTGGACTGGCATCCAGCTCCTCGCGGAACAGCGCATGCAGGCGGCTGACGCTGACGCCGGCGGTGCGCGCCATGACGTCAAGCGTCCAGGGCTGGCCTGGGTCCGCCTCGATGCGCGCCATCAGGGCGGCCAGGCGCGAGGCCGGCTGCGGCGCGCCGACGCTGAGGGTGTCGAGCAGCAGCGGCGCCCAGCCTTGCAATACGGTGGGGGCCACCGGCTGGCTGTCGGCCAGGATGCCCATGAATTCGACCAGCTTGCGCGCCGCCGGACCGATCCCGGTGAAGGGGCGCTCGAGCAGTTCCTGCCACGGACCATGCTGCAAGGCCTCGGCCGTGATGTCGAGGATCAGCGAGCGGTTGGTGACTTGGCTGTACTGCGAATGCCAGGCGCCGGGCGCCACCAGCGCCGCGTGCAGCGGGTCGAGCCGGCCCTGGCGCCCTTCGATCTCGAGCGCGACTTCGCCGCTCACCGGCAACACCACCTGGGCGTACACGTGGCGATCCGAGTCGCGCGATCCGCCGTAGCTGCGCAGATGCAGATCGAAGTGCGGCATGGGCTGCATTGGATCAGCCCATCGGGCTGCACGCTTCAAGGCCAGCGGCCAGCGCCTTCAGCCTGGCCGGGTCGAGCAGCGTGACTGCGCGCTTGTCGACCTGCAGCCAGCCCTGTTTCTTGAAGCGCGACAGCAGGCGGCTGATGCTCTCGATGGTCAGGCCGAGGTAGTTGCCGATGTCTTCGCGCGACATGCGCAGCTGGAAGCTGTCGGGTGAGTAGCCGCGCGCCGCGTAGCGCGCCGACAGGTTCACCAGGAACACGGCAAAGCGCTGCTCGGCGCGCATGTTCCCGAGCAGGAGCATGACGTTCTGCTCGCGCGTGATTTCCTGGCTCATGATGCGGTGGAAGTGGCGCAGCAGCGCCGGCACCTGGCCGAACAGCTCTTCCAGGCGCGAGAACGGGATTTCGCACACTTCGCTGTCTTCCAGCGCCACCGCGTCACAATGATGGGCGCCGCTGATCGCGTCCATGCCCAGCAGTTCGCCGGCCATCTGGAAGCCGGTGATCTGCTCTTCGCCGGCGGCGTTCACCTGGTAGGTCTTGAAGTGGCCGAAGCGCACCGCGTACAGGCTCTTGAACGGTTCGCCCATCTGGTACAGGCGTTCGTCCTTCACCAGCCGGCGGCGGCCGCCGATGATCTGGTCGAGACGGTTGATGTCGGCATCCTCGAGCCCCATGGGCAGGCAGAGCTGGTGCATGCTGCAGGCGGAGCAGCTGGTCTTGAGGGCCTGGATGCTGACCGGCGATTCGCCCGGCAGCGAGATGGCTTGGTTCATGGCGGTAAACGGAGTACGGACGCGACCATTATAGACTGGTGCGCGTCCGTACAGCCTACCTCGGGGCCTGCCTACAGATGGTGACGCTGCTCCGCCTTCATCTGGTAGTAAGCCTCGCGGCCACGCTGGACCACCATGCTCGCGATCACGGCAGCCTCGGTTGCCGCCTGGTTGACCGAGGCAAATGCGTCCTGATCGGTGCGCAGCGCCTCGACCGCCTGGCGCGCCGCGTCAACGCCTGCCAGCGCCAGGCCGAAGGTCGCCGACACGGCCAGTTCGGCCGCCAGGGTTTCGGCGCTCACCGCAATCAACCCGGCCTGGCCGGCGCCGGCCTGCACGTGCATTGCCTGCGGCGCGGCCAGGGTGCGCGCCAGTCTGGTGTCGCTCGCCACCCCCTTCAGGAAGTCGAGCGCTGCCTGGCTACCGGAGCGGTTGACCAGATCGCCGAGGCGGATCAGCGCGATGTTCCTGGCATTGAACACGATGCGGCCGGTGCGCGGGCTGCGCACGAAGTCGATCAGCGGCTGCGCCGCGACCTCCGCGCCGATGTAGCCGAGCGTGGCCACGATCTGCGCCAGGAATTCCTCGTGCTGTTCCGGCTCCTTGACCAGCCACTCCAGGAGCTTGAGCGCATCCGCTTCGCCGTAGCGCGAGGCCAGTTCGAAGGGCACGCCTTCGATCCAATGCTGCTGGACGAAATCGCGCACGTCCACGGGCGTCTGGATGGCGCCGATGTCGCAGTTGCAGCCGCTGGCGGCCAGCACCTCTCCGGTCACGGCGACCGGGCCGGCCAGGTAGGCGGCCGATTCGGCGGCGTTGACCACGTTGTGGTCGGCCCCGACCGATGGGTACATGACGGCGCGCGGGTCGTCGGTGCGGTGCGGCAGGCCGCAGTTGTGGCCGTACTCGTGGACCCAGATCAGGCCTTCCTGGTTGGCGGTGAAGCGCACCGCGGCGACGTTGACGCTGGCGCTGCCGACCGGGGCGCAGCCGATGATGGAATCGCCCGGGCCGCCGCACCAGCGGATCGCCCCCACGATCTTGACGCCGGAGCCGGCGGTGAGCAAGGCATTCAGGTCGGCCGCTGTGGCGATGGTCGCGGGAACCGTGGCCGGCAGTATCCGCACCGCGCCGTTGCGCACGAACTGGACAGGCGTCGCGACGTCCGGCCCGGTGTCGTCGACCTGCAGGATGGTGCCCATGTCGCCCAGGATGCGGTCGGCCTCCGCCTCGCTCAAAGCGACGCTGCTGTGGCGGTGCACCGTGACGGAGACCGTGCGGCCGCCGGTGACGGCCGGGTTGACGATCAGGTAATCGACGTAGAGCCCGATGTCGACCGGGTAGTCGATCTCGACCCAGATGTCGACGCCGCCGGCGCGCGGGGCGATGTTGTGCACGGTGTAGCGGGCCGCGCCGATGAACTTGCCGTTATTCAGTCCGCCGCCGCCTTCGGCGATCGAGACGAAGACCTGCGAGCGGGGCAAGACTTCGCTCCAGTTCAGGCGCAGCACCCACTGGCCGTGGCGGACGCCCCAGTCGTGGCGGTAGGTGAAGCCGTTGCCGGCCAGCGCCGGCAGCTGGCCGGCGTCGACCTGGACGTCGGCGCTTGCCTCGGCCCAGGCCTGGTTATTGCTGTCCGAGCCGACGCGTGGCGCCGGCGAGTCCAGCAGCGTGACCGCGTCGCGGTCGAGACGATCGTTGGGTGACATGTGGATCTCCTTCGGGTGATGGCGCTTCAAGGATTGACGACGAGGTAGTCGGCGTAGAGGGAAAGGTCGGCGCTCCACTCGATGTCGACCCAGATGTCGACGCCGCCGGCGCGCGGCGCGACGTTGTGCACGGTGAAGCGGCCCGAGCCGATGACCTTGCCGGAATCCGGTCCACCGCCGGCGCCTTCGCCGACCGCGACCAGCACCCGCGATTGCGGAGTGACGGCGGCCCAGTTCAGGCGCAGTACCCACTTGCCGCGCCGCAGGCCCCAGTCGTGGCGGTAGGTGAAGCCGTTGCCGCTCAGCTCGGGTTCCGGGGCGGCGGCGCGGGCCTGGACCAGCTGCTGCACGGCGTTTGCATCGGCCACCGCATCAGCCTGGGCCCAGGCGCGATGCAGGGCCGAGCCGGCTGGTGGAATGTCTTTGTTCGTCATGACGATCTCCTGAGAATGTCGATCGATGGAGTACAGGGAAGAATGGCGGGCTGGCAAAGATGCTTCGTGGAAGCGTGCGGCCCTTGGCGAGCTCGTCATCGTCAGCCAATATAGACGAGCACGTCAGGCGTGCCGGAGCGATCTGCGCTCCGGTTAACATGGATCAGTGAGCTCGTTAACTACACGAAGGCAAGCGTGCGCACCCAACTCGCATGCTAGATTTCGGACATCACGATAAACCCGCGTCGAGGAGCTGCATGTTTGGTTTGTCTGCCCTGGATCTGGCAAGGGTGCAATTCGCATTCACGATGTCCTTCCACATCCTGTTTCCGGCGATTACGATCGGCATGGCGAGCTACCTGGCCGTGCTGGAACTGTGCTGGCTGCGCACCAAGCGCCAGGTGTATGTCGACCTGTACCATTACTGGCTCAAGGTGTTCGCCGTCACCTTCGGCATGGGTGTGGTCTCGGGCATCGTCATGGCCTACCAGATCGGCACCAACTGGAGCTACCTGTCGGAATTCGCCGGCAGCATCCTGGGCCCGATCCTGTCTTACGAGGTATTGACGGCCTTCTTCCTGGAAGCCGGTTTCCTGGGCGTGATGCTGTTCGGCTGGAACCGGGTCGGCCCGGCCCTGCACTTCGCCGCCACCTGCGCAGTGGCGATCGGCACCCTGATTTCCTCGACCTGGATCCTGGCCGCGAACAGCTGGATGCAGACCCCGCAGGGCTTTGCCATCGAGGGTGGGCGCATGGTGCCGAGCGACTGGCTGGCCATCATTTTCAATCCCTCCTTTCCCTACCGCCTGGTGCACATGGTGATCGCGGCCTACCTCACCACGGCGTTGATCGTCGGCGCCGCCGGCGCCTGGCAGCTATTGCGCCGTCGCGACAATCCGGCGGTGCGCAAGATGCTGTCGATGTCGATGTGGATGATCCTGCTGGTCGCCCCGATCCAGGCCGTGGTCGGCGACTTCCACGGCCTCAACACGCTGAAACACCAGCCGGCCAAGCTCGCGGCAATGGAGGGGCACTGGCAGAACGAGGGCGACAAGGCGGTGCCGCTGCTACTGTTCGGCATTCCCGACATGAAAGAGGAGAGGACGAAGTACGCGGTCGGCATTCCGCACCTCGGCAGCCTGATCCTGACGCACTCGTGGAACGGCCAGTTCAAGGGACTCAAGGAGTTTCCACGCGAGGACCGTCCGAATTCCCTGATCGTGTTCTGGAGCTTCCGCCTGATGGTGGGACTGGGCCTCTTGATGATCGCGCTGGGCGCCTGGAGTCTGTGGCTCAGGCGCGGGGGGCGCCTCTGGAACCAGCGTGTGTTCCTGCGCTTCGCCCTGTGCATGGGGCCGGCCGGGCTGATCGCCATCCTGGCCGGCTGGACCACGACCGAAGTCGGGCGCCAGCCCTGGGTGGTCTACGGCGTGCTGCGCACGGCGGACGCGGTCTCGCCCCACGGCGCCGGGCCGCTGGCCCTGACCCTGGCACTCTTCGTGGTCTCCTACTTCTTCGTGTTCGGGGCGGGCACCCTGTTCGTGCTGCGCATGATCCGCAAGGGGCCGCAGCACTTCGAACTGCATACGCCGAGCCAGGGCGGTCCGGGCGAGGAGCGCACCCCGATGCGTCCGATCTCGGCGGCCGACGTGCAGAGCGACGACGACGAGAACAATGCGCGTCCCGACCACCTGCCCGACATCAAGGGCAGCGCGGGCGATGGCGGGAACACAGACAGGGAGCGCTGACATGGGCATTGACACCTCCGTCATCTGGGCGGTCATCATTTTCTTCGCGGTCTTCATGTACGTGCTGCTGGACGGCTTCGACCTGGGCATCGGCATGCTGTTCCCCTTCACGCCCAAAAAGCGCGACCGCGACACCATGATGAATACCGTGGCCCCGGTCTGGGACGGCAACGAAACCTGGCTGGTGCTGGGCGGGGAGGGCCTGCTGGCGGCCTTCCCGGTCGCCTATTCCATCATCCTGTCGGGCTTGTATCTGCCGCTGATCTTCATGCTGGTCGGCCTGGTGTTCCGCGGCGTCGCCTTCGAGTTCCGCTTCAAGGCCACCGAACAGGGGCGTCATCTGTGGGACAAGGCCTTCATCGGCGGTTCGGTGACGGCGGCGTTCTTCCAGGGCGTTTCGCTGGGCGCCTTCCTGGACGGGATCGCGGTGTCGGGGCGCAGCTACGCGGGCGGGCCGCTGGACTGGATCGCGCCGTTCCCCTTGCTATCCGGTATCGGTGTCATGATCGCCTACACCCTGCTGGGGGCCACCTGGCTGGTCATGAAAACCGAGGGCGAGCTGCACGCGCGCATGGTGCAGGTGGCGAAGCCCTTTGCGCTGCTGCTGCTGGCGGCCATCGTCATCATCAGCATCTGGACCCCGTGGCGCGACGCAGCGGTGGCGGCGCGCTGGTTCACCTTTCCGAACATCGTGTTCCTGGCGCCGGTGCCGATCCTGGTGGCGGTGTTCATCGTCCTGCTGCTGCGCTCGCTCCAGCGCGAGCCGCACCGGCTGCCCTTCGTGTCGGCGCTGGCGCTCGTCTTCCTCGGCTATAGCGGCATGGCGATCAGCATCTGGCCGCACATCGTGCCGCCCGTGATCTCGATCTGGGAAGCCGCCTCGCCGCCGAGCAGCCAGGGTTTCGCGCTGGTCGGCACCCTGTTCATCCTGCCCATCATCCTGATGTACACGGGCTGGTCGTACTGGGTGTTCCGGGGCAAGGTCAAGGCTGACGCGGGGTACCACTGATGGACATGCGTAGACAATGGATGCGGCGGCTGGGCTGGATGGCCGCGCTGTGGGCCGGTGGGGTATTGACGCTGGCGGTCGTGGCTTACCTGATCCGGCTGCTGATGCGCCTGCTGGGTATGCAATAAGTATCAACCGTGCGCGGCCAGCAGAGGCGCAAGGATTACACTAACGATACGAATCTGTTAACAGGAGAAGCACACCGTGTCACTTTCCGACGCGACCCAGGTCGAACGTCCCGCCAGCGCACAGACAGCCCCCCTGCCACTCGCGGGTGAAGACCAGGCGCGCGCCGACCTGTATGCGCTGCTGGCGCGCCTGTTGCTGGCCGCGCCCGACGCCGGCCTGCTCGATGCGCTCGCAGGCGCCGATCCGATCGTCTCCGCCGGCGTCGACCCGGCCCTGGAGCAGGCCTGGGAAGCCCTCACCCTCGCCTCCGGCGTCATGGACTCGGACGCGGTATCGGAAGAATTCGACGCGCTCTTCATTTCAATCGGCTCGCCGCCGGTGAATCCCTACGGTTCGCGCTACCTGTCAGGCTTCATGAACGATGCGCCGCTGGCCGAGCTGCGCGGCGCATTGACGCGCTTGGGCATCCGGCGCATCCACGGCGTGGGTGAATTCGAAGACCACCTGGGCGCCCTGTGCGAAACCATGCGGGTGCTGATCACGGGCGCGCCCGGCATCGCGCGCCAGCCGGTCGACCGCCAGCAAGCGTTTTTCGACGCGCATATCGCGCCCTGGTATGCGCGCTGCCTGGACGATATCGCCGGCGCGGAAGGGTCGAATTACTACCGCCTGGTCGCGCGGCTTGCCGGCGCCTTCCTCGACATCGAGGCGCAGGCCTTCGCGGTCGAGGCCGCAGTGCAGGACTAATCAAGAGAGGCAAGAACATGGAACAGCATCCGCAACAGCCGGCCGCAGAACAAGCTCACGCGGCCCGACCGGACCCGGCACGGCGCAGCTTCCTGAAAGCCGCGCCGCTGGGCGTGGTGGCGGTCGTCGCCGGCAATGCCAACGCCGAGACCCCGGTCGCAGCGCCCGTCAAGGCCGAGCCCGGCGTCAAGCGCGGTTACCACGAGACCGATCACATCCGCCGTTACTACCAGACCGCCGCCTACTGGTGAGCAAGACCCAGACATCCGGAGAGCCAGCATGTCCTTAGTGAAAGCCACCCGCGACAGCGGACTGAAACGCCGCCGCTTCCTGGCGGGCGCCGGCGTTGCCGTCGGCGCCGGCGCCCTGGCGCGCCACCTGCCGCTGAACGTGATCGAACCGGCCCAGGCCGACCAGCTCGCCGACACCCCGGTGCCCACCGAAGTCAAGCGCACCGTCTGCAGCCACTGCTCGGTCGGCTGCTCGGTGGACGCGGTGGTCGCCAACGGGGTCTGGGTGCGCCAGGAAGCCGCCTTCGATTCGCCGATCAATATGGGCGCCCACTGCGCCAAGGGCGCCTCGGTGCGCGAACACGGTTTCGGCGAGCACCGCCTGCGCTATCCGATGAAACTGGTGAACGGCAAGTACCAGCGCATCTCCTGGGACCAGGCCATCAACGAAATCGGCGACAAACTGATCGACCTGAAGCAGAAAGCCGGTCCCGATGCGCTGATGGTGATCGGCTCGTCCAAGCACAACAACGAACAAGCGTATTTGCTGCGCAAATGGGTCTCGTTCTGGGGTTCCAACAACTGCGACCACCAGGCGCGCATCTGTCACTCGACCACGGTCGCCGGCGTGGCCCAGACCTTCGGCTACGGCGCGATGACGAACTCCTTCAACGACCTGCACCACAGCAAGGCCGTGATGTTCATCGGCTCCAATCCGGCCGAAGCCCACCCGATCTCGATGCTGCACTTCCTGCATGCGAAAGAGCTGGGCGCGAAGATGATCGTGATCGACCCGCGCTTCACCCGCACCGCGCGCTTCGCCCACCACTATGTGCGGGTGCGTCCCGGCACCGACATCCCGCTGGTCTGGGGCATCCTGTGGCACATCTTCGCCAACGGCTGGGAAGACAAGGACTACATCGCCCAGCGCACCTATGGCATGGACGACGTCCGAAAGGAAGTCGCGAAATGGACGCCCGAGAAAGTGTCGGACGTCACCGGGGTGCCGGAAGCCTCGGTCAAAATGGCGGCCGAGATGCTGGCGAAGAACCGTCCGTCGTCGGTGGTCTGGTGCATGGGCATCACCCAGCACCACGTCGGCACCGCCAACGTGCGCGCGCTCTCCATCCTGCAACTGGCGCTGGGTAATATCGGCGTCCCCGGCGGCGGCGCCAACATCTACCGCGGCCACGACAACGTGCAGGGCGCGACCGACGTCGGCCCCAACGGCGACTCGTTGCCCGGCTACTACGGCCTGGCTGAAGGCGCCTGGAAGCACTTCGCGAATGTCTGGGGCGTCGACTACGAATGGATCAAGTCGCGCTTCGGCTCCAAGGAGCTGATGGAAAAGCCCGGCATCACGGTGTCGCGCTGGTTCGACGCGGTGAACGAATCTAACGAGTACATCGACCAGCCGAGCAACCTGCGCGCCGTCATCTACTGGGGCCACGCGCCGAACAGCCAGACGCGCCTGCCGGACATGAAGGCGGCGATGCAGAAGCTCGACATGCTGGTGGTGGTCGACCCCTATCCGAGCATGACGGCGGCGATGCACGGCCGCACCGACGGCGTGTATCTGCTGCCGGCCGCCTCGCAGTTCGAGACGCATGGTTCGTGCACGGCCTCGAACCGCAGCATCCAGTGGCGCGAGCGCGTCATCATGCCGCTGTTCGAGTGCAAGACCGACCACGAGATCATGTACCTGTTCGCCAAGAAGTTCGGCTTCCACGAAGAGCTGTGCAAGAACATCAAGGTGGTGCAGAACGAGCCGGTGATCGAGGACATCCTGCGTGAGATCAACCGCTCATGCTGGACCATCGGCTACACCGGCTGCTCGCCGGAGCGCCTGAAGCTCCACATGGAGAACAAGCACACCTTCAACCCGACCACCCTGCGCGCCGACGACGGACCCTGCAAGGGCGACTACTACGGCTTGCCGTGGCCGTGCTGGGGCACGCCGGAGATGAAGCACCCGGGCACCCCGATCCTGTACGACCTGAACAAGTCGATCGCCGAGGGCGGCCTGCCGTTCCGCGCCAACTGGGGCGTCGAGCACAACGGCGAATCGCTGCTGGCGGCCGACGGCTCGACCAACAAGGACAGCCAGCTGGACACGGGCTACCCCGAGTTCGACCATGTATTCCTGAAAAAGCTGGGCTGGTGGGCCGAACTGACGCCGCAAGAGCAGGCAATGGCCGAGGGCAAGAACTGGAAAACCGACCTGTCGGGCGGCATCATCCGCGTCGTCATCGCCCACGGCTGCGCGCCGTTCGGCAATGCGCGGGCGCGCTGCAACGTCTGGAACTTCCCGGATCCGGTGCCGACCCACCGCGAACCGCTGGCCTCGCCGCGGCGCGACCTGGTCGCCAAGTACCCGACCTACGACGACAAGGCCAACTTCTGGCGCGTGCCGACCCTGTACAAATCGGTGCAGGCGGTCGATTACTCGAAGGACTTCCCGCTGATCATGACCTCCGGCCGCCTGGTCGAGTACGAGGGTGGCGGCGAGGAAACCCGTTCGAACCCATGGCTCGCGGAACTGCAGCAGAACATGTTCTGCGAGATCAATCCGAACGATGCAGCCCAGATGAACGCCAAGATCGGCGACTTCGTCTGGGTCGAGACCCCGACCGGGGCCCGCATCAAGGTGATGGCGATGGTGACCGAACGGGTGCCGGTGGGCCTGGTGTGGATGCCGTTCCACTTCGGCGGCTGGTGGATGGGCGAAGACCTTGAACGCCACTACCCGGAAGGCGGCGCGCCTTCGGTGCGCGGCGAGGCGGTGAATACGGCCTGGACCTACGGCTATGACGCCGTGACCATGATGCAGGAAACCAAGGTGTCGCTGTGCCGTCTGGTACGCGCTTGAACCAATACTCGCAGAGGAGAGTGCCATGTCGGCCAGGATGAAATTTATTTGCGATACGGAGCGCTGCATCGACTGCAACGGCTGCGTCACCGCATGCAAGAACGAACACGAGACGCCGTGGGGCGTGAACCGGCGCCGGGTGGTGACGATCAACGACGGCATCCCGGGCGAGCGCTCGGTATCGATCGCGTGCATGCACTGCACCGACGCGCCCTGCCTGGCGGTGTGCCCGACCAACTGCATCTACCACACGGAAGACGGCATCGTCCTGCACAGCAAGGACCAGTGCATCGGCTGCGGCTATTGCTACTACGCCTGCCCGTTCGGCGCGCCGCAGTTCCCGGAAACCGGCATGTTCAATCACCGCGGCAAGATGGACAAATGCACCTTCTGCGCCGGCGGGCCGGAACCGGACACCTCGGAAGCCGAATTCAAGAAATACGGCCGCAACCGCATCGCCGAAGGCAAGCTGCCGGCCTGTGCCGAGATGTGCGGCACCAAGGCGCTGCTGGCCGGTGAAGCCAACCAGATCGCCGACATCTACCGCCAGCGGGTCGAGACCCGCGGCTACGGTCCCGAGCTGTGGGGCTGGAAGATCGCCTACGGCAAGCCGAAGCGCGGCGGCGAGATCAAGGCCAAGGGCGATCTGCCGCGTGGCAACCAGATCAAGGGCGACTCGCAGAACGATCCGGGGAGGTTCCCGCAATGAACAAGCTCCGTTATTGCCTGCTGGCGCTGCCGCTCTTGCTGACTGGCTGCCTCGAAGTGGATCAACACCCTGAATGGCTGCACGGCCAGTATGCCGGCAAGACCGACAACCGGCATTACCAGACCCGCTTCCACAACGACCGCCTGGCGTGGTCGGCGACGATCCAGAACCGCGCCATGAAGCAGAACGAGTACAACCGGGCCAATCCCTGAGGAGCCGACCATGCGAGCGAACCTCTCCGTCCTGCGCGCCATCTTCCTGCTGCTGGCGGTCCTGTTGCTGCCGTCCGCCTGGGCGGGCGTGCCCAACAAGGACGCCAAGCCGGCCTACGCCGAGGAGCAGACCATGCTCCAGATCGAAGGCGACTCGGTGGTGCCCGAACCCTCTCTGACCAATCCGTCCTCCGGTCGGGTGCACATGGACCGCCACTACCTTGGCCAATACGGCGCCACCGAGGCGAACGTCATCGTCCAGCGCGGCGGCAATACCTGGCGCCATTGGCGCAACGGGCCGCTGGCGACCATTGCCGGCTTCATCCTGCTCGGCGTGCCGCTCCTGATCTTCGTGTTCTACAAAGGCGTGGGCGCGGCCAAGGAAGTGCCGCCGTCAGGGCGCCGCATCAAGCGTTTCACGGCCTGGGAGCGCCATGTGCACTGGGCCACGGCCTACAGCTTCATCGCGCTCGCCATCACCGGCATCGTCATCATGTACGGCAAGAAGATCATGCTGCCGTGGATGGGGCACGATGTCTTCTCCTGGTTCGCCATCATCTCGAAATACCTGCACAATTTTGTGGGGCCGCTGTTCATCGTCTGCTCGGTGCTGATGTTCATCACCTTCCTGCGCCGTAACTTCTTCAACCGCAGCGACTGGCAATGGGTGAAGCAGGGCGGCGGACTGGTGTCGCACAAACACGTGCCGGCCGGTTTCTTCAATGCCGGCGAAAAGACCTGGTTCTGGGGCGGCGTGTTCCTGCTCGGCATCGTGATGTCGGTCACCGGCCTGGTGCTCGACTTCGTCACCTTCGGCCAGACCCGTTATGTGCTGCAGGTCGCCAACTACCTGCACATCGCCGGCGCCGCCTGCTACATCGCGGCCGCCACGGGCCACATCTACATCGGCACCTGGGGCACCCCGGGCGCCTACCAGGCCATGCGCGAAGGGACCGTGGACGAAGCCTGGGCCGAAGCCCACCACGCGATCTGGTACGAACAAGTGAAGAACGGCACCGCCACCGACCCGGCCCACCGCCCGCATCCCGACGCCAAGCGCGGTCCGGCGCCGCGGCCCGGTCCGGCACATTGAGGAACATGGTATGAGAGCATCAGTCACTCTGCTTCCCGCCGCCATGGCGCTGCTGGCCGCGCTGGCCGGCTGCGAACGCGGCCACACCGCCAGCGTCGGCGGCATCGTGCAGACCAAGTATCCCGGCCAGGTATCGGCCGGCGGCGCCACCAGCGGCGCCATCATCGCGGCGACGCCGAGGCCGGTGACCGACGCCACCTACGCCGGCGGCACGCCGGGCATCGCAGGCGGTTCCGGCGGCAATACATCGGGCGCGGAAACCGGCGGCGCCACGCGCGAGACCGGCCAGGGCCCGACCTCCGGCGTGACCGCGCCATCCGGCGCCCAGCCCGGCACCCAGACCCAGCCAGGCGACCACGGCAAACCCGCCGCGCCGGCGCCGGGCACGACCGAGGCGCCTGCCGCAAGCAATACCGCGCCGCAGTCGCCGGCGGGCCGCGGCACCCTGGAGAGCAAGCAATGATGAAGCGAATCCCACTTGCCGCCGCACTGGCCGTCGTGCTGGCCTGCGGCCACGCATCGGCGGCGCTGCCCAAGCCCGCCTTGACGCCGGCCCAGCAGCAGGCTGCGGCGGACAAGAAAGCGGCGGACGACGCCAAGGCCGCCAAGGACAAGGAAAACCTTGCCGCCTCGATGGAAGCGCTCGCCATACGCTGGCGCGCGCAGGCGCCGGCCAAGGGCTGGAAGATCCAGCCGCCGGTGACGGTGGCGGCGGCGACACCCGTGGCCGGCCAGGCGCCGAACATGGTGCTCGGCACGCAAGGTACGGCGGCCAGCGGCACGCAGGCGGCGGCCGGCGGCACCGCTCCCGGTGCGGCCCGCGCCGCGGCGGCGGCGGGCGCGGTCCCGGCCGGCGTCACCCCGCCCGCGGCCGGCATGCCCGCTGCTGCACCCGCCAATGCGGCGCCCGGCACGGCGGCGGCGCGCCCGGCCACCGGCGCCGCACCGCTCAGCCCCCAGGCGCTGAACGCGGCCAACATTCCGGTCAAGAGCGAGAAGCACGGCACCGCCGCGCCCAGCGAGGATGTGAAGCGCGTGCAGACCAAAGCCCTGCCGAAAGGCGCCGGCCCGACGGTCGACAAGGGCGTCTCACCCAAGACGGCGAACAAAGAATGAAGATGGGAAGCATGCCGATTTCGGTGATCATGCAGCGCCGCGCCGTCCAGCACCGCTGGGCCGACGAATCCTGGGCTGCGGTGGGGGTGGTGCCCGACCGCGGCGAACTGCCGCACGTGCAGGTGCTGAGCGAAACCCCGGAGCGCGACTACTACCTGGTCTCGGGTTTGAACCTCGAACTCTGGACCGACGAGAACGACGGCTACTACGAGAACTGCGTGGCCCCGGAATCGAAGATCTTCGTGCTGTGGCGCATGGAAGAGGGGCGGGCGATGCCGGTGCGCGCCTCGGCCAGCTACGTCGAGGGCACCCGCATGTTCGACTCGGGCGAACAGGCCGACGGCGTCACCATGCCGGCCGAGATCTACGCCTGGGTGGCCGGCTACCTGCGCGAGCACTATCAACCCAAGCCGCGGCGCGGGCGCCAGCACGGATAAAGGAAGCCTGATGTCCGACGAAGGATTCTTCCGGCGCTGGTCGCGCTTGAAGGCAACCGGTGAGCCGCTCGAGGCGCCGCCCCTGGCCGTGCCCGCGCCCGTGGTCCAGGCGCCGCCTCCCGCCGAAGCGGAAGCGCCGGCGCGACCGCTGCCGACCCTCGAGGACGCCGCCAGTCTGACGCCGGACGCCGATTTCTCCACCTTTGTCGCCAAGGACGTCGACAAGTCGGTGCAGCGCCTGGCCCTGAAAAAACTGTTCGCCGACCCGCATTTCAATGTGGTCGACGGACTCGACATGTATATGAGCGACTACAACAAGCCTTCGCCGCTCGCCCCCGCCATGCTGGCCGCGCTCCAGCACGCACCTGGCCTGCTGGCACAGCTGCTGGGCGACCGGCAGGAGGCCGAACAAGAAGAGGAGGGCGCGCCTGGCGACAGCGAGGCCGACGCCGCTCCCACCATCCAGCAAGGGACCCCATGAACATCCGTTTCACCGAACACCCGCCGATCGACCCGGTGCAGGAAGGCCGCAACCTCGATGCGCGCACGGCCGCCATCCTCGCCGCCGACGCGATTCCCGTCTTCGAACCCGCGGTCACCGTCAGCTACCAATCGTCCGGGCGCACCCTGGTGGTGGGATCCGCCGAGCATGCGCTGCCCTGGGCCGACCGCCTGGCCGGCGTGCTGCCGGTCACGGTGCTGCTGCTCGACATGCAGGAGACCATGCCGGTCAAGCCCTATCCGGTGCACCTGGCGCGCGTGGTTGCGGTCGCCGGCTGGCTGGGCGCCTTCGAGGCGCGCTGGCAGGCGCCGCAGCAGCCGGTCCAGCAGGGCCGCTTCGACCTGGTGCTCGACCTCAGCCCCAGCCGCCTGATTCCGAGCCACCAGCGCCCGCACGGCTACTACGCGCCGGGCTACGACGAGGCCGCGCGCGCCCAGGCGGTCGACGGCATGCTGGACATGGTCGGCGACTTCGAGAAGCCGAAGTATTTCGCGTACAAGGAACGCACCTGCGCCCACGGCCGCAATGGCCAGAAGGGCTGCAGCGCCTGCATCGACATCTGCTCGGCGCAGGCGATCCAGGACGACGGCGACCGCATCAAGGTCAATCCCTACCTGTGCGCCGGCTGCGGCGCCTGCTCCACGGTATGCCCGACCGGGGCGATCAGCTACGCCTTCCCGCCGGCCCAGCTCACGGGAAAACGCATCCAGGCCGCGCTGCGTTCCTACCGCACCGCGGGTGGGGACGAGCCGGTGCTGCTGCTGCACGATCCCGAGCAGGGCGCGGCGCTGCTGGCCCAGCTGGGCGATGCCATCCCGGGCCGCATCATCCCGCTGGCGCTGCAGCATACGGCATCGACCGGCATCGACGTCTGGCTGGCGGCGATCGCGTATGGCGCGGCCGGGGTCGTGGTCCTGAACACGGGCGTCGAGGCGCCGCAGTACGTGGTCGCCCTCGACCAGCAGATGGAGATCGCGCAGACCGTGCTGGACGGCCTCGGCTACGACGGCCCGCACCTGCAATTGCTGCGGGTGGAAGCGCCCGAGGAACTGGCGCTGGCCCTGCGCCATGCGCCGCGCGGCGCCGTGCCGCTCGAACCGGCCCTGTTCCACCTGGCGAACGACAAGCGCAACACGCTCGACTACGCGCTCGAGCACCTGCACCGCCATGCGCCCGTCAAACCGGAGATCGTGGCGCTGCCGCCCGGTGCGCCGTTCGGCGCCATCGAAGTGGACCGCAAGGCCTGCAGCCTGTGCATGTCCTGCGTCGGCGCCTGCCCGGCGGCCGCGCTGCAGGACGGGCAGGGCGCGCCGCTGCTGCGCTTCATCGAGAAGAACTGCGTCCAGTGCGGCTTGTGCGCCACTACCTGCCCGGAAAACGCGATCACCCTGCAGCCGCGCCTGTCCTTCCTCGAAAGCCGCAGGCAGCCGGTGGTGCTCAACGAATCCCAGCCCTTCCACTGCATCCGCTGCGACACGCCCTTCGGCACCCTGCAGATGGTCGAGAACATGCTCGGCCGCCTCGGTTCGCACCCGGCGTTTGCCGGCCACCTCGACCGCTTGCGTATGTGCGGCGACTGTCGTGTCATCGACATGATGGAGCCGAAGGACGAGATGCGCATCACGCCCCTGAAGCGTCTCTGAATTCGGGGAGGCCGGATTCGCCGGCCGTCCCGTAAACCATGGCAAAATGGCCGACAGCAGCCATGCCAACAGCGACCAGGAGACACCATGACGCCGACCCAGCGCTTCCTTCACGCGCGCGACTTCCTGCTGCAGCACCGCCTCGACTACGATACCGCCTTCCGCGACTACCAGCCGCCCCAGCTGGAGGCCTTCAACTGGGCGCTCGACTACTTCGACCCCATGGCGAAGGACAACCACGCCCCCGCGCTGTGGGTGGTCGAGGAAGACGGCCGCGAAGAGAAAATCTCGTTTGCCGACATGGCCGCGCGCTCCTGCCAGGTAGCCGAGTACCTGCGCCTGTGCGGCGTACACCGCGGCGACCGGGTGCTGCTGATGCTGCCCAACCGGGTCGAGCTGTGGGAGATCATGCTGGCCGGGATCAAGCTCGGCGCCGTGCTGGTGCCGACCACCATGCTGGTCTCGGGTGCGGACCTGCAGGACCGCCTGGAGCGCGGCCGCGTCAAGCACGTGATCGCGCTGGCCTCCGAAGCGCACAAGTTCGAGACGATGACGGGCAGCTTCACCCGCATCGCGGTCGGCGGCAAGCCGGATGGCTGGCGCGCATTCGATGATTGCCGCGACGTGCTGTCGGTGTTCGTGCCGGGAGGCGAGACCCGCGCCACCGATCCGCTGCTGCTGTACTTCACCTCCGGCACCACCGCGAAACCGAAGCTGGTGCTGCACAGCCACCAGAGCTATCCGGTCGGCCACCTGTCGACCATGTACTGGATCGGCCTGCGGCCAAACGACGTGCACTGGAATATCTCCTCGCCCGGCTGGGCCAAGCACGCCTGGAGCTGCTTCTTCGCGCCCTGGAACGCCGGCGCCACCGTCTTCGTCTACAACTACGAGCGTTTCTCCGCGAAGGCGGCGCTCGACACCGTGGTGCGCTGCGGCGTCACCTCGCTGTGCGCGCCGCCAACCGTGTGGCGCATGATGATTCAGGAAGACCTCACTCACTGGCAGCCGCCGCTGCGCGAACTGGTCGGCGCCGGCGAGCCGCTCAACCCCGAAGTCATCGAGCAGGTCGAACGGGCCTGGGGCATCCGCATCCGTGACGGCTACGGCCAGTCCGAGACCACCGCGCAGATCGGGAATCCGCCGGGCCAGCTCCTGAAGCCCGGCTCGATGGGCCGCCCGCTGCCGGGCTACCGCGTGGCCCTGCTCGACATAGACGATCAGCCGGCGCAGGAGGGCGAGATCTCGCTGAGCCTCGCCCACGCGCCTGTGGGGCTGATGCTGTGTTACGAGGGCGACGAGGAAAAGACCGCCGCCGTGATGCGCGCCGGCCACTACCACACGGGCGACACCGCGCTGGTCGACGACGACGGCTACTACTTCTACGTCGGCCGCAACGATGACGTGTTCAAGTCCTCGGACTACCGCATCAGTCCTTTCGAGTTGGAGAGCGTGCTGATCGAGCACGACGACGTGCTGGAGGCTGCGATCGTGCCGAGTCCCGACCCGCTCCGGCTGTCGGTGCCCAAGGCCTTCATCACCCTGCGCCAGGGTGTCCTGCCTTCGCGCGAGGTGGCGGCCTCGATCTTCGCCTTCGCACGCGCACGCCTGGCGCCTTACCAGCGCATCCGCCGCATCGAATTCCGCGAGCTGCCCAAGACCATCTCGGGCAAGATCCGCAGGGTCGAGCTGCGCCGCGAAGAGGCGGGACGCGCCGGAGCGGAGGCGGAAGGTGTCGAATACCGCGAGGATGAGCTCAAGGCCTGATGTTCGTGTGCGGACGTGCGGCACTGCGCATGCGATCCGTTGCATAATAGTCATCGACCTCAACCCGCCTCGCTTCACTACCTTTTCGATGACCACCACCCGCCCAGCCAGCACCGCATCCGCCACTTCCAGCGTCGCCTATGAAGTCCGGAAGTCTCCCGTCCACGGCAACGGCGTGTTCGCGCTGCGGCCCATCGGCGCGGGAGAGCGCATCATCGAGTACAAGGGCGAGCGCATCACGTGGGATGAGGCGACTGATCGCGCGGCGAAGGCGGGCGGCCCCATCAACCACACCTTCTACTTCACGCTGGCAGACGGCCGCGTGATCGACGGCGGCAGCCGCGGCAACGCGGCGCGCTGGATCAACCACGCCTGCTCGCCCAACTGCGAAGCCTTCGAGGACGAAGGCAAGGTCTACATCCACGCGATGCACGACATCGAGCCGGGCGAGGAACTGAACTACAATTACGCCCTGATCTACGACGAGCGCCACACGCCGGCCCTCAAGAAGCTGTTCGCCTGCCGCTGCGGCACGCCCGGCTGCACCGGCACCATGCTGGCGCCGAAGAAGAGTAAAAAGAAACCCGTCACCGCTTGAAGGAACAGCATGAAGCACGTCGTCCGCAGCCTCCTGGAAACCGATCTGTACAAGTTCACCATGTGGCAGGCGCTGCTGCACAGCCATCCTGGCGCCGACGGCGAATACGATTTCCGCTGCCGTAACGAGCCGGCCTATCCGCTGGCCGAGCTGAAGGAAGACGTGGAACGCGAGCTCGATCATCTGTGCTCGCTGATGTTTTCGGAAGACGAAGTCGCCTACCTGCGCGGCCTGCGCTTCATCAAAAGCGACTTCGCCGATTTCCTGACCCTGTTCCGCTTCCAGCGCAAGTTCATCGAAGTCTCCACCGACGGCCCGCACCTGCGTATCCACGCTTCCGGCCCGCTGGTGCACGTGATGGGCTTCGAGATTTTTGTCCTCTACATCGTCAACGAACTGTACTTCCGCCGCTTCGACCAGCAGGCCGCGATCGTCGAGGCGCGCGTGCGCCTGCACCAGAAGATCGACGAGCTGCGCGCTTTCGACGCGGAACCGAAGCGCGCCACGCCCTTCGAATTCTTCGACTTCGGCGTGCGCCGGCGCTTCTCGGGCGAGTGGCACGACGAAGTCGTGGAGACCCTGGCGCGCGAGCTGCCGCAGTTCTTCAAGGGCACCTCGAACGTCTACCTGGCGAAAAAGTACAACCTGGTCCCGATCGGCACCATGGCCCACGAATACCTGCAGGCCTACCAGGCCTTCGGCGTGCGCCTGGTCGACTTCCAGAAGGCGGCGCTGGAAGACTGGGTACAGGAATACCGCGGCGACCTGGGCACGGCGCTGACCGACGTGGTCGGGATGAACGCCTTCTTGAATGACTTCGACCTGTATTTCGCCAAGCTGTTCGACGGCCTGCGCCACGATTCCGGCGACCCGGTGGAGTGGGGCGAAAAGGCCCTGGCCCACTATGCGCGCCTGCGCATCGACGCCCGCACCAAGCGCCTGGTCTTCTCGGACTCGCTGACGGTGCCGAAGGCCTTGAACCTGTACCGCCACTTCGCCGACCGCACCCAGCTCGGCTTCGGCATCGGCACCAAGCTGACCAACGACACGCCTTACCCGGCCCTGAACATCGTCATGAAGCTGACCCGCTGCAACGGCCAGCCGGTGGCCAAGCTGGCCGACACACCGGGCAAGTCGATGTGCACCGACGAGACCTTCCTGGCCTACCTGCGCCAGGTGTTCAATCACCCCGCTGAGTAGTGGAGTAGTGGATCGCTCGTGAATTGATCCACTGGACCAATTCACTCCGCGCGTTCAAGCGGCGGATGAAGATGCGAGCGGGCAGCAGCACAGCGGTTTGAAAGCGTGGGCGGAGGACCGCCCACCCTACATCAAGCAGGAGCCAATCGGCGGTGTTTGCCCTGCACCGCTTCCTCTAGCTGGAAGGTATTCACCACCGCCGCCAGCTCCGCCGCCTGGGTGCGCAGCGATTGCGCGGCCGCTGCCGCTTCCTCCACCAGCGCCGCATTCTGCACCGTCATCTCGTCCAGCCGCGCCAGCGCGCCGTCGACGTGCTCGATGTCGCGGCGCTGCGCGCCGGTGGCTTCGCTGATGTGGCCCATGATCTCGGTGACGCGCTGGACGCCGTCGACCACTTTGCGGATGGTGTTGCCGGCCTGGTTCACCAGCGCGGTGCCGGCGCCGACCTTGTGCGCGGAGTCCTCGATCAGCGCCTTGATTTCCTTGGCTGCCGCGCTGGAGCGTTGCGCCAGGTTGCGCACCTCGCTCGCCACCACCGCGAAGCCGCGTCCCTGTTCGCCGGCACGCGCCGCTTCCACTGCGGCGTTCAGGGCCAGGATAGTGGTCTGGAAGGCGATGCCGTCGATGACCGCGATGATGTCGACGATCTTGTTCGACGAGGCTTCGATCTGGACCATGGTGTCGACCACCGAATCCACCGCCGCGCCACCCTGGACCGACACCAGCGACGCGTCGCGCGCCAGCTGGCTGGCCTGCTGCGCGTAGTCGGCGTTCCGGCGTACCGATTCGATCAGCCCCTTCATCGACTCGGCCACCTGGGTCAGGGCCGCGGCCTGGGTTTCGGTGCGGCTGGACAGATCGAGGTTGCCGGAGGCGATCTCGGACGAGGCCGACGCGATCGCATCGGTGCCGCCGCGCACCTTGCCGACGATGCCGCTGAGTGACGCCCGCATGGTGCTCATCGCGTGCAGCAGGCTGGCGGGGCCGGCGCGTGCGGTGTCGACCGGGCGGTGCAGCTCGCCGCCGGCGATGGCGTGCGCCACCTGCGTTGCATAGGCCGGCTCGCCGCCGAGCTGCTTGAGCAGGCTGCGCACCAGCAGCATGCCGACCGTCACGCAGAGCAGCACCGACAGGATGCCCAGGCCCGTGATCCAGTAGCGCGCGGTGGCGGCCCGGCTTTCAGCGCCGCTCACGGCGGCGGCGGTGTGTTCTTGCAGGTCGCGCAGCAGGACGTCGATGTCGGCCACGATCTGGCGCCGCAGCGGGCTGCATTCCTCGACCAGGAAGGCTCCGAATCCGTCCATGTCGCCACTGGCGCGGTAGGCGCGTGGGCGGTCGAGCGCCTTCGCCATCGCCAGCATGCCGGTGCGGACCTTGTCGTAGTGGGGGTTTGTCCGCAGCACCGGATCGAGACGGGCGAGGGCGGCCAGGTAGTCGGCCCTCATGGCGTCGACCATGTCGAGTTCGCGCTTGGCGGCTGCGACATCCTTGAAGACGTAGGCGTTGCGCGCCGCGATGCCGGTCTGGGCCAGCGCCTCGCGCGCCGCATACAAGGGTTCGAGTTCGGCGTTGCGAATAGTGTCGGCACTGCGCATCGCTTCGCCGATCTGGTTGACCTGGCTGACGGCGAAGGCAGCCAGCACCAGCGTTACCGCGAGGATCAGCGCGAAGGCCGAATAGAGGCGGGCCGCGATGCCCGTGTGCCTGAAAAGCGCCATTGTCGCTTTGTCTCCAATTCTCGAACCGTTATTGTCCCGCGAAACAGATTTGTGCAAATCGATTGTTTTTGCGGCTTTTCAATTTCTTTTTACTAATTAAAATTGACGAAATCGTGTATAGCAGAACTAATTCATTAATACAAGCAAATTCGGTGAGAGATTTCGGCAAATCGGATATACTATGTAAATAGATAGGACCCCACATGCAGAGCAAGATCATCGAAGAGGACCCGATCCTGACCACCAGTGCCGCAGCGCGGATGCTGGGCGTCGCGACCAGCACCGTGCAGTTATGGATGGAAAGCGGGGCCATTCCTTCATGGAAGACGCCCGGTGGACACCGCCGCACACGCCAGAGCACCATCGCGAAGATGCTGGAGCGCGCCGGCCCCATGTCCGGATCATTGTCGGGCGAGTCGGCGCCGCCGGTGTTGACCGATCCCGAATTCGTGCTGGCGGGCGACGAGACCTGGCCTGGTTCGAGCGACGAGGCGCGCCGCCTGGCGGCGCTGGCCGCGACCGGCCTGGTCGACAGCGCGCCGGAAGAACGCTTCAACCGCATCGTGCGCCTGGCCGCCACCGTGACCGCCTCGCCGATCGCGCTGGTGTCGCTGCTGACGGCGCGCCGCCAGTGGTTCAAGGCGCGCGTCGGCCTCGGCCCGCAGGAGACCCCGCGCGAGTGGGCTTTCTGTTCGCATGCGATCCTGCAGGATGCGCCCTTCATGGTCGAAGACGCGTCCACCGACGAACGCTTCCGCGACAATCCGCTGGTGCTGGCCGAGCCGCACATCCGCTTCTATGCGGGCGTGCCGCTGCGCGACCGCGCCGGCAACCCGATGGGGACCTTGTGCGTGATCGACCGCGAGCCGCGCCGCCTGCGCAGCACCGAACTGCAGGCACTGTGCGACCTGGCCGACATCGCATCAAGCGAGATCCAGGCCAAGAAGGATTGAGGCCGGGCGGGTGAGAAAGCGCGCATCTTGCGCGCGTCCGCTTGCGCTATGATGCCGGTTCTGACTACCCTGAACCGGAGAACCCATGCGCCTTGCCGCCACCCTGCTGTCGTTTGCCTTCCTCGTTTCGCCTGCCAGCGCCCAGGACGGCGCCGACCAGGCCAGGCAGGAGGCGGCCGTCGTCAAGGACAGCACCGACGCGGCGCTCAAGGCGGCCGCCGGCTGGCTCGCCATCCTCGATGCGGGCAAGTACGGTGAGAGCTGGAGCGCCGGCGCGGCCCCCTTGCGCAGCGCCGTGACCCAGGCCAAGTGGGACGAGGGCCTGCGCGCGCTGCGCACGCCGCTCGGCGCGGTGAGCGCGCGTACATTGACGTCCTCGCACTACACCCGCGCACTGGCCGGCGCCCCGGCCGGCGAATACGTGATCCTGCAGTACCGCACCGAGTTCGCCGGCAAGCCCGGCGCCGTCGAGACGCTGGCGCCGATGCGCGAGGCCGACGGCAGCTGGCGTGTGTCCGGCTACTTCATCCAGTAAAGCGTTATACGCCTTCGCCGCGCAGGCGCCACAACTGGGTCGGCAGCGCCGCAGGCGCGTCCGGCTTGAAGAAGGCGGAGTCCTGGATGTGCGAGGTTGTGATGTAGACCGTGCCGTCCGGGCCCTGGCTGAAGGTGTCGGGCCAGCGCAGGCGCGGGTCCTGCACCAGGATGCGCGGCGTGCCCTGCGGGCCTTCGTCGAGGTCGCGCACCTTGACCGCGTCGTCTTCCACGGCGCTCAATAGCATCTTGTTGGTGCCGCGCGGGATCAGGAGGCCGTCCGAGACGCCGTTGATGCCGAATTCCTCGACCTGGTCGCCCACGTCTTCTCCCTGCAAGCCCTTGCCGGTCAGGGCGCTCG
>Ga0265798_10002463_pt1 | contig 27385 bp, 23 predicted proteins | sample P3T30metagenome_FD_192430 | JGI IMG/M metagenome (GOLD analysis project Ga0265798, IMG submission 192430) | Plant litter microbial communities from East Loma Ridge, Irvine, California - P3 T30 | ecosystem: Environmental > Terrestrial > Plant litter > Unclassified | place: USA: California...
CACGACGCTATTCGCACCCTGGGCCAACTGCGCGCCAGTGGCTACAAGCCCCGCTCCGTGAAAGAGGAATTGCGGGACAACCTCATCCAGAAACTCCGTAACAAAGAAGACGTTTTTCCGGGCATTTACGGCTACGAGGAAACCGTTATTCCCGAACTGCAGCGCGCCATCTTGGCCGGGCACCACATCAACCTCCTAGGTCTGCGCGGGCAGGCCAAAACCCGCATTGCGCGCCTGCTCATCAACTTGCTCGATGAATACGTGCCGGTAGTCGAAGGCTCGGAGCTGAACGACGACCCCTTGCAGCCGCTGTCGGTATTTGCCCGCAACCTCATTGCCGAAAAAGGCGATGACACGCCCGTGGCCTGGTGGCCCCGCCTCGACCGCTACACCGAGAAGCTGGCCACGCCCGACGTGAGTGTGGCTGACCTTATCGGCGACGCCGACCCCATCAAGGCCGCCACGCTCAAGCTGCCGTACTCGGACGAGCGCGTAATTCACTTCGGCCTGATACCTAGGGCGCATCGCGGCATCTTCGTTATCAATGAATTGCCCGACTTGCAGGCCCGCATTCAGGTGTCGCTGTTCAACATCTTACAGGAAGGCGATATTCAGATTCGCGGCTTCAAGGTGCGCTTGCCTTTGGATATCCAGTTTGTATTCACGGCCAACCCCGAGGACTACACCAACCGCGGCAGCATTGTGACGCCCCTCAAGGACCGTATCGATGCCCAGATTATCACGCACTACCCCAAGTCGATTGAAATCGGCAAGCGCATTACCAAGCAGGAAGCCCGCATTAAAGAAGTGCAGAAAGGCATGGTAACGACCAACGAAATCATCCATGACCTCGTGGAGCAGGTGGCTGTAGAGGCCCGCGGCTCCGAGTTTGTGGATGCCAAGTCGGGGGTATCGGCTCGCCTTACCATCTCGGCCTACGAGCAGGTGATTGCGGGCGCCGAGCGCCGCGCCCTCATCAATGGCGAAAAGAACACCTATGTACGCGTAGCTGACTTCATTTCGGCCGTGCCCGCTATTACGGGTAAGGTTGAGCTGGTGTACGAAGGCGAGCAGGAAGGCGCAGGCATTGTGGCTGAAAAGTTGATGGGCAAAGCCATTCGTACGCTGTTCCTGAACTACTTCCCCGACCCTGACAAAGCCAAGAAGCTCAAAAATCGTCCTTCGCCATACAAGACGATACAGGAGTGGTTTGGCAACGGCAACACGCTGGATATCCTGCACGATGCCCACGTCAACGACTACCGCGCTGCCCTCGACAAAGTACCCGGTCTGCGCGATATCGTGAAGGAGCTGCACCCTAAGGAAGATGCCGACACCACGTATTTCCTCATGGAGTTCTTGCTGCATGGCCTGGCCGAGCACTCGCTCATCTCGCGCAACCGCCTCACGGCCGGCGCGCAGTTCAAAGACCTGCTGTCGTCGATGTTCACCATGCCGAGCTTCGGCGATGACGACGATGACGAGGAAGAAGAAAAGCCCCGTCGTCGCCGCTAGGTAGCGTACCGCGGGCTTTAGAAGCCCGTGCGTAGACTAAGCAAAAAGCCCCGCGCATCGGAAGATGCGCGGGGCTTTTTTAGGTAAGAAATTGAGCGTTAATAACCGTTTTTAGCTTGTTGCTTGCGGGCTTTCAACTCTTGCTTGGCGCTTTTAAGCTGATACTTCAAAGCTTTCTGCTTAGATTTCTCAGTATCAATCAGGCGATTTTGGTCATCCACCTGGCGCTCTAAATCATTGACACGCTGAGCTTGTGCGGCAATAACCGGATTTCTGGAATTAGCATCGGAGCGAATTAAGGAACAGCTTCCTAAGGAGAGGCTGGCGGCCAGCGCAAAGGCAAGTACTTGGCTAGGTCTTCTCATGGATATAGAATTTGTCAAGAAAACAGGTCGCTAAGAGTCTTATTGGGCTTGTGCTGCTTAGCAACAAGTTCAATTAAATGTAGTTTTCCTGCTATAAGTGATGCTAGCTTATACGTGGCTGCTGGCTAAATAACCAAGCCAAAACAAAAAAATGCCCGGAATAGCTTCCGGGCATTTTGTGCAGAGGGGAGGGCGATACTACGAAGCAGCGTCGTCTTTCACTACAATTTTAGTGATTTCGTCGTTGCCGCGAATCTGGTCGATTACCTCATCGCCTTCCACTACCTTGCCAAATACCGTGTGCACCCGGTCGAGGTGGGCGGTGTTTTGGCGGTTGTGCACGATGAAGAACTGCGAGCCGCCGGTGTCTTTGCCAGCGTGGGCCATGCTTAGCACGCCACGGTCGTGGTACTGGTTGTTGCCGCTGGTTTCACACTTGATTTTGTAGCCGGGGCCGCCGGTGCCGGGCATGCCCTTGGCGCCGGGCTTGGTGTTGGGGTCGCCGCCCTGAATCATGAAATTCGGGATGACGCGGTGAAACTTAGTGCCATCGTAGAAGCCCTTCTCGGCCAAGTCGATAAAGTTCTTGACGGTGTTGGGGGCGTCTTGCTCGTAGAACTCAACTTTCATGACGCCTTTAGGCGTGTGGATTTCGGCAGTTTTCATGCGGGTGGAGGGTGTTGAAAAAGCCAGCTACGCGCTGGCTCAGCAAAAGTAAAAACGGTAGCCGGGCCGCAGGGTTTAAGATAACCTAGGGTAGCTACTGCTACGTAAGCCAAACAATACGCCACGGGTTTTGCTTAGTGGCAAAAATTTACCTCTCCTTTTTATGACCAATCTTTTCCGCCACCTGCCCGCCACGGCTCTGGCTGCCCTGCTGCTAACCTCGTGCGGCAGTGCTGACCAAAAAGAAACCCCCACCGCCGAAGAAGCCGCCGCCAACAAGGCCTTGGCCGACTCGGCCAATATGCCTACCGACTCACTACGCATGGCCAAGCCCGGCGGGGTAATGGTAGACGGCGTGGCTATGACGGCCGACAAAGACATCGTAGAAAACGCTGCGCAGGCCAAAAGCGTGAGCACGCTCGTGAAGCTCGTGACCAATGCCGGCCTCGTCGAAACGCTGAAAGGTACCGGTCCTTTCACCGTGTTTGCTCCAACCAACGCCGCCTTCGATAAGCTGCCTAAGGCCGCGCTAGCCAGCCTGCAAGACCCCGCCAGCCTAGCTAAGCTCAAAGGCGTGCTGACTTATCATGTTATTCCGGGCCGCATTATGGCCGTAGATATCAGAGATGGCCAGGAGATTACCACCGTCAACGGGGAGAAGCTACACTTTGCGGTGAAAGATGGCAAAGTGATGGTGAGCAATGGCAAAGACGCCCCCGCTACGGTGCAGATTAGCGATGTAGTGTCGAAAAACGGCGTAACCCACGTTATCGACGGGGTCGTGCTGCCCTTGGAAAAGAAGTAAACTAAGCGACCAAACACGACAAAGGGCTGGCTGCCGTCTTGCTTAGGCAAGGCGGCAGCCAGCCCTTTGTCAATGGCAATACTTTAGGCTAGAGCCCCGCGTCTTCCGATACGCGCTTGGCGAAGCTAGCCCAGTCTACATCGGGCTCACCTAGGGCCACCGTGGCGGTGAGGCGGTCGCGGATGAGATTAGCAAAGGGCATGGGTACCTCGTTCTTGTAAGCTTCCTGCACCACCAGGTTCATGTCCTTGCGGATGATGGCCGGCGGCGCGCCCACGGGCTGGTAGTGCTGCTCGGCAATGAGCTTCCCGTAGCTCTTGTAAATGGGGTTGTTGAAGAGGGTGCTAGTAAGCATCTCGTAGAAGCCCACGCGGTCCAGTCCACATTTTTCAGCTAGCGTCAGCGCCTCGGCCATGCCCTCTATCACGGTACCTAGGAGGAAGTTGCCGCAGAGCTTGGCCACGCTGGCCGCGCCGGGGTCGTCGCCAAAATCATGGGTGCCCTGGCCGATGGCGGCTTGCGCCGCCTTGAGCCGCTCGCGCGCCTCGGCAGGGCCCGACGAGCCAACCCAGAGCTTGCCAGCGGCAGCCACATCGGGCTTGCCAAATACTGGCGAGGCTACCAGAAACGAGCCGTGGGCATGGTGCGCCTTGGCCAGGCGGCGGTTGGTGTCGGGGGCCACTGTGCTGCACGAGGCATGGATAGCGCCGGGCTTTAGCGCGTTAATAAAGCCGTCGGGGCCTGTCGTTATTTCTTCGAGGACCTTGTCGTCGGTCAGCATCGTGAACACGACGTCGGCGTCGCGCACGGCCTCGGCGGGAGTAGTGGCCACATTGGCCCCCTGCTGGCGCAGCGGCTCGGCCTTGGCGGCAGTGCGGTTGTAGACGGTGAGCGGAAAGCCGGCCTTGAGCAGGTTGGCGGCCATAGCGGCGCCCATGCTGCCCAGGCCTAAGAAGGCAATTTTATCAGCCATAGAAAGTAGAGAATACTTGAAACGGCTGATTGTACGCGGAAACTAGGGCGCAGGGCTAGCGGCGGCCGAGTCGGCAAGGGCGGGCCTAGGCGGCTCGGGGGCCGAGGCCGCGCTATCTAAGCGCTCGGGCGCCGATTCGGCCCGGCGGGCCGCTTCGTGGTTGGCATCGGGCGCCGCGGCTTCGCGTACTAAGGTCGTGTCAGCCATTGTCAAACTCGTGCGCGCTACGCTATCGTAAACAATGACGGGTGGGGGCACCTCATACTGTTGCTCTTGCTCGATAGGCTGCGCTGGGCGAGCCTGCGTGGTCGTGAGTGGGCGCTGTTGGGGCGGGTGCAGCCAGCGCACCATGCTCCAGCCGCCCGCGCCCACAATGCCGAGCGCCAGGGCTATCAGGCCCCAACGCTCAGCCTGCTGCATACGCCGGTACACTACCTTGGGAGGCGTTGCGCGGCCCGAAGCCTGCCTAGGTACCGCCACGGGCGTGCTGGCAGGCCGAGCGGGTACGGCTGCTGGCGCAGTACGCAGCTGCTGACTAAGCAGCTCTAGCTGCCGGAGGCGGGCGTCCAGCTCTTGGTTGCGGGCCATTAGCTCGGCGCGGGCGGTGCGCAGCGATTCTTCTAGGGCAGCTTTGGCGGCTAGCTCGGCTTGGCGCTCGGCGGTGGGCTGCCCGGCCTGAGCCAGCTGCTGGCGCAGCTGGACTAGCTCTTGCGTGCGGGTAGCCTCGCGAGCAGCGGCCTCCTGGCGCTGCTGCTGAAGCTCGGCCAGCAACTCTTGGCGCAGCTGGTGCAGGCGCGCTTGCTCCTGCTCATCGCGTAGGGCGGGGTCGGGTAGGAGCGGGGCGCTTCCATAGGGCGGGTCGGCGGGAATGTCTTCGGCCCCGAGCCAACGCCAAAGCTGCTGCAGCTTCTGCGTTAGCAAAGCTGGCAGGTCGCCGAATGGGCTGACAGGCACGCCCTGCTCGTGGGCAACATAGGGCTCGCGGGCCAGGTATTCGCCCCAGTCCAGTAGCTCGTCTTCGTTCAGCGCGGCCGATGCAGTTGGTAGCTGGCGCAGGCGCGCGAGGAACTGCCCGGCGCCACCTACCAACTGAAAATCAGTGGCTGCCGCATGGCGATGCAGCTGCGCTTCTACCCCCGGCCCGAAGGTGAGCGGGGCCTCAAACAGCGCAAAGCCCGTGCAGGGCGGTAAGTCTTCCTCGGGCAAGCCTAGGTGCTCGCTCAGCCAAGCCAAGGCCTCAGGCAATTGCTGCTGATACTGCACAAATGGGTTGTCGGCATCTGCAAAATCTGGCAGTGGCTGCCCATCGAGCTGCCAGCTTCCGTGGGTCAGCGCCGGTATCGTGAGCTGCCCGGCCTGGGGCACCAGCACCCCGAGCGCCAAGCTAGTAGGCCGTACCACCAGTATATCCGCCTGGCTAGACGAAAAGGCCCCTAGGTTGCCTAGCAGCACGGTGGCCGGCGCGTCAGCCTCGCGCTCGAAGGCAGCCAGCACGGCCTCGTACTGCCGCTGGCGGCCGGCATCGCTAAAAGGCACAGGAAGAACGCTGACGAGCATGAGATGAACTATGAAGTAAAGATTGAAAAACTATGAATCATAGTCGTGAACCCTGTGCAAGAACCTCAACTCATAATTTATAATTTTTAATGCATAAGTAAAACGAAGCTAGTGCCGATTGTCCTCGTCGGCCAGCATGCTGAGGTAGCTTTCATAGCGCGGCACGGCCAGGCGGCCCTGGTCTACGGCCTCGATTACGGCACAGCCAGGCTCGTGCACGTGGCGGCAGTTGTGGTAGCGGCACTGGCCCAGCAGCGCCCGCATCTCGGGGAAGTAGCCCGCTAGCTCGGCGGCGGGCACATCTACGAGGCCCAGTTCCTTGATGCCGGGCGTGTCGATGATGTAAGTGCCGGGCTCCACTTCCAGCATTTCGGCGAAAGTGGTAGTGTGCTTGCCTTTGTCAGAAAACTCGCTGATTTCGGCCGTCTTCAGGTCCAGGTCGGGCACTAGGGCGTTGATGAGCGTGCTCTTGCCCACACCCGAGTGCCCCGAGAGCAGCGAAGTCTTGCCGGGCAGCAGAGCCGCTACGGCCGCTACGTTGTCGCCCGATTCGGCAGCGCACAGCACGCTAGGGTAGCCCACGCTGGCGTACATGCCAGCAATTTGCTGCTGGTAGTCGAGCGTGTCCTCATCGTATAAATCCGACTTGTTAAAAACCAGTAGCGCCGGAATGTGGTACGCCTCAGCCGTGACCAGAAAGCGGTCAATAAAGCCGAACGAGGTAGCCGGCGACACCAGCGTGACCACCAACAGCGCCTGGTCGAGGTTGGCGGCTACGATGTGAGCGTGCTCGGTCTTGTGCACCGAGCGCCGGATGATGTAGTTGCGCCGCGGTGCGATGGTATGAATCACGCCCGCGCCCTCCGACTGCTCGGGCAAGTCAAACTCCACCCCGTCGCCCACGGCCAGCGGGTTGCTCACTTTCAAGCCTTTATTCTTGAACTTGCCTCGCAAACGGCAGCGGTAGAGCTCGCCCGTTTCGTGGCCCCGCACTACGTACCACGAGCCGGTAGATTTAATGATGGTTCCGGTCATATCGGGTTATGAGTTGAAGATGGCAAGTGATGAACGCCATGCAGAGACGCGTTCACAAGCGCATCGTTCGTCTGATTTTTACTCCTTAACTCTTAACTCTCTCAAAATGCGCCCCGTGGCTCCGGCGTGCTGGTGCACGTAGTCGAGGCTTATGTCTTGCACCGAGAGGCGGGCCGCTTCGTTGTAATAGAGCTTATCAAACGCCGCTTCCAGCTCTTGGGCCGAGCGGGCCGAAAAAGCGCACCCTAGGTTCACCAGCGCCACGGCTTCCTGAAACCGCTCGTAGCGCGGCCCAAAAAAGACGGGCAACCCAAAGGCTGCCGCCTCCAGCGTGTTGTGCAGGCCTGCCCCAAAGGCGCCGCCCACGTAGGCAAACCGCCCAAAGCGGTAGAGCTGGCTCAGCAGCCCCACGTTGTCGATGAGCAGCAGCCGCGCCTCGGCCACGGTGGCGGGCGTGGCCTGCGAGTAGCGCACCGTGAGGCCCGGCATGGCGGCCTCTACCTCCTGCAAATGGGCTTCCGACACCTCATGCGGCGCCACAATAAAGCGCATGGTGCGGGCGTGCTTGCGTAGCAGCGGCGCCAGGGCGGGCAGGTCTTCGGGCCAGGTGCTGCCGGCCACCAGCACGGGCACGCCGTCGGCCACGAAGGCTTCGGCCAGCGGCAGCGACCTAGGTGGCGCGGCGGCCGTGGCCGCCACGGTGTCGAAGCGCGTATCACCGGCCACGCGCACCCGCTTCAGGCCAATGCCGCGCAGCAGCTCGGCCGACTCTTCGTTTTGGGTGAAGATGAAACTGAGCTGGCTGAGAATCTGCCGAAAGAAACTGCCCCAGGGTTTGAAGAAAACCTGGCCGGGCCGGAATATGGCGGCTACCACCACCGCCGGAATGCTTTGCTCGCGCAGCTCACGCAGGTAGTAGTACCAAAACTCGTATTTTACGAATACGGCCAGCGCCGGCTTCACCGCTGCCACAAACTGGCGGGCGTGCTCGGCGGTGTCGAGCGGCAGGTAGAAGACGTAGTCGGCCCCCGCCCAGTTCTTGCGCACCTCGTAGCCCGAGGGCGAGAAGAACGTCAGCACGATTTTATGACCAGGGTACTGCCGCCGCAGCCCCTCAATGAGCGGCCGGCCCTGCTCAAACTCGCCCAGAGAGGCGCAGTGCACCCACAGGCGCGGCGCCGTTTCGGGCCCTAGGGCCTGCGCGATGCGCGGCAGCAGCCCCTGCCGGCCCGCTACCCAAGCCGCCGCCTTGGGGTTGAAAGGAGCCACCAGCCGCAGCAGCAGCGCATACAGGGCCAAGCCCAAGGAATACAAGAAGCGCAAAAACAAGAACCCCGCCCGGCATCAGGCCGGGCGGGGCTACAAAATTAAGTTAAGAGTTAGGAGTTAAGAGTTGAGCCTACACAGTACGCTCAACTCTTAACTCCTAACTCTTAACTTACAATTACTTATCGGCTTCCCAATTAGCGGGGCAGGTTTCGCCGTGCTCCTCAAAGTGCTGCAAGGAATCGACCATGCGCATCGCATCCGAAATGCGGCGACCTAGGAACCGGTCATTCACGAGCTGGTGGCGCACAATGCCGTCGCGGTCAATTAGAAACAAGCCCCGGTAGGCTACTGGCGAGCCGATAAATACCATCTCACCGGCTTCATTGTAATCGTAGTGGCCGGCCAGCACGTCGTAATTGGCCGAAATGGTTTTAGTAGCGTCGGCCACCAGCGGGAAGGTAATACCCGCAATGCCGCCCGACTCGCGGGGCATGCGCAGCCAAGCTTGGTGCGTTTGGTGTGAGTCGGTGCTGCAGCCCACCACGGCTACGCCCCGGCTCTCAAACTCGGGCAGCATTTCCTGAAAAGCGTGCAGCTCGGTCGGGCAGAGGCCCGAAAAATCGGCTGGGTAAAAAAACAGCAGCACGTAGCGCTTGCCTAGGTAGCGGTCGAGCGAAAATTCTTCTTCGACCTGGGTGCCAATGACGGCAGTAGCTTTAAAGGAAGGGGCGCGCTTGCCCACGAGAACGGCCATAAGAGAAAGGGGATGCGGTTGCGTACAAATGCGCCTGCTTACTCCAAATTTGCGTCGGCGGTTGCTTGCCAGTCCACTACTTGCGCCCAACGTACTACTATCTTGTATGGAGCAGCTACTCCTTGCTGATTCGTCGCCGCTGCGGCTCACCATTAGCCGCACGGCTAGCCCGCTGAGCGTGGCCTTGTTGCAGCAAACTATCTATGGCACGCACAGCCCGCAGTACAGCCACACCGGCCAGGGCGAAAAAGTAACGCACATCACAGGGCCTTACTTCTTTGACTTGTGGGCGGGCGAAGAGCTTGTAGGCACTTACTGCCTGTCGGAGCGCCTAGTGCAAACGCCAGCCGGGCCGGTAGCCGGCTACTACGGCCGTTACCTAGCTGTAGCTGCCGCCCACCGGGGCCACGGCTATGGCCACCGGCTCAAGCAAGAAGCTGTGCGCTATATCGAGCGCACCCGGCCCGCGCCCCAGGTATTTTACTCTTATATCGAAGAAGCTAATGCCCGCTCGTTGCGCATCTCGGCCCAGGCAGGCTTTTACCCGATAGCCCAGCTAGAGGCGCTGGCCTTTGGCCGGCTGTACCCGCGCCCAGACGCCCGCTTTGGGCAGCTAGCGGCGCCCGAGTTGCCGGCAATGCGCACCACTCTGGCAGCGGCCTACGCTGGCCATTCCTTAGTCCAGTTCGACCACTTATACGACCAGCAGCACTACTTCGTGCTGCGCGAAAACGGCGAAATCATTGCTGGCGTGCAAGCCAATCCAGTGCGGTGGCGCATCGTGGCCATGCCCGGCCTCGGTGGGCAGCTGCTCTTGCATGTGCTGCCCCACGTGCCAGTGCTCAAGCGGCTCATCAACCCTGCCAATTATGAGTTTGCTGCCCTAGAAGCCCTGTATGTACAGCCCGGACGCGAGCCCGAGCTGCTGCGCCTGTTAGAAAGCGTGTTGGCTCACTTCGGCTACACCTCGGCGCTGGTGCTGCTCGATGTTGTCTCACCTTTGCACCATTATCTCAAAGGCAGCGGCAAGCTAGGGCTGCTGCAGCGTCTAAAGCAGCCCACCTACACGCAGGTGCTATGTAGAGCCAAAGGCTTAGCGCCTGAACAAGTCAAGCAAAACCCAACGCAGCCACTCTACACGTCGGCTTTCGACTACACCTAGGGCATCGCTTGAGCCTTGCGGGCGCGGCTACTCCCTCACCACCACCTGAAAGGTGCTGCGCGTGCGCTGCTCCAGCAGCACCGTGCGCCCGGCCACAAGCTGGGCCACGCTGGCGGCCGTGTAGTTTTTGATGGTAAAGAGCGTCAGGCCTTCGTTGTACTGCACCCGAAACTGGGCACCTAGGGCCGCCACGGCCTGCGCCAGCCGCGTAGGCTCGCCATCGAGGCACACCGAAAAGCTAAGCGCCGAGTTTTGCATCAGGTTGATTTTTAAGCGGGCCTGCGCCAGCGCTCCAAAAATTACTTCTAGGTTCTCCTCCGAAATAAACGCGAAGTCCTTGCTTTCCAGCGATACTAGGCACTGCCCTGTCTTGCGTATGAACGCGGGCGCTAGCGGCGGGTGCTGGCAGTCGTGGATGAGCGTGCCCTCGGCCGCGGGGTCTAGAAAGGACTTCACCCGCAGCGGAATCTTGCGGTCGGCCAGCGGCTTCAGTGTCTTGGGGTGGATGACGCTGGCCCCGTAATACGCCATCTCGATGGTCTCCTGGTAGCTGATTTCGGGGTAGCGCACCGTGTCCGGGAATATTTTGGGGTCAGCGTTGAGCAGGCCGGGTACGTCTTTCCAGATGGTCACGCTTTCGGCTTGCAGGCAGTAGGCAAAAATGGCGGCCGAGTAGTCGGAGCCCTCACGCCCTAAGGTGGTGGTGCGGCTCTTGGTGGTGCCCCCCACAAAGCCCTGGGTTACCACTACACCCGCCTCGCGCAGCAGGGGCGGCAAGGCGGCGCGTAGGTTGTTTTCGGTCACGGTCCAGTTTACCCGGCCTTCGCGCCAGCTAGTGTCAGTGCGCAGCAGTGGGCGGCAATCCTGCCACCGCGTCGGGCGCAGGTCATTCAGCACCAAGGCAATGAGCTGAGAAGCTAAGAGTTCGCCAAAGCTTACTACCTGGTCATATTGCTCGTCGTAGCTAGCCGCGTTGCCCACTCCCGCTAGCTGCTCACTCAGGGACTCAAAAGCTTCGTGCAGCATCTCCTGCACGTCGGTTTGGGTAGTTGGCTTCAGCTGAGCCGCCAGGGCTTGGGCCGCTTCCTGGTGGTAGGCTTCCAGCCGAAGCAGCGGCGCGGCATAATCGCTACTAGCGTGGGCCAGAGCAAATAGCTCTTCCAGCGCATTCGTCGTTTTGCCCATGGCCGATACCACAATGAGCAGCGGTCGGCCCGCGGCGGTGGTTTCGACGATGCGCCGCAGATTGAGAATGGCGGCCGCGTCCTTTACCGAGGCGCCGCCAAATTTGTAGACCTGTAGGCCCGTTAGTTCAGTTGCCATAGGCCCCAAAACTAGGCAGTAGGGCGCAGGTAGGTGGCATGACCAAAAAAGGGTAGCTTTGCGAAAGCTCTTCCTTGCTACGCTTATATGGACCACAACAAACTCGCCTTACCCGTCGGCACTACTCTCGACCGCTTCATTATGCGCAAGCAGGAAGACTTCCCCTATGCTACCGGGGAGCTCTCGCAGCTGCTGCGCGACATTGCGCTGGCGGCCAAAATCGTGAACCGCGAAATCAACCGCTCGGGCCTCATCGACATTGCCGGGGCCTACGGCAACCGTAACGTGCAGGGCGAAGACCAGCAAAAGCTCGATGTGATTGCCAACATCCGCTTTATCCGGGCGTTGCGCAATGGGGGCGAGGTTTGCACTATCATCTCCGAGGAAGACGAGGATATGATTCAAACCGGTAACAACCAGGGCAAGTACGTGGTGGCCATCGACCCGCTCGACGGCTCCAGCAACATCGACGTCAACGTCAGCATCGGCACCATTTTCAGCATCTACCGCCGCGTGTCGCCCACTGGGCGCCCTGGCACCTCGGCCGACTGCCTGCAGCCCGGCACCCACCAGGTAGCTGCCGGCTACGTCATCTACGGCTCCAGCACCATGCTCGTGTACACCACCGGCAACGGCGTCAACGGCTTTACCTACGAGCCGAGCCTAGGCGAGTTTTTCCTGTCGCACCCCGACATTCAAACCCCCAAAACCGGCTCCGTCTATTCCATCAACGAAGGCGCGTCCGATACCTTCTCGCCCGGCGTAGCGGCGTTTGTTAAGTACTGCAAAGAAGCAAGCTTTTCGGCTCGTTATATCGGCTCGCTCGTGGCCGACTTCCACCGCAATCTGCTCAAGGGCGGCATCTACATCTACCCCGCTACTGGCAAGGCCCCCAAGGGTAAGCTGCGTCTCATGTACGAATGTAACCCACTGGCTTTCATAGTAGAGCAGGCCGGTGGGCGCAGCTCGGATGGCTACCGGCGCACGCTCAGCATTGAGCCTAAAGACTGCCACGCCCGCTGCCCCGTTTTCATCGGCAGCCAAGACCTAGTAGAACAGGCTGAGGCCTTCATGGCCCAGGAAACGGAGGCGGCACCCGCTGCCCTTGCCGGCGCCTAGGTCTCCAAGGCGCTCTGTTTCGACCAAAGACTAACGCAAAAGAGGCGGCGCCCCAACTGGGGCGCCGCCTCTTTTTGTAGCAGAACTGCTAACCTAGGGATTAAGCCTCTTCCGTCGTTTCGGCAGCAGGCGCTTCGCTCTCGGTTGCTGCTTCCTCGTAGGGGCGGTGCTGGCTCACGATGCCATACCAAGTCACCAGCTTTTTAATGTCGGAGAGGTACACGCGCTCACGGTCGTATTCGGGCAGTACTTCGGCCAGAAAGCTCGTTAGCTCGGCTTCTGATGACTTGTTGCTTACGGGCAGGCTGGTGCCGTACTTCTGGTAGATGTTCTCAAAAACCTGCGTCAGCGGCACCGTATCGTCCGAGTCCTGGCTGTAGATGCCGATTTCGCTCAGCAGCGATACTTTGTTGCTGGCCGGTGCCAGCGAGCGCGCGGCTTTGGCATCGAGGCTTTCAACCAATACACCATGGCGGGCAGGCTTCAGGAGGCGATACAGGCCACTCTGGCCGCTGATGGCCGCCAGTTCTTTCAAATCGTAAGGCATTTTTTTAATGGTTAGTGATTAATGCTTAATTGTTAATGAGCTATAGAGAGTAATTAGAAACTAACCATTAGCCACCAACAAGTAACCATTAAGAAAAACTAGTTTTCCAACGCGTTCGAGCCCGTTACGCCGAGCTTGAAATCGATGGGTAGGCTAGTCAGGATGGGGTATTCGGGTTTCTTGAACTTGAGCAGGCGCACTACGCGCAGCGCTTCCTCACCAGTGCCACCGCCTACTTGCTTCACCAGCTTAATGCCCTGCATCGTGCCGTCGGTATTGAGCGTAAAGCTCACAATGCAGCGGCCCTGCATGCGGTTGCGCTTAGCCAGCAGCGGATATTTCAACTCCTTAGCAATGAAGGCGTACATGGCATCCTGCCCCCCTTCGTAGTAAGCTGCCACCGGAATGCTGGCGCCTACGTGGTTGAGGCCAGTGCCTTGCTCGGTTTGCGAAGGGGCCTGGGCGGGCGGCGTAGTGTTAGGAGCGGGCTTGGTAGCTTGGGCTTGAGCGGCGCTAGCGGCTAGGGCCAGACCTAGCACCGAAAGCATAATTTTTTTCATGGAAAATAAGAATTACGAGAAAATAGATTGGTCGTTGAGCAATTGAGGGGCCAAATTACTGCGCATCGGCGGCTCCGGCGGCCACTTGCCGATTTACTTCCTCAATAAAGCCGAGTAATTCTTCCCGCCCAGCGCCGGTTTCAGCCGACGTAAGGAAGTGCCGCGGCAGTTCGTCCCATATGTCGCTCATCTTGGCCAGGTAAGTTGTTACCAGTTCGTTAGTGCGAGTAGCCGATTGCTTGTCGGTCTTGGTAAACACCATGACAAACGGTACACCGTCCTCGCCCAGCTTTTCCATGAATTCCAGGTCAACGGCCTGCGGCGGGTGGCGCGAGTCGAGCAGCACGCACACGCAAGTCAGGTTTTCGCGGCGGGTGAGGTAGGCATTTATCATTTTGCCCCAGTCGGCGCGCGAGCTTTTGCTCACGCGGGCGTAGCCGTAGCCTGGCAAGTCAACGAGGTACCATTCGTCATTTATCATGAAGTGATTAATGACTTGAGTCTTGCCGGGGGTGCTCGATATCTTGGCCAGGCCGTTGCGGCCAGTGAGCATGTTGAGCAGCGAAGACTTGCCCACGTTGGAGCGGCCAATGAAAGCGTACTCGGGGCGGTCGGGGGTAGGGCAGGCCGCCAGCTGGGTATTACTGCTCACAAAATGAGCGTCGCGAATGAGCATAGCGTGGAGGTTAGTGGTGCTAGGTAAAAAAGGAGGCTATGGCCCCTAGGGGGTACAAAGATGCCGCGCCAAAGCTTGGCAGCACGCCCCGGCCGGCGGTGCCGCCCAAGCATTTAGCGGAAAGGAGGCTTTTTTAAGCTTTTTTCGCTGCTTCCCTATATTTGCCGGGTTACCTTTTGCTTGAATAGATATAGTAACGGGTTGAGAAGCGAACAGTTTGAAAGCCTAGGTAGTGCAAAGGAGCCCAGCAGCCACGGGCAGGTGCCTATATTTGTGCCAATTGTTTCGGTCGTTCAGCAGCAATTTAGAAGTAGTAATACCAACCCTGACGCTAAAAATTAGTATAAGACGCCGAACTGCTAATGGGATACGTCCTGGCTTATTCCGTCTCTATGCACTTCTTTAATTACCCCAAACACCTCTTTTCAATGGACAACCTATCCAGAAAGCTGCTGCACGCCTCGTGCGCGCTGGCCCTGACGGCGGCCGCTAGCAGCCCCGCCCTGGCGCAGAGCACGCGCAAGGACCTTAAGACTGGCAACAAGCTTTTCGACCTGGAAAACTACCGCGCCTCCATCCCTTACTACGAGCGGGTGCTGGCTAAAGACCCTAACAACGCGCAAGCGCTGTTCCGGGCCGGTGTAGCGTACCTGTCCTTCGATAAGGAAAAAGCCAGCGACTATATCTATAAGGCGCAGAAGCTGAAGCCTAAGGTGTCACGCGATATCGAGTATTGGCTGGGACAGGTTGACCACCTAAACTATAACTTCGACGAGGCTATCACGCACTACCAGGCGTACAATGCCACGCTGAAGAAACGTAACGATGCGCGCCGCGAAGAAGTAGCGCAGCTGATTCAGCACAGCAAGAACGCGAAAGTGCTCTTTAACCAGCCCAAGGACATCTTCGTGAAGAACCTAGGGCCTACGGTAAACACGCAGTACTCGGAGCACAGCCCCGTAATCTCGGCCGACGATAAAACGCTTATCTACACTTCGCGCGGCGAGCAGGTAACGGGCTCGGACGTGAAGAAAAAAGGCCTTGCTGCCGATGGTGAGTACTACGAAGACATCTTCGAAACCCATCGCGTCGACGCTGACAACTGGGAAAAGCCCCGCTCGCTGTCGGGTGTGCTCAATGCCAAAGGCCACGACGCTTCTATCCAGCTGTACGACAACGACAGCAAACTGCTGTTGTACCGCAACGACAACAACGGCGACATCTTCGTGTCGGAGAAAACGGGTGGCGACTGGACGGCTCCTAAGCGCCTGAACGACAACATCAACTCAAAGTACTACGAAGGCGACGCCTACATTACGCCCGACGGCCAGACGCTGTATTTCTCGACCGGTAAGTACTCGGAAGATGGCACGCTGGACCTGTACTACAGCACCCGCTCGAACGGCGGCGACTGGGGACCGGCTAAGTCCCTGGGTAACGCTATTAATACCAAGTACGACGAAGACAGCCCGTACTTGAGCCGCGATGGCAAGACGTTGTATTTCTCTTCGCGTGGTCACAACACGATGGGCAACTATGACATCTTCAAGTCGCAGTGGGACAGCATTGGCCGCAAGTGGGGCCGCCCCGAAAACCTGGGCTACCCCATCAACACGCCGGATGCTGACTCGTACTACCGCCTCGCTCCCGATGGCTCGTATGCTTACCTCAGCTCGTACCGCATTGGTGGCTACGGTGAGAAGGACATCTACACCATCAACTACATCAAGAACATCACCATCAAAGGCCAGGTGTTCTCGAAGCGCGATAGCCTGCAATCTATCCCCGGGGTAGAGCTGGTGTTCAGCGGCAAAACTGCTTCGAACGAAGCCATTAGCTTCCGCGACATCACGAAGCAGCCGAATGGTGACTACAACGTAAACCTGCTGTCGGGCCGTACCTACCAAGTAGCGGTAAACAAGGACGGTAAGAACATCGAAACCCAAGAGTTTGCAGTACCGATTTCGACGACTGACTCGGCTTCGATTGTCAAGAACTTCTACGTTAACTACATTGACACAACGCAGGACAGCCGGTTTAAGAAGATTTACTTCGATACCGACAAGTACACGTTGCGCGCTGAGTCTATCAAGACGCTCAAAAACACCGCGGCTATCCTGCAAGCTAACACTGGCCTGAACATCTCGATTGAAGGCCACTGCGACTCGCGCAACACGGATGAGTACAACATGGTACTCGGCCAGAACCGCGCCGATGCCGCCCGCAACTACCTCGTGAAACAAGGTGTGGCTGGTGCCCGCCTCACCACCGTTAGCTACGGCGAGCGCCGTCCGGCTGCCCCGAACGATACGCCCGAGAACATGCAGCTCAACCGCCGTGACGAGTTCCGTGTGGTGCTGAAAGAAGGCGAATCGATGCCCGTTATTCAGGAGCCTGCTCCGACTACGACCATCATCGCTGTGCCGGTGAAGCCCGCTCGCCCTCAGCCTGGCAAGAGCAAAGTGAAGCTTGCCGACGGCACCAAGGTGAAAACCAAAGTGGACGACGACAGCGACAAAGTGAAAGTGAAAACTAAAGGCGCAAACGGCGAAAAGTCGAAGACTAAGGCCAAAGACGGCGAGCTCGACTCAAAAGCTAAAGACGCTTCGGGCGAAAAAGCTAAGATAAAAGTGAAGCCTGAGTAGGTTAGCCCAGCTTTCGCTACAAAAAGGAACGGCCGGACGAACAGTCCGGCCGTTTTTTTGTCCTGCTTATACCATAGGGCTTTCGATGGTGTAGGCCTGCTAACTCAGCCTAGGCAAGTTTGAAAGCTTCAAGCAGCGTATCACAATTTTCTGCGGCGGTATGCCGTTCTTTGCACTCCGAAAATTATGGCCGTAGTACCCTACAAAGAAGACGCCGCCGATAAGAAAACGCAGGTGGCGCGGATGTTTGACAGCATCGCCGGGAAGTATGACTTCCTGAATCATTTCCTGAGCGTGGGCACCGACATCTATTGGCGCCGCAAGGCCGTGGATGAGCTTAAGGCCTTGCGGCCGGCCCGCATCCTGGACATTGCCACGGGCACGGCCGATTTTGCTATCGAAACGCTACGTGCCGCCGCGCCCGAGGCGCAGGTAACTGGCGTTGATATTTCGGCAGGTATGCTGGAGGTAGGCCGGCAAAAGCTGGCAGCTAAGAACCTAAGCCACCGCATTCAACTAGAGCTAGCCGATTCGGAAAACTTACCATTTGAAGACAACACGTTTGACGCCGTAACGGCTTCGTTTGGCGTGCGCAATTTTGCGCACCTAGAACGTGGCCTGACCGAAATGCGCCGCGTGCTGCGGCCGGGCGGTCAATTAGTAATTCTGGAATTCAGCAAGCCTACGGCGTTTCCGCTCAAGCAAGCTTATAACTTTTATTTCAGTCGGGTGCTGCCCGTGTTTGGGAAAGTGATTTCCAAAGACCAGTCAGCTTATACCTACCTGCCCGAGTCGGTGCAGGCATTTCCCGATGGTGCCGACTTCGTGGCCATTCTGCGCCGCGTCGGCTTTACTTCTCCCGCATGGCAACCCCTCACGTTCGGCATCAGCTCTATCTACACAGCTCGCAAATAGGACGCCGCCACCGTTGGAGCCTGCTGGCCGTGCTAGGGCTCTTACTGCTGGCGGGCCCGGCGCTGGCCCAACGCAAGCGCAGCGACGCCATCGACCGCAGCCGCAAAGGGCGGATTAAGGGTATTACTGTCGAAAACCTGTCGAATTACAATCAGCGGTTTTTTCGGCCGGGTATCTATATCGCGCCCTCTTTTTCGCGCTTTTTCATCGAGCAGTCCGATGCTTACGTGCAGGCTTTGCAGCAGGGCCGCGGCATTGCTGCCAACTCGATAATAAGCCCGGGCCTGGCCGTTGGCTTTATTGGCGACATCCGCCTAGGTAACGTTAACACACCCTTTCACCTGCGCTTTGCTCCCGGCCTGCGGTTCGAAACCCGCAGCGTCGAGTTTGTAGGTAGGGGCGTGGGCATGCCCGATACCATTCGCACGCAGGAGGTAGCCACCACCCAGCTAGAACTGCCGCTGCTGCTCAAATACCAGTCGAACCGGCGCCGCAACACGCGGGTGTACATGATTGCGGGCATCAAGCCCAGCTTTGCCGTAACGCAACGCCAGAATAACGCGGCTATCAACCAGCTGACTATCAATCGAAACGACGTACTGTTAGAGTATGGCTTCGGGCTCGATTTATTTTACCCCTACTTCAAGTTTGGCCCAGAACTGCGTTTTTCGCACGGGCTCCGCAACATCCTGAATCCGCACGACGATAAATACAGCAACAGCCTGCAAAGCCTGCGCACCAACACCGTGACGCTTTATTTAAACATCGAGTAAGTTCGGGCCGCAGGCATCAGTTGGCATTGGCTAGTCATGTGACAGCTACTCAATACCGCTGCGGAAGGTGTGAGCCGATTGAATAATCTTAGACTATTAACTGATAACTAGTTAAATGAAAAAGACGGCATTTGTAACGGGGGCTTCTTCGGGAATAGGGCTGGCTACGGCCGTGGCGCTGGCTGCGGCGGGCTTTCAACTCGTAGTGACCGGGCGGCGGCGCGAGCGGCTAGAAGAGCTAGCCCAGACGGTGGCGCCTACACCCGTACATATCCTGACGTTTGATGTGCGCGACCGGGCGGCCGTAGAGGCGGCCGTGGCCGAACTGCCCGCCGAGTTTCAGCATATCGATGTACTCATCAACAATGCTGGCAACGCGCATGGCCTAGCGCCCATTCAGGAGGGCGACATAGCCGACTGGGATGCCATGATGGACGGCAACGTCAAGGGCCTGCTCTACGTGAGCCGGGCCGTACTGCCGCATATGGGCGAAGGAGGCTTCATCGTTAACCTAGGCTCTATTGCGGGCCACGAGGCTTACGCTAACGGCAACGTGTACTGCGCCTCCAAGGCGGCTGTGTCCATGCTTACCCGCACTATGCGTATCGACTTGCTGCCAAAGGGCATCCGGGTGGCCGAAGTGGCGCCGGGCATGGTAGAAACCGAATTTTCGGAAGTTCGCTTCAAGGGTGATGAGGAAAAGGCCGCCAACGTTTACAAGGGCGTGCAGCCGCTACGCGCCGAAGATGTAGCCGACCTCATTCAGTTTATAGTGACGCGCCCGCTGCATGTGCAGCTGGCCGAGGTCATCATATTCCCGGCGGCGCAGGCCGCCGCTGCCACCGTCCGCCGCGAGTCCTAAGCAGCGACCTAGGGTAGTTTCAGAGCTAGTTACACAAAGAGAGACGTACTAGTGCGTCTCTCTTTGTGTAACTAGCTCTGGCCATACTCAATCCAGCTAAGCGCCTAGGTTACGCAAAGGCCGCATGCAACTGCCGCAGCAGTGGCGGGTAGAGCGTGTGCTTGCCCTCGAAGCTGTGTGTACTTATTTGCGCGCCGTAGGCCGCTAGGGTCTCGGCTTGCGCCTGTAGCTTCTCGGGGCCGACGTAGCCATCGAATTCCCCGCTGACTAGCACAACGGGTAGGCCATGTAGCAGCTGCCGGGCTGCTGGCTTTTCAATATCGGCCGGAAAGTCGCCGGCCCACAGCACCAGTTGGTGCGGGCGCCACTGGTTGGCCTTAGCCGCCAGCCAGCGGCTTACGGTGGCAGTACCCTGCGAAAAGCCGAGCACCGTCACGCGCACATCGGGCGGGCAGGCGCGCAGCAAGTGGTCGAGTAAGGTATCGAGGTAAGCAGCCTGGTCGGTTATCTCATTGAGGCGGTCGGCGGTGGTCATCCACGAAGCGCCTACGTAGCCACTGGTGCCGCTAAGGTAAAATCGCGACAGCGCCTCGGGCGCTACAATGACTGTGCCCTCTGGGTCGAGGGCCTGCACCGATTGGAAATGGCGGCTGAAATAGTGGGCCAACTGCCCATAGCCGTGCGCTACTAGCCAGAGTTGGCGTGTACTGGCCGAGAGCTTGCCTAGCTGCTCATAGCGGGCCGTGCGCGGGACAGTGAGATGGTGCTCCACAGGATAAATCAGCTGCGGCTGCCGAAGATGGCGCTGCCTACTCGCACCAGGGTGCTGCCCTCGGCCACGGCCAGCGGGTAGTCGGCGCTCATGCCCATCGAGATTTCGCGGAAATCTTCGCTGCTGGCAAAGTAATGCTGCTTGAGGTGGTCGAAATACTGCTTTAGCTGCCGAAACTCGCCACGCACCACAGCTTCATCCGGCGAGTTGGTAGCAATGCCCATGACGCCGGTGAGGCGCACGTGGCGCATATTCTGGTACTCGGGGGTTTGCAGCATGGCTTCGGCTTCGGCTAAGCTTAACCCCGTTTTGGTTTCTTCTTGGGCAATGTGAAATTGCAGCAAGCCATTGATAACGCGCTGATGGCGAGCGGCGTGCTTGTCGAGCTCTAGCAGCAGCCGTAGGCTGTCCACACTCTGCACAGTGTGCACGAAGGCAGCCAGGTACTTTACCTTGTTGGTTTGCAGCTGCCCAATTTGGTGCCACTCCACGTCGGCCGGCAGCTCAGGCTGCTTGGCGGCCATTTCCTGCACTCGGTTCTCGCCAAAGAGGCGGGCGCCCGCCGCATAGGCTTCGCGCAGGCGCTCGACGGGGTGCGTCTTGGTCACCACTACCAGGCGGGCTGCGGTGCCCTCAAGCGTTTGTTCTATGGCCGTAATATTTTCAGCAATCGACATTATAAGTAATGGTTAATGGTCAGTCATTAATAATTAATCTTCTAGCACGTTGCTCATAAACGTGCTTTTGAGTCCTAGCCACAGCAGCCACAGCACGAGCCCCCAGCCTAGGTAGGGGCGGTAAAAATCCTCTACACTGCGGTAGCGCTGGGTGCGAATGTCCGATTTCTCGAGCTTATTGATAGCGCCGAAGACCTGGCGCAAGGCCGCATTATCGGTTGCCCGAAAAAATTGCCCATCGGCCGCTTGCGCCAGCTGGCGCATGGTGGTTTCGTCGAGGCGGGTTTGTACGTAGCGGGGCTTACCGCTGGTCGAGTCGCGGCCGTAGGGCACAAAGCCGTCTTCGCCCAGCCCGATGGTGTAGAGCCGGATGCCGTAGGCGTGGGCTAGCTGCGCAGCCAGCAGTGGGTCGAGGCTACCGGCTGTGTTTTCGCCATCTGAGAGTAACAGGCACACTTTGGAGCGAGCCGCCGACTCACGTAGGCGGTTGATGGCTACCCCTAGCGCCGTGCCGATGGCCGTGCCGTCGTCGGCAATGAGGCCGGGGCGCAGGCCCCCTAGGTTGTCGAGTAGCAGGTCGTAGTCGGTAGTCAGTGGCACTGCCGAATAAGCCTGCCCCGCAAATGCTATAAGCCCGAGCCGGTCGCCGGCCCGCTGCTGCACAAAGCTGCGGGCTAGGCGCTTAGCCGCTTCGAGGCGCGTGGGCTTCAAGTCTTCCAGCTCCATGCTGGCCGACACGTCGATGGCCAGCATGATGTCGATGCCGCGGCCCATCTGAGTGAGGTGCTCGCTTGGGTGCTGGGGGCGGGCAGCAGCCAGCACCAGCAGCGCTAGGCTAAGGCTGAGCACAATGTCGGGCAAGAAGCGCAGCAGCGCCCGCCAGTCGCGCCGGATGCCGCCCGGCCCAAAGGCCACCACTACCTGCCGCCGCCGGCGCGCCAGCAGCCCGTGCAGTAGCGGCAGCAGCGGCACCAGCCCCAGCAGCAGCAACAGGCGCGGATGCTGCCATTCGTAGCTGGCCAGGGTGGCGTAGGAAAACAGATTCATGCTAGGAAACTACCAGAAGGCGCAAATTACGGCGCGTAGCGGCGGCCAGCGGGCCGCCGCTATTCGAAGCGGCCCAGCTCCGTGCGGGCGAAGGTCCACTCGGGCGTTTCGACGAATGGCGCTTCGGGCGCTGGCACCGTAAACCAGGCACCTAGGGCCGGCTGGGCAGTGTTGCGTAAGATGTGGATGTTTTGGGCAGGCATGTAGCTCTGCGCCAGCAGCAAGTAGCGCTGGCCGCTTTGCGGGTGCTCGGCCACATCGGCCACCAATACCGCGTGGCCCGGCCGGCCACCGTGAATGAATACGTCGCCCGGCCGCGCTTCTTCTACCGGAATCCGCCGCAGCTCGCGGCTGAGCGACAAAGTACCTGCGTAGCCAAATACAGGCAGCAAATACCGACCTAGGGCTGCGTGCGTAGGCGCTTCCGCCGGCTTAGGCGCCAGCAGCACCTGCTCGCCCTGCACCCGAAAGGTGCGGCCCGCCACGTAGTCCGAAAACCAGGCATCGTAGCCAGTGGTCAGGTGAAAATGAATCTTATTGAAGTTCTGGCTAAATAAATACTCGGCCCGGAGCCGTATGACGGCGTCGGCGCACTGCTGCAGGTCCTTGCTGCCGGGGTCGATATCAACTACCGCCGCCACTACTGCCTGGTTGTCTTTTAGCTGCCCCGTGTAGAGGCGCGCCGGGGTGCCAGCGGGACGCAGCGGTAGCGCGCGCAGCCACGCGCCCCACGAGCCACCTGCCACTGCCACGCGTCGGCAGCCTGCGGGCGGCGGGAAGCGCCGCGCTAGCTGCTGCTGCACAAGCGGTGGGGCCAGCAGCCACGGATAAGTAGGAGTGGCCGGCGTTGGGGGCGCTTGCCGCGGCTGGTTGGTGGTTGGCAGCAGCCCTAGGGTGGCAGCCAGCAGACTAAGCAGGTAAAGACAATCCATGCTATGAATAAAGCCTACCAACGACGCCTAGGGTCGGATACGTATAAAAAAAGCCCCGCAGTAAACGAGGCTTTTTTATACGGAAATATTGAAAGCACTTATTTCTTGGCAACTGCTTTTTTAGTGGCGGGGGCTTTGACAGTGGCTGCTTTCTTGGCTGGAGCTTTCTTTTTGGCCGCCGGCTCCTTTGGGGCTTTGGCCGTCTTCTTAGCCGGGGCATCAGCTTCTTTTTCGGGCTTTTCAGCTGTGGCTTTCTTGCCAAAGCGGCCACCTTTGGCGGGCTTGTCGGGAGTAGCGGCAGCTAGCTCGAGGCAGCGCTCCAACGTGAGTTCGGTAGGTTCTTCTCCCTTCGGAATCTTCACGTTCTTCTTGCCCGCCACGATGTAGGGACCGAAGCGGCCGTTTAGTACCTGGATATCGGGGTTCTCTGGGAACTCCTTAATTAGTTTTTCGGCGTCAGCTTTGCGTTTGGCCTCGATGAGTGTCACGCCTTCTTCGCCCGTAATGGTATGCGGGTCCTGCTCCTTGGTTAAGGAATAGAACTTGCTATCGTGGCGAATGTAGGGTCCGAAGCGACCTAGGGCAGCCGTCATGTCCTTGCCCTCAAACTCGCCTACCACGCGGGGCAGCTTAAACAAGTCCAGCGCTTCTTCGAGGGTGATGGTCTCGATAAACTGGCCTTTGCGCAGGTTGGCGTAGGCAGGCTTGGTTTCGCCTTCGGTGTCACCTAGGGCTACGTAAGGGCCGTATTTGCCGAGGCGGGCGGTTATTTTTTCGCCGGTTTCGGGGTGCACGCCGATTTCGCGGGTGCTGCCTAGGGTGCTGCGCTCAATGTCCTGGCCGCGCTCTACGCTCTTGTGGAAGGGCTCGTAGAAGCCGGCCAGCATGTGGCCCCAGTCTTCGTGGCCGTTGGCAATCTGGTCAAACTCGTCTTCTACCTTGGCCGTGAACTGGAAATCCACAATGGCTGGGAAGTGCTCAACCAAAAAGTCATTGACTACCAGCGCGGTATCAGTCGGAAAGAGCTTGGCTTTGTCGGCGCCGTAGGTTTCAGTGCGCTGCTCGGTCTTCACTTCGTTGCCAACCAAGGCCAGGGCGTAAATCTTGCGTTCTTTGCCTTCACGCGAGTCCTTTTCTACGTAGCCGCGCTTCTGCACGATGCTGATGGTAGGGGCATAGGTACTGGGGCGACCGATGCCCATTTCTTCCAGCTTCTTCACCAGCGAAGCTTCGGTGTAGCGGGCGGGCGGCGTCGAGAAGCGCTCAGTGGCTGTCAGGGTTTGCAAAGGCAGGTTTTGGCCCACGCTCAGGGGCGGCAGGCCGCGCGAGAAGGAGCTTTCGCCATCAGCGGGCTGGTCTTCATCGTCCTTGCTTTCGGCGTAGGCTTTCAGGAAGCCCTCAAATGTAATGACCTCACCTGTAGCCGAAAACGTGGTGCCCGGCTGGGTGCTGATGCCGATAACAGCTGTGGTGCGCTCAATCTGCGCATCGGCCATTTGCGAGCCCATTGCCCGCTTGCGAATGAGGTCGTAGAGGCGCTGCTCGGCAGCATCGGCGCCAGCTTTTACCTGTTTAAAATCGGTGGGGCGAATGGCTTCGTGCGCTTCCTGTGCCGACGCCGACTTGGTCTTAAACTGGCGCTCGTGCACATATTCGGCGCCGTAGGCAGCCTCAATAGCTTCGCGGGCGCCCTTGCGGGCCTCTTCTGAGAGGTTGACCGAGTCGGTACGCATGTAGCTGATGCGGCCGGCTTCGTACAGCTTCTGAGCCACCGTCATGGTTTGGGCCACCGAAAAGCCGAGCTTGCGCGAGGCTTCCTGCTGCAGGGTCGAGGTGGTGAACGGCGCGGCGGGGCTGCGCTTGCCAGGTTTCTTATCGAGGCTATTGATACTGTAAGTAGCCCCGATGCAACGCGTGAGGAAAGTTTCAGCTTCTTCACGGGTTTTGTAGCGGGTTGGCAACTCGGCCTCTAGGGTAGTGCCCTGGCCAGCATCGAAGCGAGCCACTACGCGGTAGGCGCTGGCCGACTTGAACTGGTTGATTTCGCGCTCGCGGTCTACCACCAAGCGCACGGCCACGCTTTGCACGCGGCCTGCCGAAAGGCCAGCTTTTACCTTACGCCACAACACCGGACTCAACTCGAAGCCCACTAGCCGGTCGAGCACGCGGCGGGCCTGCTGGGCATTTACCAGGTCGAGGTTTATCTCGCGCGGGTGCTGAATGGCGTTGAGAATCGCGGGCTTGGTAATTTCGCGAAATACAATGCGCTTCGTCTTATCAGCCTTGAGGTTAAGCGTTTCGGAAAGGTGCCACGAAATGGCCTCGCCTTCGCGGTCATCGTCACTTGCTAACCAGACCATCTCAGCTTCTTTAGCCAGCTTCTTTAGCTGCGAAATCAGCTCGCGCTTGTCGGCATCCACCACATAGGTCGGCTTGAAACCATTGGCAATATCGACGGCGTTGTTGTCCTTAGGCAGGTCGCGGACGTGCCCGTAGCTGGAGCGCACCACAAAATCCGCACCGAGGTAGCCCTCAATGGTCTTGGCTTTGGCGGGCGACTCGACGATAACTAAATTCTTGACCATGCAGGCGGGAAAAAGACGGGTAGCGGGTTTGTTCTCGGTGCGAAGAACGTTGCGCCCGGCCGAAAAGTTGAAAACGGGGGCAAAGATGCACGCTTCGCCGCGCCCGTTTTAAAAATGTACCCTAGGCGTGCGCCTTGGCAAGCCGCGCCGTTGTTATACTTTTGCCAAACCCCACCAGCCGGGCCCCGCGGGCCGGGCTTTCCCGTTGTCCTTATTATATGGCTACTGCCAAAAGAAATTCTGAGTTACCCGAAGTCGATGGCGCGGCTGAGGTAACTACTGCGCCTCCCGCGCTCAGTCCCGAACGTGGTGATAGTACGCGCAAACGCAATGCGCGCCGCGTCAGCGCTAATTCGACCCAGGACTCTGACTACGTTAATGAGCAGCTTAACCGTGTGCTTTTTGCCCTCGACGCCTTCAAAAAAGGCGACGTGTCAGTGCGCCTGACCAAGCAAAACGACGATATTTTCTCAGAAATCGCGGAGGCTTACAACTCCATGGTGGAGATGATAGGCGGGGTAGGGGGCGAGGTGTCGCGTATTTCGAAGGTGGCCGGTGTGGAGGGCAACCTCAAGGCCCGGGCTTCGGCCGACGGCGCCGCGGGCTTCTGGCGCGACATGCTCAACAACATCAACGGCTTGGTAGACAGCATTGCGGTACCGGTGCTAGAAGTGGGTAAAGTGTTGAAAAACATCAGCCGGGGTAACCTCGACGAAAGCTTCCAGATTCCGGTGTCGGGTGACTTTAAGCTGATGGCCGAAACCATCAACCGCACCATCGATAACCTCAACGTTTTTGCCGGCGAGGTAACCCGCGTGGCGCAGGAAGTAGGCACCGAAGGCCGCCTAGGTGGCCAAGCTGTGGTGCCGAACGTGGGTGGTGTCTGGAAAGAGCTGACGGACAACGTGAACACGATGGCGTCGAACTTGACGAGCCAAGTGCGTGACATTGCCAACGTGGCCACCGCGGTAGCCCGCGGCGACCTCAGCCAGAAGGTGACGGTAGAGCTAAAGGGCGAATTGCTCCAGCTCAAGCAAAACCTCAACCAGATGGTAGACTCGCTCAACCTGTTTGCGGGCGAGGTGACGCGGGTAGCGCTCGACGTAGGCACCGAAGGCAAACTCGGCGGCCAGGCTAATGTACCTGGTGTATCGGGTACCTGGAAAGACCTGACAGACAACGTGAACAACATGGCCGCCAACCTGACGAGCCAGGTGCGTGACATCGCCAATGTGGCTACCGCAGTAGCCCGCGGCGACCTCAGCCAGAAGATGACGGTGAATGTGAAGGGCGAAATTCTGGAGCTGAAGAACATTCTGAACCAGATGGTGGACTCGCTGAACGTGTTTGGCGACGAAGTAACCCGCGTGGCCCGCGAAGTAGGCACCGAAGGCAAACTCGGCGGCCAGGCCGTAGTTCCTAGGGTAGGTGGTACCTGGAAAGAGCTGACGGACAACGTGAACACGATGGCCGCCAACCTGACCTCTCAGGTACGCGATATTGCCAACGTGGCTACCGCGGTAGCCCGCGGCGACCTCAGCCAGAAAATGACGGTGGATGTACAGGGCGAGATTCTCGACCTGAAAAACATCCTCAACCAGATGGTGGATTCGCTCAACATCTTTGCCGGCGAGGTAACCCGTGTGGCGCGCGAGGTGGGCACCGAGGGCATCCTAGGTGGCCAGGCCAACGTGCCCCGCGTATCGGGCACCTGGAAAGAGCTGACGGACAACGTGAACACGATGGCGTCGAACTTGACGAGCCAAGTGCGTGACATTGCCAACGTGGCCACCGCGGTAGCCCGCGGCGACCTCAGCCAGAAAATCACGGTAAACGTTCGCGGTGAGCTCT
>Ga0265798_10002465_pt1 | contig 27360 bp, 26 predicted proteins | sample P3T30metagenome_FD_192430 | JGI IMG/M metagenome (GOLD analysis project Ga0265798, IMG submission 192430) | Plant litter microbial communities from East Loma Ridge, Irvine, California - P3 T30 | ecosystem: Environmental > Terrestrial > Plant litter > Unclassified | place: USA: California...
TAACAGGGACGCCCTTTTATTTTACGCCGAAGCAAATCTGAAACTTTAAACCTCCAGACTTTAAACAAAAAATTATCTTTGCCTCATGCAGCTGTCCATCGTCATCCTGAATTACAACGTCCGCCATTTCCTGGAGCTTTGCCTGAGTTCGGTCCAGAAAGCCATTTCAGGCCTGGATGCCGAGATCATCGTGGTCGACAACCATTCTCCCGACGATTCCTGCAACATGGTAAGAAAGAATTTTCCTGAAATAACGCTCATTGAGAACAGAGAGAATTCGGGTTTTCCGAAAGGCAATAATATCGGCGTCGCGCAGGCAAAGGGCGAATATATCTGCATCCTGAATCCTGATACGGTCGTAGCCGAAGACACTTTCATAAAGATCTTGGCGTTTGCCAAAAAGCAGGAAAACCTCGGCATTGTTGGTTGCAAACTCGTCGACGGAACCGGAAATTTCCTTCCGGAGAGCAAGCGCGGCATTCCGAAACCGTTCACGGCCTTCGGGAAAGTGACCGGACTGTACAAAGTCCTTCCCGGCATTTTCGGGAAATATTACGCGGGACATCTTAAGGAGAACGAAACCGGGGAGGTGGAAATTCTCGTAGGAGCATTTATGGTGATGAAACGGGAGGTGTATTTATCTGTCGGCGGCTTTGACGAAGACTGCTTTATGTATTCGGACGACATAGATTTGTCCTATACGATCCTTAAATCTGGCAGGAAAAATTTTTATTTCGGACAAACGTCCGTCATTCATTTCAAAGGGGAAAGTACGATACGCGACGGTTTGTACATGAAGCGTTTCCGTGAGGCAATGAATTTTTTCTACAAAAAGCACTTTCGGATTTCGCCGGTTTTCGATCTCTTCATGAAGGCCGGAGCATGGTTGTTCTCGCTCAAAAAGATAGGCGATTCGCGGGTGGAGGTTATTAAGCCGAAACGGTACGCGGTAGTGCCGGCCGACGTTGACAGCGTTGAAAAAGCGCGAAAATTGTTAGGAAAAAAGTCGGTTTCCGAAATCATTACAGGCGAAAAAAAACTAAATTCGTTGGACGCGGCGTTCACCCAATTCTGGCTGGATTCCCGGAAAATGACGTTCTCGGAAATAATCGGATTTATCCAACGTCATTCGGGACACGGAAATACGTTTCGGATAATGATGGAAAATACGGCCCTGGGCAGCGATTCAAGCAATGACAGAGGAGAAGTCCTGACATTCTGAAACCATTAAGCGAAAACGATTGCACTTCGTCTAAAAATTATTGGATTGTTATTGCGGTCGGATATAAATCGGTAATTTCGCAAGCAGATTTTAAAATATAGCGTTCAGCTTATCAATATGGCAAGATACGAACTCAAACTCCCCAAAATGGGAGAAAGCGTTGCGGAAGCGACAATCACCAACTGGCTCAAGCAGCCGGGAGACCACATCAATACCGACGAGGCCGTCCTTGAGATCGCCACGGACAAGGTCGACAGCGAAGTGCCGAGCGAAGTTTCGGGCATCCTTGTCGAGCAATTCTTCCAGAAGGACGATGTGGTAAAAGTAGGGGATACCGTCGCCATCATTGAAGTAGAAGGCGGTGTCGTAGTCGATGCGCCTAATGAGCCTGCTGCGATGGATGAGCCCGCACCTCAGGTTGCGGCGGCCGTTTCGGAAATTGAAAAATCGGTCGACAGTGCGCGACAGTTCACGGCAGCTCCGGTCTCTTCCGGAACGCCTCCGACGAAAGAAGAATATCACAATTCGGATAAATTTTATTCGCCTCTTGTCAAAAATATCGCGCTTCAGGAAGGCGTCTCTATAGCCGAACTCGAAAGTATTTCGGGTACCGGAGCGGAAGGGCGCGTGACCAAGAATGACATTTTGGCCTACGTCGAAAATCGCAAAAACGTGCCTCAGCCATCTGCGGCAGCGCCAACTCCGGCTGCTCAACCCGAGCCGGTCCAGGCGGCGCCCCAGGCAGCTTCCTCCCAGGAGCAGACGAAAAGCGCTCAACCGGCGGCGGCTCCGCAGGCTAATGCATTAAAGGCAGAAACGGCACCGTCGAAAATCCCGGTTTCGGTAAACGGACAGGACGAAATCATCGAAATGGACCGCATGCGCAAGCTGATTTCCAAATACATGGTCGATTCGATTCAGACGTCCGCCCACGTGCAGTCGTTTATCGAGGTCGACGTGACGAACATTTGGGACTGGAGAGAGAAAAACAAAGACAAATTCGAGAAAAGAGAAGGTGAGAAGCTGACTTTTACACCTATATTCATGGAAATCGTGGCCAAAGCGCTCAAGGATTTCCCGTTGATGAACATTGCCGTCGACGGCGATTACATCATCAAGAAAAAAGCGATCAACCTGGGAATGGCCGCCGCTTTGCCAAACGGTAACCTGATCGTTCCCGTGATCAAAAACGCCGACCAGCTCAATCTGATCGGAATGGCGAAAGCTGTTAACGATCTTGGTGCGCGGGCCAAAGCAGGCAAGCTCAAGCCGGACGATACGCAGGGCGGAACCTACACGGTCACGAATGTCGGAACGTTCGGATCCGTTTTCGGGACGCCGATCATCAATCAGCCGCAGGTAGGGATATTGGCCTTGGGCGCGATCCGAAAAGTGCCGGCCGTGATCGAAACGCCGGAAGGTGATTTTATCGGCATCCGGAAAAAAATGTTCCTGTCGCACAGTTACGATCACCGCGTCGTCGATGGAGCGCTGGGCGGAAGCTTCGTAAAACGCGTCGCCGATTATATGGAAGCCTTCGATGAAAATCGGGATTTTTAAATCAGATAAAATGCAAAGCCCGGGAACGAACCCGGGTTTTTTTGTGCTTATTTTTTTCTAGTGACGACCAAAAAGGTTAGAAGAATGATGGCCGGGATAGCGATGACGAACAAGGTTTTTAGGATTTTGAACAAGATGACGAAAATCGCCGCGGAAAGCACGACGAAGAACAGGAACAACACGCCTCTCTGGGCTTTTGGCGGAATAAGTTTACCGAAGATGTAATTGGTCATCCAGATCAGAACCAGCAATCCAAGCAAGATTATCAGCGTCATTTTTATAATTAGGTTGGCTCAAAAGCACGGTTTCGCAGAGACGCAAATTACGGAATTGGTACGCGATTATATCTGATGCATGACTTTTTTCGGACGAATTTATGATGCTGCGGATGACCTTCAGGTTAATACGTTTTCCCAATCATTCCGGCTGCATCCGATCCAGGAATTTTTCTATCGCAATCCCGTTGATGATCAACCCTTTGATAGTACAGCCTTCGATCCTGACATTGCTCAGGTCGCAATCGGTAAACGTGCTGTTGTTGAGGTCGCACGACAAAAAGGTCACGGGCCGGTGCTTCAATTCCGGGTCGTAATCCGGATGGTCCGCATCCGGCATTCCGATATCCTGTATCAAGGCGCCGCCGATCTGCGCACCGACTATTTTAAGGTCGCTGAGATTAGCATCTGAAATCGAAATATCGCGCATGCTCACATTTGTAAATCTCGAATTGTCAAGCATCGCAATTTCAGCCGCAATTTCGGCGCAGGTTTCCCTCAGTTCTATTTTCCGGATATCCATTCTGTTTTTTACCGAAATTTAGGAATCGGCATTTAAATGATGGCGATGTGTTGAGGACAAAAAGAGGCGCAGGACAGGTCAAAAATAATGGAGATAATTGTTTGTGAAGCCGGTTTGGCGTAACTTTAATACAAGCGAAAAAATATGGGGAATGGGAACTACTATAAAAGGGGATGAGCTGATGGCGGTCGGATACGACCCGAACGAAATCCTGGGTTTGGCGATCCACCTGGCCAATACCAAATATCCGGAAATTTCCAATAAAGAGATTATCGCGCTGTTCAAAAAGCTGAAGCAATATCCGGAACTGTTTCTGGACGACGAAACGCTGGGCGAACTCGCGTCCAAAATGGTCGAAGAAGCTAAGATTCCTAAAAACACCGGCCCGAAACTGATTGAAAATCCTTCCGATTATTCGGTTTACGGTGCCGAACATATTGAAGAAGGCGCCAGAAGCCAGATGGATGTCGCCATGAAATTGCCCGTTACCGTTGCGGGCGCCCTTATGCCGGATGCGCATCAAGGCTACGGCCTTCCTATCGGCGGTGTCCTGGCGACGAAGAATGCAGTGATTCCCTATGGCGTCGGCGTCGACATCGGCTGCCGCATGGCATTGTCGGTTTACGATATTCCCGAAATGGATTTCGAACGCAACCGCGCACGCTACCAAAGAGAGTTGGTTGCCCACACCAAATTCGGCGCCGGTCAGGGTTTCCAGGGCAAAAACAAATCGGATCATAGAATTATGGACAGCCGTGATTTCGACATGACCAGGATGGTGAAGCAATTGAAGGACAAAGCATGGTCCCAGCTTGGGACTTCCGGCGGCGGCAATCATTTTGTCGAGTTCGGAATCCTGGAATTCGCAGAACGGGACGAGATCCTCAATATCGACAAAGGCCGTTATGTCGCGCTGCTGACGCATTCCGGGTCGCGAGGCCTGGGCGCTACTTTAGCCGGGCATTACACCCAACTTGCCAAAAAAACTACCAAACTTCCTAAAGAGGCGCAGAATCTGGCGTGGCTTTCGCTGGATTCCGCCGAAGGACAGGAATACTGGACGGCTATGAATCTCGCAGGCGATTATGCTTCGGCCTGCCATGAGATCATCCACAACAAGATGGCGAAAGCGATCGGGGCACAGGTTCTGGCCAAGGTAGAAAACCATCACAACTTCGCCTGGAAGGAGATCTGGAACGGTGAGGAAGTGATCGTACACCGGAAAGGCGCGACCCCGGCGGGAAAAGGCGTCATGGGTATCATTCCGGGATCGATGACCGCGCCGGGCTTTCTGGTAAGGGGAAAAGGCGAAGAAAATGCAATTAATTCAGCATCTCACGGAGCAGGCCGCCAGATGAGCCGGACACAGGCCATCAAAACCATTACGAAAGAGGAGATGCGTGACGTTTTGCGTGAACACGATGTGACGCTGATAGGGGCAGGCAAAGATGAAGCTCCCATGGCCTATAAGGATATCAACCTGGTCATGGATTCACAACGCGAACTTGTGGATGTAGTGGCGAAATTCACTCCGAAGATCGTGAGGATGGCCGATGACGGAAGCAGGGAAGATTGATTGGGATTAAGTGTGCTAACGTTTATCTGAATTGTCCATTCAGATAATGAAGGGCAGTAAGTATCATTCTGATAATTTTTACGAATCGGCATCTGCGCCCAAAAACCATATCTTTGCCTCCCAATACAATCCCATGGAATTAAAACTCACACGTCCCATCTGTTTCTTCGACCTCGAAACCACCGGAATTGACATCTGCAAAGACCGTATCGTAGAAATCTCCATATTAAAAGTATTTCCCAACGGCAACCGCGAAAGCAAGACGTGGCTCGTCAATCCGACGATTCCCATTCCCGCCTCGTCTACCGCCATTCATGGAATTTCGGACGAAAAGGTCGCCAACGAGCCCACTTTTAAAGAACTGGCTCCTCAGGTTTACAATATGATCAAGGACAGCGATCTTGCCGGTTACAACTCCGACCGCTTCGATATTCCGCTGCTTGCGGAGGAACTTCTGCGTGCCGAATACGACTTCGACATGAAAAGCCGAGTCTCGGTCGACGTCCAGACCATTTTCCATAAAAAAGAAGAACGCACTCTGAGCGCCGCTCTGAAATTCTACTGCGGAAAAGCCCTGGAAAATGCGCATTCCGCCGAAGCCGACACTACGGCAACTTATGAAATCCTCAAAGCCCAGCTTGACCGTTATCCGGACCTGGAAAACGATATGAGAACGCTTTCAGAATTTACGACGCGCAAAAAATCAGTGGATTTCGCCGGGTTTATCGCCCTTGACGACAAAGGCCGCGAAATCTTCACTTTCGGGAAGCACAAAGGCGTTCTCGTCGATACTGTTTTTGACAATGAACCGGGTTATTTCGGATGGATTCAAAACGCCGATTTCCCGCTGTACACGAAAAAGGTGCTGACGGCGATCAAGCTGCGTAAACTAAATAATAAATTTTAAAGTCGAACGTCGAATGTCGAACGAACAGTCGTTTGGACATCTCGTTCGACGTTTGACATTCGACAAGAATCATGAAAATTATCTGCATTGGCCGAAATTACGCTTCCCATATAGCCGAACTTCAGAACGAACGTCCGGAAGAGCCGGTCATTTTCCTCAAGCCTGACACGGCGGTTTTGCCCAAACAATTCCCGTTTGTCATCCCTGAATTTTCAAACGACGTGCATCACGAAGTCGAACTTCTCGTCAGGATCAATAAGGTCGGGAAGTATATCGACGCCAGATTCGCCCACAAATACTATGACGAAATAGGCCTTGGGATTGATTTTACGGCACGCGACGTACAGCAACGCCTCAAGGAAAAGGGGCTGCCATGGGAAAAAGCAAAGGCATTTGACGGTTCAGCGGTTATTGGCGACTTCTTGTCGAAAAAACTTTTCAGTTCTCTTGAATCGATTACCTTTGAACTCTCAAATAACGGAAAAACCGTACAAAAAGGAGATTCCGCGCACATGTTGTGGAAGATTGACGAGATCGTTTCCTACGTCTCACAATACTTTACGCTGCGCACGGGAGACATCATTTTTACCGGCACTCCGGAAGGAGTAGCGAAGGTTTCGCCGGGCGACGTGCTCGAAGGTTTCATAGAGGATAAAAAACTATTCAGAATACAAATTAAATAATGGCCCTACATTACAATTTAGCCAAGGTGCACGCCCTTTCGGACAACGACGACGAATTCGTGATGCAAATCATTTCGCTTTTCGTGACCGAAGTACCACAGGACGTATTGCAGATCAAACTCGGCATCAAGACCAAAGACCACAAGCTCGCCTACAGCTACGCCCACAAAATCAAACCGACACTCGATCTACTGGGCATGACCCAGGCATTCGAGGAAATTCTCGAAATCGAAGCCTGGACAAAAATCGAAGGCAAGCGCAAAGAGATCAACGACACGTTCGAAAGCGTGGAAAGCCAGGTGGATAAGGCGGTGAAGGAGTTGAAGAAGGATTTTAATCTGAATTAGATAATTAGATAATTAGCGAATTAGCGAATTAGCGAATTTTGTATTTTAGCCATTGCGTTTTGGTCAGTATCATTCGCTAATTCGCTTATTACCTCATTCGCTTATTACCTCATTCGCTAATTAAAATGACCGCAACAATCGTAACCATAGGCGATGAGATCCTCATCGGCCAGGTGCTCGACACCAATTCCCGATACATTGCCCAGGCTTTTGACAAAATTGGAATTGACGTTCACGAAATGATCTCGATTTCCGACGATCGCCGGCACATCCTCGATACGTTCTCACGCCTCCAGGATACTACCGATTTCGTGCTCATCACCGGCGGCCTCGGTCCCACAAAAGACGACATTACCAAGAAAACCCTTGCCGAATATTTTGACGATACGCTCGTCAGCGATGCGGCAGTCCTGTTGCACGTAGAAGACTTGTTCCACAAATTTACCGGAACGCGTCAGCCGTTGCTGCAAACCAATATCGACCAGGCGCTCATTCCGTCCAAAGCCGTAGTGCTGCACAACGAATTCGGGACCGCACCGGGAATATGGCTGCAAAAGAACAATACGACCTTTATTTCCATGCCGGGCGTTCCCTACGAAATGAAAGGCTTGATCGACAATGTCGTGATCCCAAAGATCGTCAGCGATTACGAGCGGCCTTATATCATCCACAAAACGGTCATGACATACGGCATCGGCGAAAGCCTGCTTGCCGACCAGATTTCCGATTGGGAAGAAAGTCTCCCGGATTTCATCAAACTGGCGTATCTGCCATCGCCGGGACGCGTGAGGTTGCGGCTTTCCGCACGAGGAAGCGACAAAACGCAACTGGAAAGTGCTTTATCTGCAAAAATCGAAGAACTAACAGCAATTCTTGGCTCCGCCATCACCGGCTTTGACGAAGGTGAAACGATAGAGGCCGTCGTAGGGCGACAACTTGCACAAAAGAATCTTACGATTTCCACAGCGGAAAGCTGCACAGGCGGTAAAATCGCCCAGATTATAACATCGGTACCGGGTTCGTCCAGATACTTTAAAGGCAGTATCGTGAGTTATGCCAAAGAAGTCAAGGTGGAAACGTTAGGCGTATCGGAACAGACGATTTCGATGCATTCCGTCGTAAGTGCGGAAGTCGCATCGGAAATGGCACAAAATGTCCGCCGACTTCTCAAAACCGATTTTGGCATCGGCGTAACCGGAAATGCGGGCCCGGCATCTGACGACACAACCGAAGGAATCGGCGTGGTTTTCATCGCTTTGGCAACGCCGTCGGAAACAGTCGTAGCGCGTTTCGACTTCGGTCAGCCACGAGAGAAAGTCATCGACAGGGCAGTGAATAAATCGCTCGAAATGCTGCAAAAAGAAATTTTAAAAAATGTCGAATAAATGTTTTGCGTAAACGTTTATTTTTCTTTTCTTTGCACCCTGATTTTGAATAACGACTAAAGAGAAAGCAATAATGTCAAGAGTTTGTGACCTTACCGGTAAAAGAGCGATGGTTGGAAATAACGTTTCCCACGCTATGAACAAGACCAAGAGAAAGTTTGCGGTGAACCTCGTGAAAAAACGCTTCTACCTTGCTGAGGAAGACAGATGGATCACGCTCCGCGTAGCTGCCTCTACTATCAAAACAATTAACAAGAACGGGATTGCCGCTGTTTTGAAACAAGCAAAAGCGAACGGATTCATTAAGTAATCTTTTCCCGAAAACCACTATAGCAAAATGGCAAAGAAAGGCAACAGAATCCAAGTGATTTTAGAATGTACCGAGCACAAAGGAACTGGTCTTCCAGGAACTTCACGTTACATCACGACCAAGAACAAGAAGAACACTCCGGATCGTTTGGAGATCAAAAAATTCAACCCTGTATTGAAAAGGGTAACTGTTCACAAAGAAATTAAATAATAGAGATTGATATAAAGTCTCAACGGCACCGCTGGTTGATATTTATAAAAATTTCAAATATACTTTTGAATCATGGCAAAGAAGACCGTTGCAACCCTGCAAACACAGTCAAAGAGATTGTCTAAAGCCATCAAGATGGTGAAATCTCCAAAGACAGGCGCTTACACTTTCGTTGAGGCTATCATGGCTCCTGAACTTGTAGACGAGTTTTTGAAAAAGAAATAATTTGCTGAAAGGCGAATGGAAAAGCTGCTTCTCATGAAGTGGCTTTTTTTTTGGTCGAAAGTCAAAAGTCAAAAGTCGAACGAACTCTCGTGACAAATCGTTTGACATTAGACGTTCGACGTTCGACAATTTTCTTACTTTTGCAGCTAATCCGGCTTTACGCTGCAATCTTTCTCAAAAATTGCGGTTTTGCAGCAAGCCATGACGAGCTTCCTCCGGTCGCTGTCATAGCTTGGCAAAACCTACAATTTTTATCAAAAGGATTTCCGCTGCAATCCGGGCTGAACAATGTGTGAATTAGCAAATTAGCGAATTACATCGCGATCGCATTCGCTAATTCGCTAATTAATTAATTCGCTAATTATCATTAATGTCATTCTTCAAACGCATATTTTCCTCAGAGAAAAAGGACTCGGCTTTAAGCGAACAAGCGAAAGAAACGCTTGACAAAGGCCTCGAGCAATCCAAAACTTCTTTTTTTTCAAAACTTACGAAGGCCGTTGCCGGTAAATCCAAAGTAGACGACGAGGTTCTCGACAACCTCGAGGAAGTCCTTGTTTCCAGCGATGTCGGCGTAGAGACCACGCTCAAGATCATACAGCGCATAGAGAAACGCGTGGCCGAAGACAAATACCTCGGCACCGACGAACTCAACAGGATACTGCGGGAAGAAATCGCGAGCCTGCTGTCGGAAACCAATACTGGCGAAGGTTCGGAGTTTACGATCCCATCCGGCAAGAAGCCGTACGTCATCATGGTTGTCGGCGTAAACGGAGTAGGGAAGACCACCACTATCGGCAAACTCGCCAACCAGTTCAACAAGGCCGGTTACAAAGTGGTGCTCGGTGCGGCCGATACGTTCCGCGCGGCTGCCATCGACCAGCTTCAGATATGGGCGGACCGCGTTGGCGTGCCCATCGTAAAGCAGCAAATGGGTTCCGATCCGGCTTCGGTCGCGTTCGATACCTTGCAGTCTGCGGTTTCCCAGGACGCCGACGTAGTTATCATTGACACCGCCGGACGCCTTCACAACAAAATCAACCTGATGAACGAGCTTACCAAGGTCAAGCGCGTCATGCAAAAAGTCATTCCGGATGCGCCTCACGACGTCCTTCTGGTCCTTGACGGATCAACGGGCCAGAACGCTTTCGAGCAGGCTAAACAATTCACGGCCGCAACGGAAGTTTCCTGTCTCGCGGTAACCAAACTCGACGGAACGGCAAAAGGTGGCGTGGTCATCGGCATTTCCGACCAATTCCAGATTCCCGTCAAATACATTGGCGTCGGCGAAGGAATAAACGACCTTCAGGTTTTCAACAAGTACGAATTCGTAGATTCATTTTTCAAGTAATGGGAAGACGTCGCCGCAGCAATTTACCACCTGGATTGTCCACATTGCTTGGAGGCGTCATCATATTTGCCGCTGCCCAGTCGGTTAACCAATTCAGGACGGCCTATTATATTTTGCTCGGGCTGGCGGTGCTGGTTTGCGCAGGTGCGGTTTATCAATATCTGAAAAGAAATGGCTAAAGCGAGATCAAAATCGGGCACTTCCGGCTCCAGACGGTTTTCTGTAGCGACATTGTACATTCTCGCCGTGATCTGCTTTGTAATCTCAAGGCTTTTCGCAAAAGTCGAGGCAGTGAATTATTCGTTGGCCATCATCGGATTTTTGCTCTTCGGATTTGCTTTTTACAATTATTTCAGATCTTCTAAACGCCGTTAGGCTGCTTTCCCCATTCGTATCGCCCGAGATAAGTTTCGATGCGCCTTTCGATCTCGCCCGGGGATAATTCCATTTCATCCAGTTTCAGGACATGATCGGAGAGGTCCGACACTGTGTATTTTAGCAGGTTTTGCCAAATTTCGATGCGGCTTATGAAATGCCAGTCCATCAGCGGCCCGTCTTTGATTCGCATCCCTTTATCGTTCAGCGTAAGCAACGGCTCGCGGTTGCGCATCTGACGGTAGCTCTTGATTGCCAGATAATCTCCGGCGAAAAACATCGCGGCCATAATATATTGCCCTTCTGCAAAAACAAAGTAAAGACCTACGCCAATCAGCACTATTCCGATACACATCGAGATGACTTTGCTGCGTTTTGAAAATCGGATGACGGTTTCCAGAGGAATACTTGCATCATCATGAAAAATATCGGGCAGGAGGAATTTCTGGTCGAGTTCCGAAAGCTTGCGGCGCTGCCGTGAGGTTTTGATTTCCGTCTTCCCGAAAATGCTGCCGTCAGGCCAGATAAGCTTTCCATGTACGCCTTTGCGCTTTAATTCGTGAACGTTCCTGACGTTGGTAAATGCCCAGATCCTCCATTTGGTTGCGGCGATGCTCCAGGTTAGCCAGGCCAGTCCGATTCCGGTGGGAAATAACAACAGCGCCCAGGTGCCGGCATCCTCTCTTTTTGAAATGAGAAGGGCACCTGAGACCAGTACGACAAGGAAAACGAGCATCGGCAAAATGATCAGCAGGAATTTTCCCCTCCTGAGTGCCGTCCGGACTGAAATTGGCTTATTCACGATGCAAAAATACGGATTAAGTCCGTTACGGAATTTGATTTTTCGCTGACGCCGCTACATTTCCAAAAGGCAAGGCTCGTGCCCGTTAGAATTCCTGAATGCGCAGACCCATTTAATGGTGTAAGCTAAATATTCCCTGTTCCAGCCCGGATCGCAGCGGTTAGCCTTTTGGCCAGAAAACTGTGCTTTTGCCGCGGAATACGGGCGACCGGCGGAAGCCCCGAAGCCCGCGCAGCAAAAGCCAATTTTTTGGTAAAAGCTAAAAGCGAAGAGCCGGAAAAGCTGGCGAAATCGTTATTTTTGCGATATGAAGTATTTGTGTTCCCTACTGTTTTTATCGCTTTCCATCGTTTCCTGTCAACAAAAAATTTCTCCTGAGGAACTTTCGAGACTCAACGGATATTGGCAGATTGAAAAAGTAATGCATTCGGACGGCGAACAAAAGGATTACCAGGCCAATACGTCTTATGATTTTTTCGAAGTCGCTTCAGGTAAAGGATATCGGGCCAAGGTTATGCCTCAACTGGACGGATCGTTTATCACGAACAATCTCAAGGAGCAAATTACCGTTACGTATGAAGAGGACGGTACTTTCCTGAATTACGCCACCGAATTTGCGAAGTGGCGCGAAAAGATAAAGACGCTAACCGACGATGAACTCGTCGTAGAAAACGCTCAGAACATTGAATATCACTATAAAAAAGCAGGACCTATAAAACTAGACTGATATGGGCAAGCGCCGCAGCAACGAAGAATCGATAGGGGATGTGCTCAAGGTTATTTTCTCTGAAAACAAGCTCCAGCCGGGAATGGATGCCATCGCCGTCCAGGATGCGTGGTTTTCGCTTATGGGCAACGGTGTGAAATCGTACACGCGCAACGTAGCGCTGAAAGGCACGACGCTTTACGTGGAATTGACATCGGCGGTGCTGAGGGAGGAACTGAATTACGGCAAAGCGAAGATCGTGAGCATGATCAATGAGGAATTGGGCAGGGAAGTGGTGAAGGAAGTGGTGTTGCGGTAATTTGATAATTAGATAATTAGCGAATTAGCGAATTAGCGAATTAGCGAATTAGATAATTAGCGAATGGGATAATTAGCGACTCGAGGCGTTAGCCGACTGGCGAAGCAATTAGCGAATGGGATATTTAGCGAATGGATAAGATCGATAAAAGAGTATATAAAAAAATCCCGTCCAATTAGAACGGGATTTTTTATATGAGGTATTGAATCCGATTTATAACTTAGAACCTGATTCGCTTGGTTCTGAAATCTTATATCTGAAATCTCTTAGAACTGCTCGCGTCCGGCAAAGTGGAAGGCACCTTCGATAGCGGCGTTCTCGTCGCTGTCGGATCCGTGGACGGCGTTTTCTCCAATCGATTTTGCGTATTTCTTACGGATCGTACCATCGGCGGCATCAGCCGGATTCGTTGCTCCGATAAGCGTGCGGAACGCTTCCACGGCATTTTCTTTTTCAAGGATCGCAGCAACGATAGGACCGCGCGTCATGAATTCGACCAATTCCCCGAAGAAAGGGCGGGCGTTGTGAACCGCGTAAAACTGTTCGGCGTCAGCCTTGGTCAATTGCGTCAGTTTCAGGGAAACGATGCGGAAACCTGCTTCTGAAATCATATTTAGGATCCCGCCGATGTTGCCAGCCTCGACAGCATCAGGCTTGATCATTGTAAAAGTTCTGTTAGTTGCCATAGTGCGTTTTAAATTTTACGCAAAAGTAGTCCGATAAACCGAATAAAAAAAACAAATCATTGTGGTTTTAAGGCGTTTTTCGAAAGATTGTCCGGTTTATTTCCTAAATAACAATAACATCGAACTGCTGTTCCAGAGGTTTGAGGCGCGACATTAAAAGCGGTATCAGCTCGTCTCCTTTTTCAATATAGAATTCAGAAAAATTGGCCTGGCGCTCCTGCAAGCCTTTGAACGGAAACAGTTCGTTCTGGAGGTTCGTCAGTCGCTCGAGTTCGTCCGCATGTTTGCGCTTTTGTGCCTTCAGCAGCCGTTTCTCAAGATGATCCAAACCTTTAAGCTGTTTGGCTTCCTGCGCTTTCACGGCTCCTGAAAACGACTTGTCCGTGCGTTCGGCTAATGCGAAAAGATCGGTGAATTGTTTTTGGAGGGCCAGCTTTTGGGGTAACAGGCTTAGAGGAAATTCCGATATCCCGGATATTTTTCGATTTAGAAGTTCCGGCTGTTTACAAAACAGGTCTTTCCAGCTCAGCCCTAAAGCGTCTGCTTTCTTCGCTTGTTTTTCAGTAGACAGCAAGACCGAATTGCGTACAAGCAATATCGGGAACGTCACATCGACGGCGTCAAAAAACGATTTGAGTTCCAGCCAGTACGCAATCTCGCCGCCTCCGCCTATGTAGCACAAATTAGGAAGGATCATTTCCTGGTAAAGCGGGCGCATGATGACGTTCGGGCTGAATTTTTGCGGATTTTTATCGACTTCAGATAGGATTTCGTCCGGCGTAAAGGAAATTGCCGTCTCGTTCACGAAGTATTTGCCGTTTTCGAAAACGATGCGCTCCCGGATTTTATCGTCGAGATAGAAGAGATTGATTTCCCTTGGGTTCACCTGAACGGAATAAGGAGCGAAATCACGTGTGGTCCCGGACACTTTCGCGTAAGACACCTGTTGCGTCAGTTCCTGCTTGACATAAGGCGCAAAAACACGTTTGAGTTCCCGGTCGTCCCCATCGATGATGACAAGGCCGTACTTCCCGAAAAGCGCATTGGCAAGATATCGCGTGGCTTCGGCCAGATTGCGGTGTTCCAGATAGGCTTTGCGGAAGAGATTGGCGATGGTTCCGGCGTTTTCGGACGGACCGATATCGAGTTTAAACAGTTCGAATACGTCTTCCAGTCCCTGGGTCGACAATCGCCCGACGGCCCCTGAACTCTCGCGGTTCCATCTGAATTTTTTTCCCTTGAAGTTAAAATAAGAGATTTCCTCGAAATCGTGGTCTTCCGTGGCCATCCAGTAAACCGGTACGAAATGATGGTCGGGGTGCTTTTGGCGGAGCTCGTCAGCCAGGTTAACGGCGGAAACGATCTTATACAAAAAATAAAGCGGGCCCGTAAAAAGATTGAGCTGATGCCCGGTAGTTACGGTAAACGTATTGTCTTTTGCAAGCGACGCTATATTGGCCTTCGTCGCATCTGAAACTGCGGAATGCGCATATTGTTTTTCAAGAGCTTCAACCAGAATTTTTCTGTTGCCTGACGGTAAATTCGCACCCTTTTCGGCAATCTGCGCTTTAAAATTCTCAGGTTCCGGAAAACGGTTGTACCACTTTTTGAGCTCCTGCTTTTCGTTCAGGTAATCGATGATCAATCGTGAAAAATATCCCGAATCCTGATAGGAAATACAGTCGCTTGGCATAATTGAATTGAAAAAGTTGCGTAAAAATACGAAAAGATTACGGCCCGCTTTTCCATTGGTAAAGATTTGTGATTTCCATCAGGCGATGCCGTTCGAGTCCGTAAACCCAACTCCGGCGATCTCCGTTTTGCCGCAGGCGCGCCCGAATTACCTATCGCTTGAGCGCAAAATGGCCGCGGTGTTCCTGTCCGTCCTGTCGGCGGATGCTGAACCAGTAGTCGTTCGACGGCATATCCTTTCCGTTGTAGGTGCCGTCCCATCCGATACCGCCCGGCTCTATTTCGGCGATGAACTTGCCGTGCCTGTCGAATATCCTGATCTTCATATCGGGTTCGGTATACGAAAGCTTGATGCTCCAGATATCGTTGTGTCCGTCTCCGTTCGGGGTAAAGTATTTCGGATACATCAAAAGGAAAGCATCCATATCGACGGTTCCGCATCCGAATTTATCCCTTACGTAAACCCGGTAAGCGCCAAACGGAAGGTCGCTAAACGTCGGGCTGTCCTGGTAGGTTTCATTGTCGAGCGAATATTCATAATCGCCGATGCCTTCGATGTGGACCGTCAGTACGTTAGACGCCACCGTCCAGTCTTCGATTTCAACTTCCTTGATAATCGCCTTATCAGACCAGAAAACGATGAAATTATGCGTGGTCTCGCACTCCTGCCATCCGTTTACCGTCAGATGCTTTTCGTAAACGGTGACCCAGTAATTCCCGGGCTGGTTAAGAATTATATTGGGTGTTGTCTCTCCGGTCGACCACAAATACCGGTCGTATGCTCCCGCGCGGATCACGACGACGCTCCTTTTGCACAACGGATATTCGTCTTTCATATTGATGACCGGCGTCGGCAACAGGTTCATAAGCAGTTTTGCCACATTGCTGCAGCCGTTGGGGCCCGTTACGCGAACGAAGATTTCCATACCGTCCGTCACGGCAAAGCTGGCAAAATTGAGGATTTCGTCACTCGGGCCGGTCCCTTCCGCACCTGCTAACGACTTGAAATAACGAAACGTGTGTCCTGTCACCGACGGTAACAGGAGCGGGTTCCAATCGGAAAGATCCGTCAGCTGCGTTCCGTCGTTAAGCACATCGCACACAAACGGGTTGTAATCGTTTACGACAGGCAGTGGCAGAAAATAATCTGAAAATCCGACATAGGAATACAGCGACTGGCAGGCTCCTTTCCTCACCACGACAGTAAATGTTTCGGGCGCGCCAAGATTGGGCATTACAGGATCTGTCGACCAGGTCAGGCCACCGTCAAAACTGTACGTATCGCCGGGAGTCGTGATGGTTACGCTTCCGTAAGTGTCGCATCCGGCCGGGACGATTTCGTATTCCGGATAGGTATATTCAAGATCGGTCAGGTAAACATAAACGTGAGGAGACGTACAACCTTGTGCATTCTTGATTTTGACGAGATAACTTGCTGCGAAAATTCCAATCAGCGTATTGCTGGTCTGCCATGTGGTGCCTCCGTCGAAACTGTATTCCGCAGCGGGCGTATCGATCGTGATGCTGCCGGCATTCCCGCAATACGGATTGTGTGACGTGTAATCGGGAGGTCCGAGGAATTCCCCGTAAAGTTCAATGCTGGTATAGTTGGAAATGCACCCGTTGGCATCTTTTACCCTGACGTTATAAATTCCCGAAGGAAGCCCGGACATGGTATTCTGGGTCGTCCAGGTCGCGCCGTCGTCAAAGCTGTAGGAAGCTGACGGCGTCGAGATCGTGATGCTGCCGGTATCCCCGCAATAGGTTGGATGATCGGCGACAACATCCGGTCGCGGAGACAGGAACGAGACGACGTCCACCTGAACCGGATACGACTCGCAATTCATAACCGTCCGTATCATGACGGAATACGATCCGATCGCTACGTCGGTCAGGGTCGCGCTTGTTCCCCAGGTTGCCCCACCGTCAAAACTGTAGGTAGCTGCCGGAGAGGTCACGTTTATAGTTCCCAAGGCCGAAAAACATCCTGGTTGTATAACCTGAATATCCGGTTGTGCCGCCACCTGCGATGCCGGAATGTTGACCGTTGTCGAGGATTGGCATCCGTAACTGTCTGTCACGGTCACGCCGTAGGAACCGATTGCCGAAGCTGTGATCGTCTGAGCAGTACTGCCGTTGCTCCACAAATACGAAGCGGCCGGGGAAGCCGAAAGCACCGTATTGCCGGAACACACGTTCAGGATCCCGGAAATCGTGGCGCTCGGATTTTTTACGACGACCTGAACGGGAATAATCTTGAAACAGGTCGCGCTTTGGGAAACGCGGACGAAAATCGTACGCGACTCGCTGACATAGGCCGTTTGGGCCGTTATAGGGTTAGTATCGGCTTCTGCGTTTGCGACCGTTGTAAAATAGGAAAACGTCAAGCCGGTCGGATTCGCCGTCACCATCGGATTGAACTGCTGGAGGTTAAAGGTTTCCGTTCCGTTTTTATCGGTATCGCAACGATACAAGCTGGCAGTTTCCAGTGCGATAGGGCAATTCGTGCAGTTCAGGAACCAGATATCGTAGCCGGGATTCGCATCGTCGTCTGTGGCCAGGTCGAAACTTGTACCCGAGCAACCCGTTTGGGCGAGCCCGTACCTGATCGAAACCGACACGTTATATCCCATATTTGCCACATCCGGGAAGTTCGCCGCCTGGAGTGTAAAGCAAAATTTTTTGTTCGCCATGTCCAGCGTTGGCTGGGCGCTGGTGAAAACAACGGCGTTGGAAGCGTTGCGGACATCGAGCGTTACACTTTGTATGGTAGCGGTTATGCCTCCGGAATTCGGGACGGTAAAGCTGCCGCAGACCTGGACGGGCAAGGACGGGCAAATCTTGTACAACGGGTCCAGCGCGATGCTGCCCTGGAGGTTTTCATCGGAATGCAGCAAACAGATATCGTCTATGTACGCATATCCGAAATGACCGCCGAGGCCGCAGCGCGACGCCATGAATTCAACCGTAAATTCTTCATTATTCGGAATGGAACTGATGTCGAGGATACCCGATTGCCAGTTTGGTGTAAACAAGACGATCGCGTCTTCTTCCATAGATTCCGCTTCCTTGAAAATGCAGTTCGTCGGGTCACCGATAAGACAAAATTCGTCGACCACCGCTCCTCCCGAAGTCAGCACGCGGACCTTCAGGAACGGCTGCTCGTTCTCATGCGAATTGTCGGCTATGGACTGCAAAACGACTTTGTAATTGAACTTCAGCTGGGTTTCGTTGTCGGTCTTGAAGCGTTTAGCCTGGACCTTGCTCGTCGAAATATACGAATCCCGATGATTGATCTTAAGCACATACTGATCGAAAGCGCCCACAGCGCCCATATAAGGATCGATAAAGTTAGACGGCACCGTCGTGGACATCAACCCGGAATTCGCCGGATTGTATTGCGGAATACCGATATTGGCAGTGCCATCGAGACTCTGGCATTCGATCGGATTCCATATCTGACCTTCGGTGTAAGCGAAATGGCTCAGCACCGGACTGGCTCCGGATCCGAATTCCTCGAAGGCATAATTCGAGCACATCGGCACGGCCGTCAGCGCCAGTTTTTCGCTTGCGGATTTTATGGAATCGCTGTGGCGGAGGCGTTGCAGTAGCAGCTGCTGTTTTTGATTCCGATCCGTAATAAGGCGTCCATGGTTGTCTTCCAGCTTTATCTTGTCCAGAAAGGTATTGCGCTCCTGAGCATCTGACGAAAAAAGCGGGGCGACCTGGGCCTGGCCCAATGTTGTCGCGAACAGGGCGATGATAGCGTAAAAAGTCTTCAATTGACGTAACTTTTGGTAATGCATTATTTATTGGTGCCGGTGCTTCGACTGCAGATTGATGGCATCATCGGAAAAAATCGGCTACTTTTGTAGCATAAAGTCCTTCCATGAACCTGTTGCTGACACCGCCTTTCACCCAACTGAACACGCCCTATCCGGCGACCGCATATCTGAAAGGTTTCCTCAAAACCAGGCAGATAGCGTCCTCTCAGGCGGATATAGGCATAGAGGTGAAATTGGAAATTTTCTCCGGCAAAGGTCTGATCGAATTGTTTGGCGGGGTCAAAAGTAATAAAATAGGTGACTTTTCCGATAACGCCAGGCGGATAATTGCTCTGTCGGAAGATTATATTTCCGTTATCGATTCTGTCATACTATTCCTTCAGGGAAAGAATCCGACATTGGCGCTCCAGATCTGCCAGGAGGATTTTCTACCGGAAGCCTCCCGTTTTGGTCAACTGGAAGAACTCGACTGGGCCTTCGGGACGATGGGTACGCAGGACAAGGCGAAACATCTGGCCACGCTGTTCCTCGAAGATATTTCCGACCTGATCGTGGAATGCGTCGATGCGAATTTCGGATTCAGCCGGTATGCCGAACGTCTGGGACGCAGCGCGAACTCTTTCGATGAGCTTTACGGCGAATTGCAAAAGCCGCTTTCTTATATAGATAAAATAACGATGGACGTGCTGAAGCGCCACATCGATGCGGTAGAACCGGATCTCGTGCTGATTTCCGTTCCGTTTCCCGGGAATTTGTTTTCGGCATTCCGATGCGCCCAATGGATCAGGCAACATCATCCGCAAATCCATATTTCAATGGGCGGCGGTTTCCCGAATACGGAATTGCGGTCGTTGTCGGATGCACGCGTATTCGAATTCTTCGACTTCATCACGTTGGACGATGGCGAACTTCCCGTCGAGCTGCTCATCGATTACATCGGCCTTGCCGACAGATCCCAGGCCGAGCTCAAACGCACTTTTCTGCTCGAGGACGGGAACGTCGTCTATAAAAACAACTCCATCCGACGCGACTATAAACAAAGCGAAACCGGCACGCCCGATTATTCCGGTTTGCCGCTTGACCGCTATATTTCGGTAATCGAGATCGTCAACCCGATGCACCGCATGTGGAGCGACGGGCGCTGGAACAAACTCACGATGGCGCACGGCTGCTATTGGGGAAAATGTACGTTTTGCGACATTTCGCTCGATTATATTAAGATTTACGAACCGGTCGCCGCCACGATTTTATGCGATCGGATGGAGGAACTGATCGCCCAGACAGGCCAGAACGGCTTCCATTTTGTGGATGAAGCCGCCCCGCCGGCCCTGATGCGTGCCCTGGCGTTAGAGATACTCCGGCGCAGGCTGACCGTGACCTGGTGGACGAACATCCGGTTCGAGAAGAGCTTTACATACGATTTGTGCCGTTTGCTCAAAGCGTCCGGTTGCATCGCGGTATCCGGAGGTCTTGAAGTGGCATCGGACAGGTTGTTGCAGCTTATCGATAAAGGCGTAACGGTCGAACAGGTCGCGAAGGTGACGCGCAACTTCACTGAAAACGGGATTCTGGTGCATGCCTATCTCATGTACGGCTATCCGACGCAAACCGTTCAGGAAACCGTCGACAGTCTCGAAATGGTGCGACAGTTGTTCGAAGCCGGCGTCCTGCAATCCGGATTCTGGCACCAGTTTGCGATGACCGCTCACAGTCCTGTTGGTATCGCTCCACAGGAATTCGGCGTTGTCCCGGATTCGGATATCGTCGGAAGCTTTGCCAACAACGACATCGCGTTCCGGGATACGACGGGAATCGACCACGGCAAATTCAGCTTCGGACTCAAAAAATCCTTGTTCAACTTCATGCATGGAATCTGTTTCGATTATCCGCTCCAGGATTGGTTCGACTTCAAGATTCCATTGACGAAGGTACGCCCTGATTTTATCGGGAATGCGTTGTCGGACGATTCCGATTTCCTGGTGAAACCGACGGCAAAAATCGTCTGGATCGGGAAAAGTCCGGTCGTATCGGCATTCACAAAATCTAAAAAAGGGAATTCCTGGCCGATGCTGCTGCTGGAATTCCACGACAGGCGATCGGTAACGACGGTTCAGTTCAGGGAAAGGGAAGGACAGTGGCTAGTGAAGATGCTGGAAGCGATCTCGGCTTTTTCGGGTAAACCGATGACGTTTTCACAGTTAAAAACCGATTACGAAAACGTGGCTGACGACTTTGAGTTATTTTGGTTTTCGAAGCCGGTGGAGAAACTGAAGGAAGTGGGGTTGCTTACCCTTTAACTACTTTTATAATAGGTTTACCATTAAGCGCATTAAGATCATTAAGTGGTGCGGTACATATTACCATTTTCTGTCTTAAAGTTTACCATTAAGGTCGTTTAGGGCATTAAGATCATTAAGATTTTTAAGGTAATGAGCTTTGCGCATATTCCATTTGCATTTCAAGTGTTGGCTTTAAGGTAGTGTGTGCATTAAGGACGTTTAAATCATTACATGTGCTTTAACTTCAAAAAATAATTAATGACCTTAATGCCCTAAACGACCTTAATGGTAAAAAACCAAAACATTATTTCTCTATAAAACGGAACCCGATCCCATGTAAATTCTCTATCATGACATTTTCGTCCGACAGGATCTTGCGCAAGCGCGAAATAAAAACGTCCAGGCTCCGTCCCATGAAATAATCGTCGTCGCCCCAGAGCGCTTTGAGAATTTGTTCCCGCTTTAAAACCTGATTCTTATTGTCGAGAAAGAACTTCAGCAGTTCCGATTCGCGTTGCGTCAGCGAAATTTTCTCGCCGTCGGATATCAGCGCATAATTCAAATCGTCAAACCTGAACCTTCCCACTTTATACTCCGATTTAGCGGCATTTGCCGACTTTTGCGAACGCTTCAGGAAAACTTCGATCTTCAATACCAGTTCCTCTATCGAAAACGGTTTGACCAGATAATCGTCCGCGCCAAGTTTCAGGCCTTTGATACGGTCTTCCTTCAGGGTTTTGGCCGACAGGAAAATGATGGGAATATTGGAATCGATATTGCGGATGTCGGCGGCAAGCTCGAATCCGTCCCGCTTCGGCATCATGATATCGAGGATGCAAAGGTCGAAGTCCTGTTCGGTAAAATGTTCGAAACACGAATTCCCGTCAGCGCAATGCACGACCTCGTAACCGTGCTGCTCGAGATTGTCTTTGATCAGGAACGCAAGGGTTTCGTCGTCTTCGGCGTATAGAATTCTGGGCATGGCAGTTCGTTATTCAATATTCGTTATTCGGTATTATTGACTCCAAAAATTATTCATTATTACTTATTCATTATTAATTGAAAAGTAGTGCCTTTGCCTGCATTGCTGCTTGCGACAATCTTCCATCCGTGCAACGTACAAATCTTTTTGACGTAGTACAAGCCAAGCCCGAATCCCGTCACCTCGTTGCTCAGCGGATTTGGGATCCGATAAAATTTATCGAAAACATCCACTAGTTTTTTGGTTGGGATTCCGATACCGTTATCGGAAAATTCCAGTTTAACCAACTGATTTTCTTCCGTCAGGCGAATTTCGATCTCCGGCTTCCCATCGCAATATTTCACCGAATTGTCGATGAGGTTGTACACGATGTTCGTGAAATGGAAAACATCTGCCGGAACCATGACGTCTTGATCCGACATGATCATAATAGTCAGATCGTCATGCTTCAGGCGCATGTTTTCAGAAACTTCATTCAAAACCGACAAAACGGAAACCGGCTTCTTATCCATAGCCAACGGCACGGAATCACTCTTCGCAATGCTCAGGATTTCCCCGATGTGGCTGTTGAGCTTGTTGCTCTGGCTGATGATAATGCCCGCGTATTTCGACATTTTTTCGTCGGATGCGATCGCCGGCTGCTTGCTCAGGTAATTGGACGCCAGCAAGATAGACGAAAGCGGCGTCTTGAATTCGTGCGTCATGTTGTTGATGAAATCCCGCTGCAATTCTGAATATTTCTTTTGCTGTAAAATCGTCACGATCGAATATACATAAACGAGCAGAATGATGATGAGCGCTCCCGACAGGAAAAACCAGAATTTAAGCGAGCTGAACAAATACGTCGTCTCGTTCGGGAACCGGATCGCGAAATAGTAGACGAGATTCTGGTGTTTCGGGAAAATCACAGCCTTGTTGACGTTACTTTTATACGAGGAAGTGACGTAATCGCCGTACACCATTTCATCGCTGTGGCAATTGTACATGGCATATTCGAAATCCGTATGGATGTCCATTTTCTCGAATTCTCCTTTCAGATAAAATTCCAGAACGTCAGGCTCGAAATCGTTGTTGACATTCACGATATAATAATCGTTGGACACTTTCACGACGGGATTCTCGCTTGGCAAATCGTGGTTGGTACCTTCGTATAGTTTGCGCGCGACTTCAAGCAAGGCAATATGCACGCGTTGTGAAAACTTCTTCTCTTCAAGCGAATAGGCCTGTTTCGTCCAGAGCAATTGGGCCACCAGGATTCCGATAATGGCGACGAGGCCGAGAATGATAATAGCGTTGAGCTTGCTGATTTTCATTTTGCAATGTTAGGGAAATTTCGACCTTGTTTTCCCGCTTAACAAGTCATTAACAAACATTTGATAGCGGTTAACAGCCGGTATCGAACGATCATAATACTTTTGGAACATCAGAATCAGATAGCTGCAACCATTTAAAAACTTCAATATGAAAATTCTAAAAATTACTTTGATCGCCGCCGTTTTCGGATTAATGTCATTCACGGCAAATGAAAAAACAATGGATCCGATCGTAAAATCGGCGACAGCTTCACCGGTCGTATGGAAAGCCGATGCGGTTGAAGTAGGCAACATTCCTCAGGGAACGCCGAAAACCATCGAATTCAGTTTTCGTAACAACGGCAAAACCGACATTATCATCACCAACGTGAAGCCTGCCTGCGGATGTACGGCCGCAGATTATACCAAAACACCAATCAAGCCGGGTGAGACGGCCTTCGTCAAAGCGATCTACAACGCGGCCGCGAAAGGCACTTTTACAAAAACTGTCACGGTGACAACAAATGCGGAACAAACGCCGAAAGTCCTGACGTTCAAGGGAACGGTAATTTAACAGGGACTTCAAAACTCAAATCTTACTTTTTATTTCAGGTTAATTACCCAAAGGTCATTTCAAAAATCCCCGATCGGAAACGGTCGGGGATTTTTATTATGAAAAAAGTCAGATGAAAGTTTAAACAAGACCTGAAACCGCCTCGCCGTACAAATCGAACTCGGTGGCATCGGTAATCTCGACGTATACGAATTCGCCGGTCTTGAGATAGGCGGAAGTGGCGTCGATAAGGACTTCGTTATCTACATCGGGACTGTCGAATTCCGTTCTTCCGACGAAATATTGCCCTTCCTTGCGGTCGATGATGCAACGGAACGTCCTGCCGATCTTTTCCTGGTTCAGTTCCCATGATATCTGGGACTGTATTTCCATGATCTCGTTGGCGCGGTTTTGCTTGACTTCCGCCGGAACGTCGTCCTCGAGAAGATAAGCGTGCGTATTTTCCTCGTGGGAATAGGCAAAGCAGCCCAGGCGCTCGAAACGCATTTCGCGCACCCAATCTTTGAGGATCTGGAAATCTTCTTCGGTTTCACCCGGATAACCTACGATGAGGGTTGTCCGGATCGTCATCCCGGGAACGGCCTCGCGGAATTCCTTCAAAAGCTTCGTTGTTTTTTCCTGTGTCGTCCCGCGTCGCATCGACTTTAGGATCTTATCGGATATATGCTGAAGTGGAATATCGAGATAATTGCAGATCTTCGGCTCGCGCTTCATCAACTCGAGCACATCCATCGGGAAACCGCTCGGGAAAGCATAATGAAGCCGGATCCACTCAATGCCTTCGATCGCAGCCAAGGCCTCTAAAAGTTCGGCAAGATTGCGTTTTTTGTATAAATCAAGACCGTAATACGTCAGATCCTGGGCGATGAGAATCAATTCCTTAACACCGTCTTTAGCCAAACCTTGCGCTTCTTTAACCAATTTTTCGATCGGCTGGGAAACGTGCTTGCCACGCATAAGCGGAATCGCACAAAAGGAGCAAGGCCGGTCGCAACCCTCGGCAATTTTGAGATAGGCGAAATTTTTTGGTGTTGTCGTCAACCGTTCTCCAAGCAGTTCGTGGCGGTAATCGGCTCCCAAAGCTTTAAGCAATAGCGGAAGTTCGGTCGTGCCGAAATATTGGTCGACATTCGGGATTTCCTTTTCGAGATCGGGGCGATAGCGTTCCGATAAGCATCCGGTTACGAAGACCTTGTCGACGAGACCGCGCTCTTTCCTGTCGGCGTAATCGAGGATCATATTCACCGATTCCTCTTTCGCATTATCGATAAATCCGCACGTGTTGATCACGATGATATTGCCCTCGTTTCCGGGAGCGGCTTCGTGCTCGACGTCTTTGCCCGAGGCCTTCAACTGGCCCATGAGCACTTCACTGTCGTAAACATTTTTGCTGCAACCCAGCGTAATCACATTGATTTTGTTCTTCTTTAACGATTTGGTTCTCATAAGGAAAGCCCTGTTTTGGGTGTGCAAAAGTACGGTTTTTAATGGAAGCTTGCGCGGGTTCGGATAATTTTAAGATTTGGTTCCGATGAATGGAACGGATAGGAGCTGAAGCCAGCAAAATCTTCTACAAAAAAAAATCCGCTTCCATTAGAAAGCGGATCCTTTAATAGTTCCTGTTCATCAAAAATCGAAGACCATTGAAAGTGATACGTTGTGGTTGGTGACTTTTACGTCGGCGGCATCGGTCATTCCGCTCGCAAAGAACTGCTGTTCGTAATCGCGCTGCCAGTAATTGTAAGCCGCATCGACTTTGATCCGTCCGAAATTATAGCCCAAACCTCCCGAAAATCCGGTAAGGTCGCCCATGACGTCATCGTCCTCATACGCGCTCGATTCATTCCTGAAACCGCCTCTGAAACTCCAGCCTTTGACGCGCCATTCGGTCCCGAGGCGCAATTGGTAGGCGCCAGTAAGCTGATCGCCCATGGCGTCGTTGATGCCGCGGTAGTCGCTGGTTGGCGTGTATTTCGTGTTTCCGTAATCTTTGTAAGTAACGTCGGCACTGAATAATCCTGATTTGCCGAAAATATAAGCCGCGCTTCCCGTCCATTTGCCCGGCGTGCGCAATCGGTAATCGTCGTAAATGTTGACAACCAACGGATTCACTACCGTTGTCCCTCCTTCTGCAGATTGCGATGACAGGCTTTGGATCAGTCGGTCTTCGAGTCGATACCAGGTAGGGGATTCCCATGAGGCGCCCAAACGCAGGCCATCGGTGACTTTGACGATCGTTCCGAGCTGGAATGAAAAGCCGTCGCCCAAGGTCCTTAACTCATTGTTAAACCGCAGCGACTGAACTCCCGCCGCAGCATCGCCGTCATTGCTTTCATACACGCTCGACCATTGTGTGAGATCCGTAAAGTGGGAATTGAGGTTGAGGCCTAAAGACAGCCGCTCCCCGAACTGAGTGGACGCATTGATTCCTAATTTACCGTTGTACCCGCGGGTTTCCGACACATATTCCTGATTGAAGTTTCCTGAGGCGAGAACATTGCTGAAGTACGTCTCGTTCCCTGGATCGTTGCTCTGCGGATTGACGATAAAACCCTGATAGCCCAGGAAAGCCTGTTGCGCCCCGAATCCGAAGCTTTCGCCCAGATATCCGTAAAGATCGCTGATGGATTCGCCATTCTGAAGCGTCAGCAGATCGAGCGACACGCCTCCCTGGTTGGCATATCCGACGAAATAGTTTCCGATGCTGTTGTTCGGATTCGTACCCGACGCATAGAAATTATTGTCAAAAGTATTCGTGTTTTCGTAGTTTGCCGCAATGGCGAATTTTTTCCAGTTCGATTCCGGATTGCGGTTGTTCCATACGAAAACGACGCCCGCCTGGTTCAGGTCGAAGGAGTTATAATCATCGGAATTTTTGGTCCCGAAATAAGAGGATTCATTCCTGGGATTGTAAGAAGTCAGCGTAAAAGCGGCCTGGTGGTTCGCAAAAACCGTAGATCCCGCCGGGTTGACGCTCAATGCGGACAAATCTCCGCCCAGAGCGCCGAATGCTCCGCTCATCCCGCGAAAACGTGCGGTACCGTTAAGGTTATCCTGTCCGAGACGAACGGCATCCGAAATGGAAAGTTCCTGTGCTCCCGCAACCGACGCCGTCAAAAGCGCGCCAAAAACAAGTAAGTATCTTTTCATGACATTTTAATTTATATTCAAAAAAATACCTATGCCTTGAGATTGTAGTCAAATGACATAGGTATCAGTACTGTATCTGGATTATCTGCGGCCGCCGCCACCTCCGCCGGAACGACCACCGCCGCCTCCGTAGCTACCTCCGTC
>Ga0265798_10002466_pt1 | contig 27358 bp, 25 predicted proteins | sample P3T30metagenome_FD_192430 | JGI IMG/M metagenome (GOLD analysis project Ga0265798, IMG submission 192430) | Plant litter microbial communities from East Loma Ridge, Irvine, California - P3 T30 | ecosystem: Environmental > Terrestrial > Plant litter > Unclassified | place: USA: California...
CGCCCGCGCTGGCGCCCGCCGCCGCCCCGGTGCCGCGCCCGGCCACCCCGTTCACCCTCCGGCCGAAGGTCCGCAACCGCACCCAGCCCCGCGCCCTGCTGATCGGCTCCTCCACCGGCGGACCGCGGGCGGTGGGCGAGATGCTGGAGGGGATCGGCGCCGCCGCCCTGCGGCGCGTGCCGGTGCTGATCGTGCAGCACATGCCCCCGATCTTCACGGCCGTCTTCGCCGAGCACCTCTCCACCCGCACGGGGCTGCGCGCGGCCGAGGGCAAGGCCGACGAGCGCTTGGAGGCGGGCCGGATCTACGTGGCACCGGGCGGGCGCCACATGGGGCTCGTGGCGGGACCCGGCGGTCCCACGATCCGGCTCACCGACGGGCCGCCGGTGAATTTCTGCCGTCCGGCGGTGGACGTGCTGTTCAAGGATGCGGCGGTGGTCTTCGGCGCCGCCACCGCGACGGTGATCCTCACCGGGATGGGCTCGGACGGTACCAACGGCGCGCGCGCGCTCACCGAGGCGGGCGGCCCGGTCCTGGCCCAGGACGAGGCGACCAGCACCGTCTGGGGCATGCCCGGCAGCGTCGCCCGGGCCGGCCTCGCCGAGGCCGTGCTGCCGCTCCCCGAACTCGCGACGGCGCTGCGCGCCCTGATCACGGGGCAGCTGTCATGACCGAACTCGAGTTCGAATACCTGCGCAGCTTCCTCAAACAGCGCTCCGGCCTCGCGCTGACCGCTGAGAAGCGCTACCTGGTCGAGAGCCGCCTGACCCCGGTCTGCCGGCGCTTCGGGCTCGCGACCCTCGGCGATCTCATCGGCGCGCTGAAGCTCGGGCAGGATGGGGCGACCGAGCGCGCCGTGGTCGAGGCGATGACCACGAACGAGACCTTCTTCTTCCGCGACCGCATCCCGTTCGACCTGTTCCGCGACACGATCCTGCCCGAGGCCCTGGCACGCAACGCCAGCCGGCGCCGGCTGCGGATCTGGTGCGCCGCGGCCTCGACCGGCCAGGAGCCCTATTCCCTGGCCATGCTGCTGCAGGAGGCAGCGCCCCGGCTCGCCGGATGGCAGGTGGAGATCGTCGCCACCGACCTGTCCACCGAGGTGATCGAGAAGGCCAAGCTCGGCCTCTACAGCCACTTCGAGGTTCAGCGTGGCCTGCCGGTGCAGTGGTTGATCAAGTACTTCACCCAGATCGGCGAGCAGTGGCAGATCGCCCAGAGCCTGCGCTCCATGGTGGATTACCGCCAGCTCAACCTGCTGCACAGCTTCGCGTCGCTCGGCCAGTTCGACGTGATCTACTGCCGCAACGTGCTGATCTACTTCGATGCACCGACCAAGTCGGATGTCCTTGCCCGGCTCGCGGCCCAGCTTGCACCGGGGGGCGCCCTGCTGCTCGGGGCGGCCGAGACCGTGATCGGCCTGACCGACCGGCTCAGTCCGAACCCGAAGCAGCGCGGCCTCTACGGCCATTCCGAACCGGTGGGCCGCACCCCCGAGATGGTACCGCCCCTGCGCGTGGCCGCCGGCGTCTGACGGCCCGGCGGCCGGTCCGGGGCCCGTTCTGCGCGTCGGGATCGTCGCGGCCGGCCCCGGTGCCATGCCCGGTGCCGGCGTCCTGACGGGCGCCCCGCCGCCGGGCGCATCGCCCGCCTGCGCCCGGACGGGGTCGACCCCGGCGTAGCGAGGCGGCATCAAGGGCCTGCGCAGCAGCCCGGGATCGGCGGACGGCCCGGCGGCCAGGAGACACGGCATGGCGGCAGGAATGGCGGCAGGACACGGGGCGGGATTGCCCAAGGTCGCGTTCATCGGCACGGGCGGGACGATCTCGTCGCTGGGACGCGACGCCCTCGACATCCTCGACTACACCGCCACCGACCGGCGCCTGGAAGCTGGCGCGATCCTGGATGCGGTCCCGGAACTGGCCACGGTCGCCACGGTGGTCCCGGTGCCGTTCCGGGCGGTTCCGAGCCCGGCGATCGGGTTCGCCGAGTGGCGCGACCTCGTCCTGCTGTGCGAGCGGACCGCCGGGGAGCATCCGGACCTCGCCGGCATCGTCATCGGGCACGGCACCGCCACCCTGGAGGAGACCGCCTACGCGCTGAGCCTCACGCTCACGATCGACCTGCCGGTGGTGCTGGTCGGCTCGCAGCGGCCGATGAGCGCGCTGTCCACCGATGCCAAGCTCAACCTCGTGGCGGCGGTCCGCACCGCCGCCAGCCCCGCCTCCCGGGGGCGCGGCGTACTGGTGGTGCTGAACGACGAGATCCAGGCGGCTCGCGAGGTCACCAAGACCTCGGTGGCTCGGCTGCAGACCTTCCGCACCCCGGATTTCGGCGTGCTCGGCCAGGTCGACGGCGATCATGTCCGCTACTACCGCCGCTCCGAGCGGGCGCACGCGCCGGGCACGCCCTTCGACATCCGGGCGCTGGCCGCGCTGCCGCGGGTCGACGTGTGCTACGGCTACGCCGACGCCGACGGCACCGCGGTGCGGGCGTTCCGGCAAGCAGGCGCGCGCGGCCTGGTCGCGGCCGGGCTCGCCCCGGGGATGATGCCGCCGGCCGAGGCCGACGCCCTGGAGGAGGCCGCCGCGGCGGGCATCCCGGTGGTGATGTCCACCCGGGCCGGCAGCGGGGTGGTGCCACTGACCACGCGGCTGCGCACCCGCGGCATCCTCAGCGCCGACAACCTGACGCCGCAGAAGGCCCGGATCCTGCTCGCCCTGGCGCTGACCGCGACATCCGAGCCCGACGCGGTCGCGCGCCTCTTCGCGACCTATTGAGAACCGATGCCCCTGATCGATCCCGCCCGGTCGCGCCTCCTGGTCATCGACATCCAGGTCCGGCTGATGCCGGCCATCGCGGACGGCGCCGGGGTGATCGCCAACACGGGCCGCCTCCTGGCTGCGGCCGGGATGCTCGACGTGCCGTCCCTGTTCACCGAGCAGAATGCCGGCGGCCTCGGGCCGACCGTGCCGGATTTCGCCCCGGAACCCGGGGCGGCCTTCGCCAAGATGAGCTTCGGCGCCGCGCAGGCGCCGGGCTTCCTTGACCGGATCGGGGACCGCGACCTCGTCGTGACCGGCTGCGAGGCGCATATCTGCGTGCTGCAGACGGTCCTCGGCCTCCTGGAGGCCGGTCGGCGCGTCTGCGTGGTCGCCGACGCGGTCGGCTCGCGCCGGCCCGAGAACCGTGCGGCCGGCCTCGCCCGGATGGCGGCCCACGGAGCCGAGATCGTCACCACCGAGATGGTGGTGTTCGAATGGCTCGGCACCGCCCGGCACCCGCGCTTCCGCGAGGCCGTCAAGCTGATCAAGTGAGCGGGCTCAGCCGCCGTCCAGAGCCGCACGGGTGCGGGCATCGGTACCGATATCGTCCAGGCCCTCGAGGCCCAGCACCTCGATCAGCCGCATGCGGGCGCGGCTGACCCGGCTCTTGATCGTCCCCACGGCGACGCCGCAGATCGCGGCCGCCTCCTCGTAGGTGAAGCTCTGGGCGCCCACCAGGACCAGGGCCTCGCGCTGGGCGTAGGGCAGGCGGTTCAGGGCGCTCTGGAACTGGGCCATCTCCACCCGGATCTCCTGCTCGGGCAGGGAGGTCAGCTTCCCCGCCAGCACGCCGTCGGCATCCTCGACCTCGCGCTTGCGCTTGCGCTGCTCCGAGTAGAACAGGTTGCGCAGGATCGTGAACAGCCAGGCCGTGAGGTTGGTCCCCCGCCGGAAGCTTCCGGCATTGACCCAGGCGCGCACCAGCGTGTCCTGCACGAGGTCGTCGGACCGGTCGATGTCGTAGGTCAGCGAGAACGCGAAGGCCCGCAGGGCCGGGATCGCCCCCAGCAGGAGGCCGCGCATCTCGGGATCGACCCCCTGGGATGGCGGCCCGGAATTGCTGCCGGCGGGAGCGGCTTGGGTCATCATCATCATTGCAGGGCCTCCGTGTCGGAGCATGCGGCGAGGTCGTCGATCAGCGTCCGGAGCCGCTCCGGGATCGGCAGGGCCAGGACGTCGGCGTAGTGCAGGCGCAGGCCGCGTCCGATCCGGTCGCGATCCGCCTCGCTCATCGGCCGTCGTCCGGGCATGGGGCGTGCGGCCGCGCCGTCGGGCGGGGGCGCAGCATCGTTCGCGGGCGTCAGCCCGGCGCCCTCCGCCTCCCCGGCGAGGCGCGTCACCACCCGCTCGTCCTTGCCCTGGATCATGATCACGCCCCGATCCTCGGCGATGCGGCCCCGGGGGGCCGGCACCCCCGCCGCCCCGGTCTTTCGACCGGATCCGGCGAAGACGCGCTCCATCGCCTTCCGACGGCGCTGGTAGGCGCGGCGGATTTAATCGGTTCTGAACTTCGTATTCATCAAATCTTAATGTCGGAATTTATGAGCTAGACGGTGATTGATTAGCAAATATTCCAGTTACAATTCAGAAATACTATTTATAGCTTGGCCATAAGCCAAGGTCGTCCACTGAGGCTGAACGGCGGCTGAGCATCCTGGCGACGTTCGGGACCTCGTGGGCGAAAGCGTCGAGGGTGCGCGACCGCGCTGACGTTCGGTGTGCGCAAGCCAGGCGCGTCCCGCAGGATGCGACAACCTGAAGATGCGGGGTCTGTAGCCAGGGCCGGGCAGCTGTGCTGAATAGGTCCGACGAACGGCTGCAGGACGCCTCGGCGCCGGCAGCAAGCGGGCAGCACGGTCGCAGTTTGCTATCGCCTCTCCATCCCGTCGCTGCGGTGAGGCCGCAGCTCTCGCCAGACGACCTGGCGCGGAGGCTTGCCGGCCTGGGGCAGGGCGAGCGTCTGGTCGTCATGGGCCTCGACAGCGCCGCCATGGGGACGCTGATCTCAGATGGCACAGACCGCAGCGCGCTGCTGGTCGCAAGCGGAGGCCGACGCACGGCCGCGGCGCTCATCGACCGGCTTCTCGACGATCTCGCCGAGCTGGCGCTGGAGAGCTGGCCGCATTGGTACGGCCGTGATGCGTCGCCCACCCCGGTCGTCGCCGATCCGTGGCTGAAGGCGGCCGCCAAGCGCGCCAGGCTCGGCCTGACGCCGCGCTTCCGCAAGATGGGGCGCGACCTCGAACTCCGCCGCCTGTCCCGGTTGATCGACCCCGCCGGCGTCATTTTGGTCTGGGAGGTCGATCCGGTGGCGGCGACGCGGGCGCGTCCGGCCATTGAGGCGCTGGAATGGTGCGTGCGGCACGGGGCCACGGTGGTGCCGGTGCTCGCCGCGGAGCCATCCGACGCCGCGCCCTACGACCGGATCCTCTACGGCGCCCATCAGCTCGCACGGAGGGAACGTGCGGCGGCCGAGCGCTTCATCGCGCCGGCCGGAGCACACCACGCGAGCGCCATCGAGCGGCACGTCGCGGAGGCACTGGCGCAGGACGCAGACCTCAGGGGCCTGTTCGTCTGCAATGCCCCTGTGCCCGTGGGGGCCTGGGGCGCACGACCCCGCGTCGACCTGCTCTGCCGCAAGCACCGCATCGTCGTCGAACTCGACGGCCCCGAGCACCGGGTCGAGCCCAAGTTCGGCAACGATCGTCACCGGGACTACGAGCTCCTCACGGCGGGCTACCTCGTGCTGCGCTTGACCAACGATCAGGTCGCGACCGACCTTCCCCTCGCGATCGAGAAGATTCGAGCCGTCGTCCGCCTGCGACGCGGTGCGCAGGAAGGGCGAACCGATGCGTGAGATGCCGACGCCGAAGCAGGCGCTGATCCTGTGGTGCCTCCTCGGCCGCTGTGGAAGCGCGCTGCAGAGCACACTCGCGCCGCGCATCGACAAAGCGGACCGGGAGGCCCTGATCGCGGGGCGCTACCTCGAGGCAGAGCGGCAGGGGCGCTCCCTGCGCCTGACCGTCACGGACAAGGGCTGGAACTGGGCGGGCGAGCACATGCGCGAGCCCCTGCCGCCAACCTTCCGGGTGCTGCAGGACTGGCTGGAGCGCATTCATGTCGATCTCGCCAGAACGGGTCGGCCCCTCGCCGACCTCGTCGGGAGCGCCCCCGACGAGCCGGCACCGGCGGCGCCTGCCCCACGTGCGAGTAGATCGACGGCCGAGGGGCCGAAGAAACGCGGACCCAAGCAGCTCGGACCCAAGCAGCTCCGGGCGCGCATCGACGCCGCCTACCTCGCGCTGACGGGCGGGGCGCGGGCCAAGGCCGTGCGCCTGAGTGCCCTGCGCGCCCATCTCGAGGACCTCGACCGCGCGACCGTCGATGCGGGCCTCGCGGCCATCCTGCGCAACGATCGGACGGCGCGGCTGAGCCAGTTCAGCGACCCCAAATCGCTGGATGCCGCCGAGCGCGAGGCGGCGTTCAGCCCGGCCGGCGAGCCGTTCCACATCCTCTGGATTCAATCATGATCGATGCCCTCGACGCCCTGCGCGCGATCAATTTCGACTGGGTGCGGACGCTCGACAGCATCTGGATCGATACGGCGCCGACCGGCGGCCCGAACGAGCGGCTCGTCCCGGAGATCGTCGCCGACCTGCACGGCAAGGCGCGCCAGCCGGCCGACCGGGCGCTGGGCCGGGTGCTCGTCGGCCAATCCGGAATCGGCAAGACCCACCTCATCGGGCAGCTCCGGCGCGAGGCCTGGCGCACGGGCGCGTGGTTCGTGCCCCTCGACGTCCTCGGGCTGACGGATTTCTGGCGCAGCGCGGCCCTGAGCTTCGTGACCGCCCTGCTGCAGACGATGCCGGACGGGCGGCGGCAGTCGGATGCCGTGCTCGCCGGCGTGGCACGCCGCTTCCGTGTCGAGGCGCAGGTCGAGGCCGCATTCAACACGCCGAACATGGATGCCCGCCGGATCGTCGACGTGCTGGTCCGGGCGCTGATGAGCGTCGATCCCGGTCGGGCGCTCAAGCACCTCGATGTCTTCCGCGCCTTGTGTCTCCTGCGGTCGCAGGATCTCGCCGTCGTCGGCCTCGCGCATGCCTGGCTGCAGGGCTACGATGCCGACCCGGCGGAGCGGGCGGCCCTGGGCTTCAAGACGCCGCCGCCGGCTCCCGTCGAGCTCGTGCGCGGCATGTGCTGGATCATGGCGCTGAGTGGGCCGACGCTCATCGCCGTCGACCAGATCGACGGGGTGATCGAGACCGGCCGTCTCGCGGCCGAGGATGGGATCGACGCGGAGGCGGGCTTGGCCGAGGTGCTCGCCGCGGGGCTCCTGGAGGTCCACATCGTCTGCGACCGCAGCATGACGGTGATGACCTGCCTCCAGGAATCCTGGGAGCGGCTGGAGGTACGCGGCCTGAAGCCCATGCGGGAGCGTTTCGCGGAGGCGACGGGGCTCGTGGGCATGAACGAGCGGGCTGCCGCCGCCGCTCTCGTGGCCGGTCGTCTCGAGCCGGCCTACGCGGAGGCCGGCTACGTGCCCCCGTTCCCGACCTGGCCGTTCAGCGAGCGCGCCCTCGCCGCCGCGGCGGCGGCCGGCATGATGCCCCGCACGCTGCTGATGCGCTGCGACGCCTTCCGACGCCGCTGCCTCGCGGAGGGCGCCGTCTCGGTCTGCGACAGTCTCGGAACGGCCGGTCCACCTCCGGAAGCCCCATCCGAGGAGGCCGGATTCGATCTCGCCGCCGCGTGCCGGGAGGCCGACATTGCGGGCATCCGCAGCGATGAGGATACCTGGCTCGGCCAGCTGCTGCGCGACACCTTCGACCTCTACGCCCTGGAAGACGATCCGGACGACACCCTCGACGTCGCCAGCAAAGGCGAGCCCGACCAGCGGATCCCGCCCCTGCACGGACGGCTGATCTACATCCACCGGGATGAGAACGACCGGGAGCGGCACGTCTGTTATCGGGCCCTCCAGCACCAGAACGCGATCGCGTTCCAGGCCCGTCTGCGGGCGGCGCTCACGGCCTCCGGCATCTCGGCGCGAATCCCCGACCGGGAATTGCTGCTGATCCGCCGCGGGCCCATGCCCGGCGGGGCCAAGACGAAGCAGCTCGTCGACGCGTTCACGGCAGCCGGGGGCCTGGCGATCGACCCCTCGGACGCGGATCTGCGCGTCTTCGTCGCCCTGCGCGACCTCCACGCGCGGGCGCTGGAGGCGGGCGCGTCCGATCGGTTCGAGCGCTGGATCCGCGCCGCGCAGCCGCTCGTGAACACCGCGTTCTTCCGGGATGCGGGCCTCGCCCATGCGGCGAAGGCCGCTTCAGCTCCGGGACAAGCTCAAGCCGCCGGCGAGGGCGCCGCTGTCGCGAACGCACCCGCTGCGCCCCCGGCGGCTCACGCCCCGGCGGGACGGGGAGTTCGGCCGGATCGGCCCAATCCCGGACCGTCGGCGCCGGGTGCCGAAGCGGATGCGATATCGGTCGGGCACCGGCTCACGCCCGATGCGCCCGGCGTGAGCCTGCCGCTGCGCCTTCTGCCCCGGCATACCGCGATCATCGCGGGCTCCGGCTCCGGCAAGACCGTGCTCCTGCGCCGCCTCGTGGAGGAGGCCGCGCTCGCGGGGCTTCCGGCCATCGTCATCGACCCCAACAACGATCTCTCGCGCCTTGGCGATCGCTGGCCCGAGCGGCCGCAGGGGTTCTCGCCGGACGACGATCGCAAGGCGGCGCTCTACGCCGAGCGGGTCGAGGTGGTGGTGTGGACGCCGGGCGTGCATGCCGGCAACCCGCTGTTCCTCTCCGTCCTGCCCGACTTCGCGGACCTGGGCGAGGATCGGGATGAGCGCCAACAGGCGATCGAGATGGCGGCCGAGACTCTGGGGCCTCTGGCCGGGGCCAAGACCAATCTCCAGCGCGGCGTGCTGGCGGATTCGCTGCGCCGCTTCGCGGAGCGCGGCGGCGGCAACCTCGCGGCCTTCATGGCCCTGCTCGCGGATTTACCCGACGGCATCAGCCAGATCGGCAACGCCGCCAAGCTCGGGCTCGGCATGGCGGACCAGCTCCACGCCGCCGTGGCGACGAACCCGCTCCTGAAGGTGGAGGGCACGGTGCTCGACCCGCGGCACCTGTTCTTCGGGCGCGACCCGGCGCGCACCCGCATCTCGGTGATCAACCTGTCGGGTCTCGCATCGGACGCGGCCCGCGAGGATTTCGTGAACCGGCTCCAGATGACGCTATTCGGCTGGATCAAGAAGAACCCGTCCCCGCGCGGCATGCTCTACGTCGTCGACGAGGCGCAGACGTTCCTGCCGGCCCAGAGGGCGTCGCCGAGTCTCGGAAGCGGCATCAAGCTCGTGGCCCAGGGCCGCAAGTATGGGCTCGGGATGATCGTGGCGACGCAGGTGCCGCGCGGCATCCACAACCAAGTCGTCTCAAACTGCACCACGCAGTTCTTCGGGCGACAGAGCGCGCCCGCGACGATCGCGGCCGCCCAGGAGATCCTGGCGGCGAACGGAGGCGCGGCCGCCGACATCGGCAAGCTGGGGGCCGGGGAGTTCTACTTCGCCACCGAGGGCTCTGGACGGCCGGCCAAGCTGCGCACACCCCTCTGCCTGTCCTACCATCCGGCCAACCCGCCGACGCCGGAGGAGGTCATCCGTCAGGCCAAGCGCTCGATCGAGGCGGGCACCCGGGCGCGCGCCTCCTGACGCCACAGGTCCCGAGCCGGCGTAGCTGCGACCGGGCTCGCCGAGAGGAAGGTTCACGATGACGGCGAGGTCCGATCTGCCGGGAGGTGCGTCCTGCGACCTGCGCCTGCTGCACGCCACGACGATCGCGGGCGGCCAGGTCACCATCGACATCCAGGGTGAGCGTGTGGCCGCGCTCCACGCCCCAGACCGACCCCTGCCGCCCGCAGGCCGGGAGATCGATCTTGGCGGCGCTCTGGTGCTGCCCGGCCTGTCGGACAGCCATGTGCATCTTGACAAGTGCATGCTCGGCCTGGACTGGCGGCCGCACCGGGCCCAGGGATCCGTCCGCGCGATCATCGAGGACGAGAAGGCCGTCCGCCGGGCCCGCCGGATCCCGCTGGCGAGTCAGGGCGCCGAGGCGCTCCTCGAACGCATGCTCCGCGGCGGCACCACCAGCTTGCGGACCCATGTCGACATCGACGACGTGACCCGGCTGGACCACCTCGCGCAGATCCTCGACCTGCGCGCGCGCTGGTCCGATCGCATGCAGATCCAGATCGTCGCGTTTCCGCAGAGCGGGATCCTCCGCTGCGCCCCGGTCGCCGGCTACCTGGACGAAGCCCTGCGGATGGGGGCCGACCTCGTCGGCGGCCTCGATCCCGTCGGCATCGACGGGGACCGGGACGGGCCGCTCGACACCGTCTTCGGACTGGCCGAGCGTCACGGCCGCGGCATCGACATCCATCTCCACGACGGCGGCGAGGCCGGCCTCGACGAGATCGACGCGATCGTCGCGCGCACGAAGGCCTCCGGGCTCGGCGGCCAGGTCACCATCAGCCACGCCTTCGCCCTGGCGGATGCCGACGACCTGCGGCTCGGCAGGATCGCGGAGGCGCTGCGCGAAGCCGGCATCACCCTGGTGAGCAGCGTGCCCGGCACACGCAGGTGCCCGCCGATCCCGCGCCTGCGGGACCTCGGCGTCGCGGTCTGCTTCGGCACCGACAACGTACGCGACTGCTGGAACCCGTCCACGGTCACCGGCATGATCGACCGCGTCCTGCTCGCCGCGTACCGGTTCGATCTCAGGAGCGACGCGGACCTCACGGCTCTGCTCGATCCGGTCACCGCCGTGCCGGCGCGGGTGGCCGGGCTTGGCCCGGGGACGGTGGCCTCCGGCGTGCGGGCCGACCTCGTCGCGTTCGACGCCGCCTGCGCGCCGCAGATCATCGTCGAGCGCCAGGAACCGGTTCTGATTTTGGCGAAGGGGGTGGTCGCCATCGACCGCCGTGGCCCGGTCGCCGGAACGACGCCGTCGCCGGCTTGACGGCGGGGGCGCCGCAGGCACGGTGTCGCCCATCAAGACCGCCGAGCCCTTCGCTACGTCCTCGCCGCCGTGCGCGCGGGTTCGGTCCGGTCCGCCGCCGAGATCCTGAACGCCGCCGCCTCGGCGGCGAGCCGGCAGGGCGACGGAGGAGACGGACCGCAGGCTTCCTCTCCGCGGCTCCGACGTCCTAACCTCCTTGCGTCCTAACCTCCTTGTAGGGCTGGATCCTCCCGCACCCGCCTGCCGCCGTCGATGCGCTCGACCGTAACGCCCTCCGCCGACGAAGGAGTTCGGACCATGCCGACGCAAACCATCCTGGCCGCCACGACCGCCCTGGCCCTCGGGCAGGGCACGGCGCAACCGATTCCCTCAGTCTCGGCCACGACGACCTACCATCGGGTCGAGATCGACGGCGTCGGCATCTTCTACCGTTAGGCCGGGCCACGCGACGCGCCCACGGTCCTGTTGCTGCACGGCTATCCGTCGTCGTCCCGGCAGTGGGACCCGCTGCTGCCGCTCCTCGCCGACCGCTACCATCTGATCGCCCCGGACTACCCGGGCTTCGGACAGAGCGACGCGCCGTCGCCGGCCCGGTACACCTACACCTTCGACACTCTCGCCAAGACCATGGAAGGCTTGGTCGCCCGGCTCGGCATAGAGCGGTACACGCTGTTCCTGCAGGATTACGGCGGGCCGGTCGGCTTCCGCATGGCGCTGGCTCATCCCGAACGGGTCGACGCGCTCATCGTTCAGAACGCCAACGCCTATGCGGAGGGCCTCGGTGCCAAGTGGCAGGGCATCGCCCGGTACTGGGCTGATCCCGCCGCTCATCCCGAGCAGGTCGACGCGTTCACGTCGCTCGAAGGGGCCAAGCAGCGCCACCTCGGCACCAGTCCCAACCCCGAGCGCTACAACCCGGACACCTGGGCCGACGAGTACGCCATCCTGGCGAGGCCGGGCGAGCGGGAGATCCAGGCGGCGCTGCTCGCCGACTACCGCACGAACGTCGCGTCCTACCCGGCCTGGCAGGCCTGGATGCGGGAGCATCGGCTGCCGATGCTCGTGCTGTGGGGCCGCTACGACCCATCCTTCATCGTGCCGGGCGCCGAGGCCTACCTGCGCGACGTGCCGAAGGCGGAACTGCACATCCTCGATGCCGGGCACTTCGCGCTGGACGAGGCGACGGACGAGATCGCCCGGCTCACCCGCGACTTCCTCGGCCGCGTCGAGACAACGCCTCTCCCGTCGTCGGCCCCACGTTGAGAGGAGGGCTCACGTCGAGAGGAGGGCCCACGCTGGACGTGGGCCATCTTCGGGCGCCCCGAAGCGATGCCCGCGTCGGCAAGGCCACCGAGCTATCGACGATCAGCGTCTGACAAAGGCGAGAATGTCGGCATTGATGATATCCGCATGCACCGTCAGCATGCCGTGCGGGTATCCGGGATATGTCTTCAGTGTTCCGTTCTTCAGGAGCGTGATCGACTTCAGCGCCGCGTCGGCGATCGGCACGATCTGGTCGTCCTCGCCATGGAGCACCAAGGTCGGTACGGTGATCGCCCTGAGATCTTCGGTCTGATCGGTCTCCGAGAAGGCCTTGATACCCTCATAATGGGCTTTGGCGCTGCCCATCATCCCCTGCCGCCACCAGTTCTGGATGACACCCGGAAGGATTTTCGCCCCGTCGCGGTTGAAGCCGTAAAACGGACCGGCCGGGACATCGAGGAAGAATTGGGCGCGGTTCTCGGCGAGCGCCCTGCGGAATCCGTCGAACACGTCGCGGGGCAACCCCTCCGGATTGGCCTCGGTCCTGAGCATCAGTGGTGGGACGGCGCTTACCAGGACCGCCTTGGCGACCCGCTCCTGCGGCTGGCCGAACCTGGCGACATAGCGGGCGACCTCGCCGCCGCCCGTGGAATGGCCGATATGGATGGCGTTCCGGAGATCGAGATGCTCCACCACGGCGGCGGCATCGGCCGCGTAGTGGTCCATGTCATGGCCGTCCGAGACTTGCGCCGAGCGGCCGTGACCGCGGCGGTCATGGGCCACGACGCGATAGCCGTTCCCCACGAAGAACAGCATCTGCGCGTCCCAATCGTCCGACGAGAGCGGCCAGCCGTGATGGAACATGATCGGCTGGGCATCCTTCGGACCCCAATCCTTGTAGGCGATTTCGGTGCCGTCCCGGGTCGTAACCGTGGCCATGGTGTTCCCCGTACCTGATCCAATTCCGTTCCGGCCGTTCCGCCGGACGGCCGAGCACGGTTCCTAGGGCGCCGCGCCCACGCCCGCTTGTACGAAAGCATCGCGCTTGTGCCGTCACGGCGCCGAACAGACCCGCGTCCCGACGGGCCGCGCGGGTTCGTGCCGAGCGTTGTCCCGGACGGCAGCGATGCCGAGCCGATCGGCCTCGGGCAAGCCCGGCGGCGCGCCCCTAACGTGACAGCGGGCGGGACCCGAGCACGGTGGTCAGGCAGCGCTCGAACTGGTCCGCCTCGAAAGGCTTGGCGTAATACGCGAAGGCTCCGAGCGCGAGCGCCCGCTCGCGGGTCGCCTCGCTCGGATAGGCCGTCATCACCATGACGGGAAGATGCGGCCGCTGGCCCGCCAGGATCCGGAGGAGATCGAGGCCGCTCAAGCCCGGCATCTGCACATCCGTCACCACGAACGCGATGTTGGCCTCGTCGAGGGTGGCGAGCAGCGGCTCCACGCCGTCGAACACGAGGGCCTCGTATCCCAGCGCGCGCGTCAGACGATCGAGGGCGGAGCGGATCGAGGGATCGTCGTCCACGATGGAGACGACGGGACTGCGCACGGAACGTTCAGCCATGGGCGAGCGGCAGCATGAAGTGGAAGGCGGCGCCCCCCGTCGGGGCGGCATCGACCCAGATGTCGCCCCCATGCGCGTCGATCAGGTTCCGGCAGATGGCCAGACCCATCCCCATGCCACCAACCTTGGTGGAGTGGAACGGTTCGAAGATCCGCGCACGCCGTTCGGGCTCGATGCCGGGACCCGTATCGACCACCTCGACCACCACGGAGGCGGCAACCCGGCGGATCGCGATGGTGATGTCCTTCCGGCCCGGGGCGTCCGCCATGGCCTGGGCCGCGTTGACCAGCAGGTTGACGAAGATCTGCTGGATCTGGATCAGATCCGCCGGGACGGGCGGGATCGCCTCCTCGGCGGCGAGATGGATCGTGGCGCCGTGGCTGCGGATCTCGCGCTCGACCAGGAGGTTCGCGTCCCGCGCGGCCTGGACCAGGTCGATCGGGGCGACGATCCGCGGCGCGTTGCTGAGATACGAGCGCGTCCGCGCCACGACATCGCGGGCGCGCGTCGCCTCGGCCACCACGTCGTCGAGGGCGAGGGAGGCCTCGACCACGTCGGGCTCGGAGCGGCGCAGCCAGCGCAGGGCCGCCTGGGCGTTGGCGACGATGGCTGCCAGGGGCGAGTTGACCTCGTGGGCGATGGAGGCGCTGAGCGCCCCGACCGTGGTGATCCGCGAGGTCCTGGCGAGTTCCGTGTCGGCCGCCGCGAGATGGGCCTGGGCGCGCTTGAACGCCGTGACGTCCAGCGACGTGACGATCACGTCGGCGAACGCCGCGCGCTCCTGCGGCAGCGTCGCCGTGAACAGCACGTCGCGTTCGCGCCCATCGGCGCCCAGGATGTGGGCTTCCGAGCGGAAAAAGCGGTCGCCCCGGCCGAATGCGACGAGCCACTGCACGAAGGTCTGGTCGGTGTCGGGCAGCAGGCGATCCAGGGAGCCGAGATAGGCGTCCTTGGCGGCCGCGCCGGTCTCCTCGAGGGTGAAGGCGTTCACATCCGTGATGATGACCTTCGCCCGCAGGGCACGGAGCTCATCGGGGTGACTGGCGAAATGGCACTCGATGTCGACGATTCCGTCCCGGCGCAGGGCCGCGACGGCGTCGGCCACGGCGGTCCAATCCTCGCGCCAGATCGAGATGCCCGAGCGCTCGTAGATGGCCTCGAAGGCACGGTCGGCGCTCCGCCGGCCTCGCCGCAGCGCCATGAGATGGGCCGCGGTGGCGGCCGCGGCGAGAAGCGCCAGGATCCCGCACAGGATCGGCAGGACGCCGCTCGACGACGCGCCCGTCGAGCCCGCCAGGAAGGCCAGGGCGATCGGGATGCCAACCGACAGCCCCGCTGCGCCGAGGTCTCCCGCGCCGATGTGCGCGGGGCGGGATGGCTGTGCCCGCATCCAGGCCGGCAGGTCGTCATTGCCCGTGACCTGGTGGTGGGACGTCTGCGCCAGGCTCGGCCAGCGCGAGAAGACCTGCCGCATGCCACTCATCCAACCGGGTCCACCAGCTTAGGGAGATTGCACCAGCCCGTCTCCGATACGCCTGTATAATGGCGCAATTCGACCGTGGATTGCATGTTGCCGCTATGGACTTGTATCGGCACGGCATCATCAAGTTTCCGAACGCAGGTTTGCTCGCTTCGTCCCACGCGCGGGGTTGGACGGGCGTCGCAGCCGAGTTCCGCTCCCATCCGTCCGGAGACCTTCCGGCGATCGTGCCGACCCAGATGGAGATCACTCTGGCGACGCGGCGCAGTCCCGGTGCCCGGGTGAGCCGGAAGGGCGCGGGCGTGCGCCAGCAGACGCCCGTCGAGGCGGGGACGATCTGGCTGTGCCCGGTGGGTGTCGGTGAAGACGACATCAACATCTCGGCGCCACTCACCGAGATCCTGCACATCTACCTGCCGGTCGATCGCTTCAAAGCCCTGGCCGACCTGTACGGCGATGCCCGCATCCGGGCCGATACGGTGCGCTACCTCGCGGACGTCCAGGATCCGCTGATCCGCCAGATCGCCCTGTCGATCCTCGGCGAACTCGTGGCGGAGAGTTCGGCGGGCCGGATGATGGTGGAGACCGCCGCGCTGACCCTCACCGCGCGGATCGCCCAGGCCTACGGGCACGATCGCCCGGACGCGGCCGCTGCAACCTCGGAGGAGGGCGCCTGTCCCGACCGGATTCAGCGCGCGATCGCCTTCATTCGCGACAATCTCGAGCGCGATCTCTCGATCAACGAGCTCGCCGCCGTCGCGTGCCTGAGCCCGTTTCACTTCGCCCGGATGTTCAAGCGCGTGACGGGACAGACGCCCTACGGCTACGTCAGCGGGGAGCGATTGGCGTGTGCCTGCCGGCTCCTGGCCGACCGCAAGACCCCGATCCTCGACGTCGCGCTGCGCTCCGGGTTCTCGAGCCAGGCCGCCTTCGGAACGGCGTTCAAGCGCGTCAAAGGTCACACGCCGTCCGAATATCGGAGGCTCTTCAGCTAGGTGTCGGATTTCGAAAAGCAAGATCGAAGAAAAGTCCCGCAATATCGATGAGTACTTTACAGTTTAAATAAAGATAGTGTTTTTCCTGCAGAAACAGGAGAGACTACGATGCTCGATACATCTCCCTCGCGCCCTGATCGATCGGAGACGCGCCTCGGCTCGTCCGCACTGCGCGCCTGGGAGCGGGCAATCACGCCGTCCCATTGTCCACCTCGGCGGCCCCGGGACTGGCCCGCGACGTGGTCGGACGGGGCCGACATCCTGGCCCACAGAGTGGAGGCATCGGATGTCCCCTCTTCCATCGCGCGTTGCGACGCCCTGCTCGTGCAGGTCTTGCCGACGGATCGGCCGGCCGCGGAGCGTGAACGGCCACAACCCGGGGACGTTCTACTCGTGGATCTGCGGCAACCCCACGCGATCGCTGTCCTGCCAGGAGCCGTTCATATCGCCCTCCACAGCACGCTGCTCGGGGAGATTGCCGCATGCTTTCGCTCCAGCCGGGCCAACCCCCTCGACGCGCTGACGGAGGCCTGCGGCCGGCGCCTGACCGATGCCACGATCCGCGATCTGGCACTGCGCGCCTGCGCGACGGTCGATCGAACGGATCGCGGGGCGACGGTGTTCCGCAACCAACTCGGCCGGGCGCTGGCGGCGCACCTGCTTTCAACCTACGCGGCCTTCGTAGACGCGGCGGAGCCGGCACGCGGCGGTCTCGCGCCCTGGCAACTCAAACGCGCTCAGGATCGGATGCGCGATGCGCTCGCCCGATCGCTCAGCCTGCCGTCGGTCGCGGCGGCCTGCGGCCTGTCACCCAGCCATTTCGCCCGCGCCTTCCGCTGCTCCACGGGAGTCTCGCCCCATGCCTGGCTCGTGCGGCAACGCCTCGCCCGCGCCAAGGACCTGATGCGCGCGCAAGACCTGTCGTTGGCCGACATCGCCCTGGCCTGCGGCTTCGCCGATCAGAGTCATTTCACCCGCGTCTTCGCCCGTGAGGAGGCCATGAGCCCGGGCCGCTGGCGCCGGTCGATCGAACGGGACTCGGCCGCGTGCTGAGCCGCTCCGGTCCGCCCGCCCGCCGCGACGCCGCCGTCAGGTCGCGTGCTCGGCCGACGGGAGCACCGTGGCGACTCCCCCGAGGAGCGTCTGGATCTTGGCCTGGATGATGTCCTTGATGTTCCCGTCCGGCGGAAGGCGATAGATAAATTCCCGCACGCCGAGGTAGAATATCGAGGAATGGATGGACCAGACGATCTCGATCTCGATGTTCGATGCCGGCACATCCCTGATCGACGGCCGATCGAAGTGGGTCCGCAATTCCTCGACCACGCTCTCGAACACGCGGTCGCGCAGGAAATTCAGATAGCGGGCGTTGAAATCCAGGTTCTTCAAGCCCGCGAACATGAAGAGCCGGACCCACTCCGGCGTCAGGATGACGTTGGCGTAACTGATGTAGAACTTCGTCAGCCGCGTCTCCAAGGGGACGCTTCGATCCTTGATCGTCTCCTCCCAGAACGGGTCCCAGCGCCCCACGAAGACGTCCTGGTAGACGCGCTCGATCAGAGCCTCCTTGCTCGGGAAATAGCGGTAGAGCAGCGGCTGCGTGATCCCCAGGATCGTGGCGAGTTCGCGCGTCTGACCTTCGAAGCCGCGCTCGGCGAAGAACGCGACGGCTGCCGCGGCGATGCTCTTCTCACGGTCGATGGGCGAAAGCCGCCTGCGCGACCCGGTTTGCCCCCGCTCGGCTGGGTTCTGGGGGGGGCGGGAGGCGGTGAGCGGACCAGCAGGGCCGGATTTCGGCTTGGGCGAACGGGCCATGAGCCCTCGATACCATAGGGGCCGGAATGATCAAACGATAAACGAGGCGGATCCGTCCTCGCCGCTGTCAGAGCCTCCGCCGCGCACAATCAAAGTCAGCGAACCGCCACATTCTTTATCGAACGATAAACAACGTTGACAGGCAGCCGAGGCTGTCTCATTATTGATCAAGCGATAATCAGCGACCGGGATTGGACGCGCCGCGCCGAGGGCCGGGCGGATCACCCAATCAGGGGAGGGGGCGTTATGGGAACGACCGGGAACGGGCGTCGCGGGAGGCGGCCCAACGCTGTCGTGATCGGCGGCTCCATGGCGGGTCTCTTCTCAGCCCTGCTCCTGCAGCGGGCCGGCTGGGAGGTCGACGTCTTCGAGCGCGCTGGCAGCGAGCTGTCCGGGCGCGGCGCCGGCATCGTCACCCACGCCGAGCTGTTCAGCATCCTCCAGGTCGCCGGGATCGATCGGCAGGCCGCCGAAGTCGGCGTGTCGGTGGTCGGGCGGCGGGTGCTGGCGCGGGACGGCTCGATCGTCGGCGCGCTGGCGCTTCCCCAGGTCTTGACCTCCTGGGGACATCTCTACGGGCTGCTCCGCGATGCGCTCCCCGCCGCGCGCTACCATCACGGCTGCACCCTCGCGCGGGTCGAGGAGGGCGTCAGGACCGTCACGGCCCATTTCGAGGACGGCTCCTCGGTCTCGGGGGACCTGCTGATCGGAGCGGACGGGATCTTCTCCGCGGTGCGCGCGCAGTTCTCACCGGAGATTGTCCCGAGCTACGTCGGCTACATCGCCTGGCGCGGCCTCGTGGATGAGGCCGCTGTGTCGCCAGAGACGCGTGAGGCGCTCCTCGACCACTTCGCCTTCGCGTTGCCGGACGGCGAGCAGATGCTGGGCTATCCGGTGGCGGGCGCCGACAATGCGATGGCGCGCGGCCGCCGCCGCTACAACTTCGTCTGGTATCGCCCGGCCGCGGCGGACACCGTCTTGCGCGACCTGCTGACCGATCGCGACGGCGTCGCCCATCCGCTGTCGATACCGCCGGGCCGGATCCGCCCCGAGATCGTCGCGGCGATGCGCTCGGACGCGCGCCGGCTCCTGGCGCCGCAATTCGCCGAGGTCGTCGAGAAGGCCGAGCAACCGTTCATCCAGGCGATCCAAGACCTCGAAACACGCCGGATGCGGCTCGGCCGGCGGGTCGTCATCCTGGGCGATGCCGCCTTCGTCGCCCGGCCGCATGTGGGCATGGGCGTCACCAAGGCCGCCTCGGATGCGCAGAGCCTTGTGGATGCGCTGGCGGCGCATCCGGATGACCGCGACGCGGCGCTGGCGGCCTTCGAGGCGAGCCGCCTCCGCTACGGCGCCGCCGTGATCCTCCGGGCCCGGGAACTCGGCGCCTACATGCAGGCCCAGATCCTCACCCCGGAGGAGCGCGCCATGGCCGAGCGCCATCGCCGGCCGGAGGCCGTGATGGCCGAGACCGCCGTCGCCACCGGCATCGCGGCTTGATCCGAGGCTTCCGCAGAGGAGGACGCAGTGAACAGCGCACGCATCTCAAGCCACCCCACCTTCCGTCGGCTGTGCTTCGAGCGGAACTGCCTCGGCATCTCCCTGGCGGTGGTGATGGCGACAGCCTACTTCGCCTACATCCTCACGATCGCCTTCCGGCCCGACCTCCTCGGCACACCCATCCGGGACGAAGACGGCACGATCCTGACCTGGGGGCTTGTCGTCGGGGTGGCGCTCCTCGGTCTGGGGTTCGTGCTCACGCTCATCTACGTGCTCGTGGCCAACACGCGCCTCGACGGCCTCAGCCGGCGCCTGCGGGAGGATCTCCGATGACCGGCGCGCGCTTCCTGCCCGCCGCGGCGGCGATCCTTCTCGCCGACGTCGCCCACGCGGACGCCTTGGCGGGGCCAGTGACACGCCAGCCGCTGAATTCGATGGCGATCGCGATGTTCCTCGCCTTCGTCGCGATCAGCCTCGCGATCACCGTCCGGGCTGCACGCAGCGGGACCAAGACGGCGAGCGACTATTACGCGGCCGGCGGTGGGCTGAGCGGTTTCCAGAACGGGTTGGCCATCGCGGGCGACTACACCTCCGCGGCTACCTTCCTGGGTGTGACGGCGCTGATCTACACGTCGGGCTATGACGGGATGATCTACGCGGTCGGCTTCCTCGTCGGCTTTCCGATGATCCTGTTCCTGATCGCCGAGCCGCTGCGCAATCTCGGTCGCTTCACATTCGCCGACGTGGCGGCCTACAGGCTGTCTGAAGTTCCGGTGCGCCTCGTGGCAGGCGTGAATACCCTCGTCATCGTGCTGTTCTACCTGATCGCCCAGATGGTCGGGGCCGGCAAGCTGATCGAGCTGCTCTTCGGGCTGCCCTACATCGCCGCGGTGGTGCTCGTCGGCGTGCTGATGATGGCCTACGTCGTGTTCGGCGGCATGCGCGCGACGACCTGGGTCCAGATCATCAAGGCGGTCCTGCTGCTTTCGGGATCCGTCCTGATGTCGACGCTGATCCTGGCCCGCTTCGGTTTCAGCCTGGAGGCGCTGTTCGCCCGCGCGGTGGCCCTTCATCCGAAGAAGCTGGCCATCATGGCGCCGGGGGGGCTGGTCCGGGATCCGGTCTCGGCGATGTCGCTGGGGCTCGCGCTGATCTTCGGCACGGCCGGCCTGCCGCATATCCTGATGCGCTTCTTCACCGTGGCCGATGCCCGCCAGGCGCGGTTCTCGATCCTCGTCGCCACGGGGTTCATCACGGTCTTCTACACGCTGCTGTTCATCCTCGGCTTCGGCGCCATCGCGCTGGTGCGGGGCGATCCGGCTTACCTGGACGCGGCCGGCGGCGTCATCGGCGGCACCAACATGGTCGCCCTCCACCTGGCGGACAAGCTCGGCGGCTCCCTGCTGCTCGGGTTCATCTCGGCGGTGGCCTTCGCGACGATCCTGGCCGTGGTCTCGGGGCTGACGATCGCCGGGGCCTCGGCGGCAAGCCACGATCTCTACGCCCGCGCCCTGCGCCGGGGCCGCGCCACCGAGCAACGGGAGGTTCAGGTGTCGAAGGCCGCCGCGGTCGCCATCAGCCTGGTCGCGATGGGGCTCGGCATCCTCTTCGAGAATCAGAACATCGCCTTCCTGGTCGGGCTCGTATTCGCCATCGCGGCGAGCGCGAACTTCCCCGTGATCCTCCTCTCCGTGGCGTGGCGGGACCTGACCACCCGCGGGGCGGTCACGGGGTCGCTTGCGGGCCTCGTCAGCTCTCTCGTTCTGGTCGCGCTGAGCCCCGGCGTCTGGACCGCGACGCTGAAGCTCGGCGCCGCCCCGTTCCCGTACGACAACCCCGCCCTGTTCTCGGTCCCGCTGGCCTTCCTGACCTCTTGGGCGGTGTCGCGGCTGGACCGGAGCGAGGCCGCCGCATCGGTCCGCGCGGCCTACGCCGCACAGCACGTGACGGCCCATACCGGCTTCGACCGGGCCGCCGCACCGGCCGCCCACTGAACCGACAAGGAGAACGGCCATGACGCAGCAGACGACGTGGAACTGGCCGACGCCCCCGGGCGACTGGCCGCAGGACCTGCGCGCGGATTTCGCCGCCGGTTCGGGGCGCGGACAGGTCGGGAGCCGCCTCGTCTCGGAGACGGACCGCGTCCGGGTGTGGGCGCTCAGCCTGAAGCCGGGCGAGCGGATCGGCTTCCACACCCATGTGCTCGACTACTTCTGGACTGCCGTCACCGGAGGGCGCGCCCGCTCACACTATCCGGACGGCCGGATCAACGAAGTCGCCTACGAGCCGGGTGACACCCAGCACCACACCTTTCCGGCCGGCGCGTTCATGATCCACGATCTCGAGAATATCGGTCCGACCGAACTCACCTTCACGACCGTCGAGTTCCTCGACAGCGCGAACGCGCCGCTTCCCCTGACGGGTTGATGACGTCCGCCCCGGCCGTCCGGCCACGCCGCGGCGACGCCGGACCCGACCGGAGGCCGTCGCCACGCACGAACCTTGCTGTGAACGCCGGCGCGGCACGGCATCATGAGAACCTCCTGGGTCGCTCCCCCGGGATCGGACACGTTTGGCCTTGCGAGTGACATGCCGGAAGCAACCGTTCACATCGTCGACGACGATCCGGCTGTGCGCAGCGCGCTGACGCGTCTGTGCAGGTCGGCCGGTCTCGCGGCGGTCGCCCATCGGGATCCGACCACGCTGCCGATCGCCCGGACGCGCGAAGCGTCGGAATGCATCCTGCTGGACGTGCGCCTCACCGAGCAGAACGGTCTGACGGTCCAGGAGACCTTGCGCGATGCCGGCTGCACCGTGCCGATCATCTTCCTCACCGGATACGGGACCATCCCCATGACCGTGCGGGCGATGCGCGGAGGAGCGGTCGAGTTCCTGACCAAGCCGGTCGGCGACGGCGTGCTGCTCGAGGCCATCCATCGCGCGCTGGAGATGGACGCCGCCGCCCTGCGGGCCGGCCGCCTTCAAGACGCGTTGTCCAGGCGCCTCGCAGCGCTGACGGCGCGGGAAGGCGATGTGCTGCGATGTGCGATCGGCGGCTTGATGAACAAGCAGATCGCCGCCGAACTCGGGATCACGGAGATCACCGCCAAGGTCCACAAGCGCCGCATGATGGAGAAGATGCAGGCCCGCTCGCTCGCGGACCTCGTGCTGATGGCGCATCACCTCGGGATCGAGGCGACGCGGCAGCGTTGACCAAACCGATCGGTCCCGGCCTTCGCCGAATCCTGCACGGTGAGATCGCCGGACGGGCCGTTCGTCCCTGCCGGTGCCGGCCTGAGCCTCATCGGTTTCGCCCGGAAAGCCCGGCAAGCTGGAGGGCTGTCGCGGCGGCGGCGAGCGACACGCCCAGGCCCGAGACCGCAAGCCAGCCGCCCGCCTGCCAAGCGGCGGTGGCCCCCGCCGAGCCGGCCGCGCCGCCGAGGAACATGGCGCCCATCAGGATCGTGTTGAGACGGCCCCGGGCCTCGGGCCGGAGGGCGAAGATCAGGTGCTGGTTCGAGACGAGGGCACTCTGCATGCCGAAGTCGAGCAGGATCACGCCGATCACGATTCCCGCGAGCGCGTTCCAGGCCCCCAGCACGAGCCAGGAGATCAAGGTCACCGCTGCGCCGATCGCCACCACCGCGTGAGGGCCGCGCCGGTCCGCTACGCGGCCCGCGATCGGGGCCGCGAAGATGCCGACCGCGCCGACGATTCCGAACAGGCCCGCCACGTCGGCGCCGAGGCCGAAGCGCGGTTCCTGCAGGCGGAAGGCCAGGATCGTCCAGAACACCGTGAAGGCGGCGAAGATCAGCGCCTGGGTCACGGCTGCGAGACGAAGCGCCGGCAGCTCGCGCCAGAGGTGCGTGAGCGAGCGCATCAGCGCACCGTAGGGCAGGGCCTGGGCGGGTCGGCTCACCGGTAGGCTGACTGCCATCAGCCCTCCGGCTCCCAGGGCCATCGGCACGCCCAGCCAGAACATCGCCCGCCAACCGCCGTGGGTCGCCACGAACCCGGCCAGCGTTCGGCTCAGCAGGATCCCGGTGAGGATCCCGGACAGGACCGTGCCCACGACGGCACCGCGGCGCTCGGGTTCGGCGAGGTGGGCGGCGAGCGGGACGATCTGCTGCGCGACGGTGGCGGACAGGCCGACGAGCAGCGAGGCCACGACGACCAGCGCGGCGTTGGGCGCCAAGGCTGTGAGCAAGAGCGCGACGGCGAGCACCACGAACTGACCGACGATGAGTGCGCGGCGTTCGACGAGGTCGCCCAGCGGGACCAGCAGGAAAAGACCCAACGCGTAGCCGAACTGCGTCGCTGTGGGCACCAGCCCGGTGAGGCCGCCGGGCAGATCCGCCTCCATGATGCTCAGCATCGGCTGATTGTAGTAGATGTTGGCGACCGCGATGCCGGCTGCGCCGGCCATCGCGAACATGAGCCCGCGCCGGAGGAGAGCGGGCTCCCGGGTCTCCAGAGACTCCTGCGTGATCATCGCCATCTCCCATCAAGCCGGGCGCGGGCGCCACCGGGAGGCGGCAGCACGAGCGCACCGGCGGAACGCGTTACCGGGTGCTCAGGCCAAGTCTGGGTCGAGGAAGCGGTGGATCGCCTGGACCACGACAGATCCTTCCCCGACCCCGGACGCGACGCGCTTGACCGAGCCCGCGCGGACGTCCCCGACCGCGTAGATGCCGGGTGTCGTGGTGGCGAAGGGCGACGACAGAGCCTGCCCGGCGGCGTCCCGACCGGTCGATACGAAGCCGCCTGTGTCGAGCGGCAGGCAGCCGCACAACCATGCGGTGTTGGGCGCGGCGCCGATCATCACGAACAGAGCGCCGAGCGCGTGTGCCTGGACGTCACCGGTCTTGGTGTCGCGCCACGAGACACGACGCAGGAACGCGTCGCCGTCGAGGGCGGCCACCTCCGTGAACGGATGCACGGTGATCTTCGGCGACGTGCTGATCCGCCGGACGAGATAGTCCGACATCGTCGCCCGCAAGCCGGGTCCGCGCACCAGGATATGGACGTGGGCGGCGGTGGCGGACAAAAACATCGCCGCCTGCCCGGCGGAGTTGCCGCCGCCGACGACCGCGACCGCCTGCTGCTCGCACAACTGCGCCTCCGTCCCGGTCGCCGCGTAATAGATGCCCTGTCCCTCGAACCTCGCGTAATCCGGCAGGTCGAGCTTGCGGTAGCGCGCCCCCGTCGCGACGACGACCGCCTGGGCACGGACGGACCGCCCGTCCTCCAGGACGATGCTGTAGGGGCGATCCGTGCAGTCGAGACGGCAGGCCGCGCGGGAGATCGCGAGATGGGCGCCGAACTTCTGCGCCTGGATCTGGGCCCGTCCGGCCAGCGCCTGCCCCGAGATGCCGGTCGGGAAGCCCAGGTAATTCTCGATCTTGGAGGATGTGCCGGCCTGCCCCCCGGGGGCCTCCTCCTCGATCACGATGGTCGAGAGGCCTTCCGAGGCCGCGTACACTGCGGCGGCCAAGCCGGCCGGCCCGGCACCCACGACCGCGACGTCGAAGATCCGGCCGTCGTCGAGGGGTTCGGTGAGGCCGATCCGGTCGGCCAGTTCCCAGGTGGAGGGATTCCGCAGAACGAGTGGGCCTGGCGCGACGACCGACGGGAGATCGGACTGCGTGAGTCCGAAGCGTCGCATCATCTCCGCCGCGTCGGCGTCGAGGTCGGTGGCGACGGTCCGATGCGGATAGGCGTTGCGCGTCATGAAGCGCTGGAGGCGCAACGTTTCCGCGCAGTGGCTCGGTCCGATCAGCACCACGCCGCCGTGCTGGTGCCGCACGAAGCCGAGGCGGCGCAGGATGAAGGCCCGCATCACGATCTCGGAGAGGTCCGGCTCGGCTGCCAGCATCCGCCGGAACTCCAGGCGCGGAACCCGGATCAGCCGGGTCTCCATCCGGGCCTGGCTGCTGACAAGGGATGCACGCCCGTTCAGGAAGTTCGTTTCGCCGGCGAACTGTCCTGGATGATGGACCGTGAAGACGTGACGCTCACGGTCCGGACCCTCGTCGAACGTCTCCACCTCGCCATCGAGCACCAAGAAGAAGTCCGCGGCGCGATCGCCCCGCCGGTAGAGGAACGAGCCGGCCGGCACCGTTTCCTCCGTTCCGTACCGGGCGATGCGCGCGATCATGCCCGCGTCGAGGCGCGGAAAGGTCTGGGCCTCCCGGAGGTAGGGATCCGTCTGATCGAGGGGGGAGGACATCGCGGCATCGCCGAGCGTCTGGACCATCGGAGATTTCTCCTCGTTCAGCGGGCTGGTTTCGGGATCGCCCCGTCGCCGGAAACGGAGGACGGACTCGGCGCCCCGGTCGCGACGCTCACGGTCGCGGTCAAGCCTGCGGCGAGCGTCACGTCATCCGGTACGGCGTCGATCGTGACGCGGACCGGGATCCGCTGGGCGAGCCGGACCCATGTGAAGACGGGATTGACCGCGGGCAGGCCGGCGACGCCGGGCGTCGCGTTCGGGTCCATGATGCCGCCGGCCACGCTCTGGACGCGTCCGTCCAGCACCCGGTCCGGGTAGCCCATCAGCACGATCCTGGCGGCGTCGCCGACCCGGATGCGGCGCAGCTGCGTTTCCTCGAAATAGCCCGCGACCCAGTAGCTGTCGGAATTGATGAGCGTCATCGCGGCTTGGCCCGCGATCGCGTAGGTGCCGGCCTGCAGGAGGAGGTTGGTCACGGCGCCGTTGACGGGCGAGCGTACCTCCACGCGCGAGAGGTTGAGCTCGGCGTTCTCCAGATCGGCGACGGCACCCTGGTAGGCAGCCTCGGCCGCGTCCGCGTTGCTCTGGAACGTCTGGCGCACCTCGTCGCTGACCGCGAGGTCGTCGAGCTTGTTGCGGCGGTCCGCCTCGGCCCGGGCGTTGGCGACCTGCGCAGCGGCCCGCGCCACGGCGGCCTGCGCGCGCTTGACCGCGATCCGGTAGTCGCGCGGATCGATCCTGAACAACACGTCGCCTTTGCGGACCGGCTGGTTGTCGGTGACGAGGACCTCGGTGACCTGTCCCGATATCTCGGCCGCGACCTGCGCAGTGTAGGCGCGCACGCTGCCGTCGCGGGTCCAGGGCGTGTCGACGTAGTAGGCCCAGGCGAGCCAGGCGATGAACCCGGCTCCAGCCAGCACCGTCGCCACCGCGAAGAGGCCGAAGACCGACGGGACCGCGGGATGGGGAAGCGGCGTCGGAAGCGGGGTCGGCGGCTGCACCCGTGCCGGCGGTGCCCTGTCCTGTTGGAAACGTGGCATCATTCACAGACGCCCGAGCATGAGGACGAGCCCCGACAGCGTCACGGTGAAGCAAACGAGTTCGATGAGCGGCGCATGCGACCAACGCCGGGTCGCCCGGATCCGGCGCACGGCGATGACGACGCCGCCGGTCACGCACCCGGCGATCAGCACGCAGGGCGCGAAGGGCGCTACGAAAACCCCCAGGATATCGATCTCGCGCAGCGGCATCACGGGGCGGCCCTCCAGATCCGTCCGGGGAGCACCACCTCGAAAGCCGCGACCGCGAACGCAATGCCGACGAAGACCGCCAGGCTCTCGTTCAGCGAGCCGCCGAGATCGTATTGCATTGGGTTGGTTGGATCGACCGCAGTCAGGAATGACAGGTTGTAGCCGATCGCAGCTCCGGTCGTCCGCAGATCCGTGACCGCGACCGCACCGACGAAGAGGAAGGGGAACAGAACGACGGCGAGGATCTCGAAGGCGGCCGGCGTACCGAGGAGGTAATACTTCGCGCCGAGCCCTGCGATCTGTCCGACGCCGACGCCCCAGAGATAGGCGCGCGCGTGCCTGTCGGAATCGGGCATCGTCGCAAAGATGATCGACACGACGCCCGCGAAGGCGACGAAGAGGCCGCCGGTGGG